>ENA-OQBD01001039-OQBD01001039.1-human-gut-metagenome-genome-assembly--contig:-NODE-1039-length-13597-cov-3.815071_pt1 | contig 13597 bp, 11 predicted proteins | sample MGYA00242742_ERZ504543 | MGnify/ENA primary metagenome ERZ504543 (study PRJEB26092, sample SAMD00036239) | human gut metagenome | host: Homo sapiens | study: EMG produced TPA metagenomics assembly of... | reverse complement strand
CCCAGATGGGAGTAGACAAATTCCGTGAAAAATAAAACGTATTGCGAAACTGTTAGAGCTGTACGACACAAAAGCAATCGGTATCTGTGGAGTAGATATTGAGACAATTCAGATGATGATCAAAAATGATTATATTCCGGTTATTGTTCCAAATGATATTGATAATGAGATGGAACATATTGATCCACGGGATACGGCTCTGGAAGTGGCTGTAAAGATGCAGGCAGACAAGCTGATCTATCTTTCCAGATATCCGGGTATTTATACGGATGATACACGTAGCGACGTATATCCGCGCATTACGGTAGATGAGGTAGAAGAATTAAAGAAAACGCGTCATTTTCAACCGGATTTCATGGATTATCTGCAGCATTGTATTGATGCAGTCAATCAGGGAGTAAAACCGTGCGCATATTCTGGATGGCAGAATTGAGCATGTGTTGCCAATCGAATTTTTCAGTATTGACGGAGCGGGAACCGTTCTGATCAAAGATGAAAAAACCTTGTATCAACATGAATTGTAAAATTTTGTTTATAGGGTCTGAGTTTATTTTCTCTCAGCGAGCGATTGTTAGCCGCGGAGATATAATAAACTCAGACCCTTTCAATACCCTAAATTTTTTATTACACAAACAAGTATTTCACCAGATAAGACGCCAGCCACGCCATATGCTGTTTCCTGTCGTTTTCAAAATCCAGAAATTTCTTTTCTTCCGGCAGTGAATCTTGCAGATTCTCTGCTCTGGTGGACAGCAGATAGGATTTGATGATCAGCTGATCAATCTGGTGACGCCGCATATCTTCTCCAGGTGTGGTATGAGCATCCACTTCTGTCAGTTTTGTACGGATGCTTTTCAACAGTTCGAACAGATACTGCATCTGCTTCCGGATACGAACCGGGAAAATATATTTATTGGCAAGTAAAGCAATTCCCGCACCTGTAAGAGTATAGACCAGACGCTGCAGCAGGACAATGGGAACACTGCTGTCTATGGACTGGAGTGCCAGCGCGGAGCAGGTGATAAAGGCGACCATCGGACCGTAGCCGTCGGCGGCATAGATCATAAAGTTTGCCACTGTCATGATGACAACTCTGGAACCGAAATCTGGAAACAGTGTGAAAAATACAAAGCACAACACGATTCCTGCCATGGTGCCAAGTACACGCTGCCGAACTCTCTGCACGGTATGTTCCGTAAATGGAATCATCATGAAAAAGACGGAAATTACAAGCCAGTAAATATTATTGCTCTGCCACAGTATTATGTTTCGGTTTACCTATAAATGCACAACAAAACGCAAAGAATGGAGCAGCCGATAATAATAAAAAAGCATGGGAAATAGGTATAGGCGCAACCGGACTTCAAATGACACGTTTTAATGTCATTAATTTCCATACTAATAATAAAGGCGGTTACACTGTAGGTACTAATAAAAAAGATTTTATTTTTGGAGGAAATCTATATTTTGCTCGTGAACTTAACTCTCATTTTTATCTAGATTTACAAGGAACATTAGACTACAGTTCCGATCCTGTCCGTAACGGTAAAGAATCAAGATGGCTAGGTATGGCAGGAATCGGTTTACAGTGGCGTCTAGGTGAATATCTCCATTCAAATTATATTGATCCTTTCCTACGGATGGGAGCCAACTATATGTACAAGAATTTAAGATCAACTATAAGGGGATGGAAGAATTCAAACAGTGAGGAGATGGAATGGAATCTGTCAAATGATTATACTAAAGAAGGGAAAGATAAACAAAATCTTATCCCTATTTCATTGGGAATAGGCGTGAATATGTGGCTTAATGACAACATTGGCATAGGACTCCAAGGAGACTACCTCATCATGCCATACAAACATATAGCCAATTCATGGCAAGGAAGCATTCGATTGATGTGGCGCATTGGTGGTAAATCCCTAAAAGTCAAACCAAAAATTCAATATGTGGAAAAAATCATAGAAAAAGTTATAGAAAACCTATAATCATGAAACAAATTGTAGAAACTCCAAGCCAGCCCAATGTTTATGTGATTTATTCAACAATATCTATTTGAGTTTGATAAAACAGAAATAACTCCTAAAGCAGCTACTATCATTGATGAAATAGCTCAAATTATGCTGACAGACACAAGCAAAAAATATCTCATCACAGGATGTACTGATGCAAAAGGATCATCACAATACAATATGGATCTATCCCAAAAACGTGCAGACGCTGTAGTCAATGCACTTATAAAGAAAGGAGTTCCCAATAAAATGTTAAAAGCAAAAGGAGTGGGCGCAAAAATATCGTATGCATCTCAGAATGCTCCCAACGAAATACGAGAAGGAGATCGTAAAATTATAGTTCAAACCATTACAAATATGGATTATTGGAATTATATACCATAAAAAATTTCCCCTCTATCAAAACGGCATATATTCCTATATCGTGGAATATAGCCGTTTTGCATATTCCAAAGAAAAGTTCGAGCCATGTATACCCTCATGCCCTCACTGCATATATAACATGTTTATTATTAACGGTTTATGTAGTAAGGATAAAAAAATCGCTCTCATTCATGCTCTCATACTCTCACAATGTTTTGAAGTATATTTCCACATAAATTACTTGTTTTCAGCCATATACCATTTTCTTATAGATCGTTTCGACTTGATATAAAGTAGGGTGTTTTAGGCTTTTTCCCCGCAAAAAGTACGCATGAAAGGTCTGTACCTCCACAGAATGACGGTTTACGATGCATTGGTAACAATAAAAAGACCAAGACGTTTTTAAAAAAGTTCCTGTTCTTTTTTAAAAAGGTCGTCGTCTTTTTTGAAAAGTTCTTGATCTTTTTTGAGAGCATGAGGATATCACATATGTAAGCATAAGACCAGGTACACCGAATAGTACACCGAAAGAATGCTTTGATATGCTTATTTTTGCCATGCACCAAAAACAAAAAATTCCCGTAAAGTATTAATTTACAGGGATTTTCTTTGTTTTGCAATTCTTTCCAGCGGAGAGACAGGGATTCGAACCCCGGGTACCTCGCGGTACAACGGTTTTCAAGACCGCCGCAATCGACCACTCTGCCACCTCTCCAAAACTTCCTTTCAGAAGTGCTTTTTGTTGAAAGCGTTGCAAAGGTACGACTTTATTTTAAATATGCAAGACTTTTGAACAAGAAAAATTAAAGGTTTTATTATATTTGCACTCTCAACCGAAAAAAAGCATATGAAACTAAAATGTCTTTTCTTACTGTTACTTTTGGGAATATCCTTTTGTGTACATGCACAAAAGCGCCCCGTCATCCTTGAGAAACAGTTGGAGATCATTAGGAAAGAACCTGATAACGGGGATGCATTAAAGTTTCTATGCCAATACTATTTAAATAAAGGAGATTATTCCAAAACCATCACTTACGCCGAGATTATGAAAAACGTAGCGGACAAGACTAAAAATCCTCTACTCCAACTCTATTCATATATCTACCAAGCACAAGCACAAATGATGAGCGGACGGGAAAAAATAGCCAAAAAAAACTTGAACCTTTCTCTTGAACTAGCAACCAAACTGAATAATGACTCCACCCTTTGTTCCGTCTATGGTAGTCTCGGACTCTACTCTGCAAATATTGAAACCGATTATTACCGTGCCATACGATGGCTTTATAAAGGTATCCAATTGGCACAACAAAATAATTTCCAACAACAATACGCTTTGCTTTTAGGCAATTTAGCAAACATCTATTACCTCAAAAAAGATACAGCCGGTATCAAATACGCATTAGAATGTTATGAATTAGGACACAGTATGCGTAATCCATACATCATTTATTCCGGTGCAGTAAATTCTGCCTATATGTATTTTTTCAATGAAACAGAATGAGGAAGCAATGAAATATATACATGAAGCCGAAACATTGATGCTGGAAAATGATTTCTACGACCAAGCCCATACCTACAATCTCTTTGGCAATATATTATATGATATGGGTGAATATGCCCAGGCCTTGGAATATTACAAAAAAGGCCATGAGGACAAACAGGCGGCACAAACTTCCTCTATTGTCTATGCCCATTTGGGATATGCACGTATACTAATGCAGCAAAACAAACAACTAGAAGCTATTTTATTGTTAAAACAAGGAATAGCTATTTCTTATGCACGCGTCAACGCCATCCATCGCAATGAACTATACGAAAATCTGTCCACCTGCTATGAGCAATTGCACCAATATCATGACGCACTGAAATATTATAAAATATTCCGTTTGGAAAACGACAGTCTTTTCAACAAGGACAAAGAAAGAGATTTAAGTGAAATGCGATTCAAATACGACTCTGAGCGGCAGGAAAATTTGATAAAACAAAGCAAACTGGATGTAATGCAGAAAGAACAGCGTATACAACAACAGACATTTATTCTTATTATCATTGTGATTGTTCTAGGATTGCTTTATTACCTCTACCACCGTAAAAACAAACTTTATTTAAGTATAGTCAAGCAAAATCAAGAAGCAATCAAAAGAGAAACGGAACTGCATCGCCGTATAAAAGAATTGGAAACCAATGCCCCCTCCATGGTTTCTACTTCCGAAAAAATATGCTTCCTCCTCACTCACCGACGAGAAAAGTTTAGAACTTTTCCGTACATTAGAGCGTATTATGAGAGAAGAAAAAATTTACAAAGACAATTTTATAACAAAAGACAAAGTAGCAGAAATATTAGGAACTAACCGTACTTATCTATCACGTATCATCAATGAACAATCCAAACTATCCTTCACTCATTATGTAAACCGTTTCCGTATTGAAGAAGCTATCCGTCTATTATCCGACCCCAATAACGAAACTCCGCTGAAAGCCATTTCTACAGAGCTGGGATTTAACTCCATTTCCACCTTTTATAACCTTTTCCAATCCTCAGTGGGAATGACTCCCTCCCAATATAGGAACAAAGTTATGGAACTTCAAAAAGAGCAATAGGTTATCTTTTTGCTCTTTTTTTTATTCTGAAAACAGCAATTGCCGATATTAATATAGGTATAAAGAGGCATATCTAAGATATTATCCCTTACTTTGCGGTATGAACATTAATCCAAATTTAAATAATACGTAATGAAAAAGAAGTTTTTTTTAAGTTGCCTCTTAATCGTTATGGCATTGCTTCCGGCAGTTGCCCAGATTCAAGATCCGGTACAATTCAAAACCGAGTTAAAGACGATTTCCGATACGGAAGCACAAATAGTATTCACTGGTAAGATTGATGCCGGATGGCACGTTTATTCCACTGATCTTCCTTCGGGAGGTCCTATCTCCGCTACTTTCAACGTAGACAAGATAGAAGGAGTAGAATTAGTAGGAAAGCTCACTCCACAAGGTAAAGAAATTGAAAACTTCGACAAGGTGTTTGAAATGAAATTACGTTACTTTGAGAACACTGCCATTTTCATTCAGAAACTAAAAATAACGGGCGCTACCTATATGATAGAAGGTTATATGGAATTCGGTGCCTGCAACGATGAAAACTGTCTGCCTCCTACTGAAGTTTCTTTCTCTTTCTCCGGAAAAGGAGTTGCCGCTGCCACTACAAGCAAGACTACTGAACCCGCAAAAACAGAAACAGCCATAACGGAAGTTCCTGTAGCGGAAACAGCTACTGCAACTACCGCAACAGATAGTGCTACAACTGCCGCCCTGATCGGCAATGACACTGCTGTCCAAGATTATTGGACTCCGGTTATCCAAGAGCTGAACGCATTTGGCGAAACGACATCACAACAAGACCGTTCATGGATTTACATCTTCTTTGCCGGGTTTATCGGTGGATTACTTGCCTTATTTACGCCCTGTGTATGGCCTATCATCCCAATGACGGTAAGTTTCTTTTTAAAACGTAGCAAAGACAAAAAGAAAGGAATCCGTGATGCATGGACATATGGTGCTTCTATCGTAGTGATCTATGTATTATTAGGTCTTGCCATAACCTTGATATTCGGTGCCAGTGCCTTGAATGCACTTTCCACAAATGCTATTTTTAACATATTCTTCTGCTTGATGCTAATTGTGTTTGCAGCCTCTTTCTTTGGAGCATTCGAACTTACTCTTCCTTCAAAATGGAGCAATGCAGTAGACAGTAAAGCGGAACAGACCAGTGGTTTGTTAAGTATCTTCCTGATGGCATTCACCCTATCTTTGGTTTCATTCTCATGCACAGGTCCTATCATCGGCTTTTTGTTGGTAGAAGTTTCCACTACAGGTAGTGTAGTTGCCCCTGCTATCGGCATGTTAGGTTTTGCTCTTGCATTAGCGTTGCCATTCACACTGTTTGCCATGTTCCCGTCTTGGCTGAAATCCATGCCTAAATCCGGTGGTTGGATGAATGTAATTAAAGTAGTATTAGGTTTCCTTGAGCTCGCATTTGCTTTGAAATTCCTGTCGGTTGCTGACTTGGCTTATGGATGGGGAATTCTAGACCGTGAAACATTCCTTGCTTTGTGGATTGTGATTTTCGCTTTGCTAGGCTTCTATTTGCTGGGTAAGATCAAATTCCCTCACGATGATGATGATGATAAAGTAGGTGTTGCCCGTTTTTTTATGGCTCTTATCTCACTTGCATTTGCTGTATATATGGTACCGGGCTTATGGGGTGCTCCTTTGAAAGCTGTCAGCGCATTTGCTCCTCCCATGAATACACAAGACTTCAACTTATACACCAATGAAGTACATGCGCAGTTTGATGACTACGATGCCGGTATGGAATATGCAAAACGTACCGGAAAACCGGTAATGCTTGACTTTACAGGTTACGGATGTGTAAATTGCCGTAAAATGGAAGCTGCTGTATGGACTGATCCGAAAGTAAACAAGTTGATGACTGAGGACTATGTACTGATTACATTGTTCGTTGATAACAAAACTCCATTGCCCGAACACATCAAAGTGATGGAGAACGGTAAGGAACGTACACTACGCACGATCGGTGATAAATGGAGTTACCTGCAACGCTCTAAATTCGGTGCCAATGCACAACCTTTCTATGTATTGATTGACAATGAGGGAAAACCATTGAATAAATCATATTCATATGATGAGGATATAGACAAATATGTTGATTTCCTCCAGACCGGATTACAAAACTATAAAAAATAACCAAAGTGTGTCAAAAGTCGAAGGAGTGTCAAAACTAAATAAACCTATCATTTTATTCTTTCAGAATATTTCTTCATTAAAGCATATTCTGAAAATCAACAAAAAGGAAAAGACAAACGAAACGATAGTTTTATTCGAGTTTTGACACACTTTCAAAAAGATTTTTGCAAGACCCCTTAATAATTATCTACTATGATCGCCAAACCAGAAAGAGAGCAAATCATTGCCCTTATAAATCGCGAGGTCGTTCCGGCTATCGGGTGCACAGAACCCATAGCCGTAGCCCTTTGTGTAGCAAAAGCAACAGAAACACTAGGTAAAAGACCTGAAAGGATTAAAGCTTTACTCAGCGCCAATATTCTTAAGAACGCCATGGGAGTAGGCATCCCGGGAACAGGAATGATTGGGCTACCTATCGCTATCGCCTTAGGGGCATTAATCGGAAAATCCGAATATCAATTGGAAGTCTTAAAAGACAGCACTCCTGACGCCGTAGCAGAGGGTAAAAAACTAATTGACTCACAAGCTATCTCTATCGGGCTGAAAGAGAATATAGAAGAAAAGTTATATATCGAAATTATCTGTGAAGCTGATGGTGATACAGCGACGGCCATTATTGCTTGCGGGCATACCAATTTTATATATGTGGCCCTAAACAACCAAGTTTTACTAAACAAACAAACTACCTCCACCTGCAATGAGGATGCAAAAGAACCGGAGTTGAACTTGCGGAAAGTGTACGATTTTGCCACCACCACACCATTGGATGAAATTCGTTTTATTCTTGAGACCAAACGTTTGAACAAAGCAGCGGCAGAACGTTCTTTCAAAGGAAACTACGGTCACGAATTAGGCAAGATTCTGAAAAGCAGCAAAAGCGAAGAACAAATATTGGGAAGTAATACATTTACCCACATCCTTTCTTATACCTCGGCAGCTTGCGATGCACGTATGGCGGGAGCTATGATTCCTGTCATGAGCAATTCAGGAAGTGGGAACCAAGGAATTACAGCTACTTTACCGGTAGTAGTCTATGCCGAAGACAACCATAAATCAGAAGAAGAATTGATCCGCGCACTGACACTCAGTCACCTAACAGTGATTTACATCAAACAAAGCTTGGGGCGTCTGTCTGCACTATGCGGTTGTGTAGTAGCTGCAACAGGTTCTAGCTGTGGTATCACTTATTTGATGGGAGGCACTTATGAGCAAATCACTTTTGCTGTACAGAATATGATCGCCAACCTGACGGGTATGATTTGTGACGGAGCCAAACCCAGTTGTGCTCTGAAATTAAGCAGCGGTGTTTCTACTGCTGTATTTTCAGCTATATTAGCGATGGAACATAAATGTGTATCTTCTGTAGAAGGTATCATTGACAATGATGTGGACCGCAGTATCCGCAACCTGACCAGAATTGGTTCACAAGGCATGAATGAAACCGATAAACTAGTATTGGATATTATGACCCACAAACAATGTGATTAAATATATATAAAGATAAGAGAGTTAAAAACGAATCAGACACGGCATTTTATACAATCCGTGTCTGATTTTATTTCTCACTCCACCAACATGTCTTTATATTGGGTATGCCGGGTAAAAAACATTTTTGCAAAAGAACAAGTAGGACGTATTTTAAGCCCTACAACCGAAGCATATCTCACAGCGGCCTCGGTCAAAGCCTGAGCTATTCCCTGCCCTTCCAACTGTGGGGGAACTATGGTATGAAGGATATCCAAAACTCTGTTCTTTTCATCATATTGCAAATAGGCGATTTGTCCCGATTCAAATACTTCGAAACGGTCTACTTTCTCGTCATGTATAACTGTATGTTCCATTCTATATTGGTTTTAATGTATGACTATTACTAATAAAAACAATAATAAAATGGAATTGTTTTTACTCATAGATGAAATCTGTTACAGAACGTATGTCTGTTGACGAAACTCCGATACACACTTTAAATGACACTATAAAATATTGAGAACTATCTGCCTTGTCTATATTGAAAAGCCGAAGGTAGTATACCAAATTCTTCCTTAAAATACCGACTGAAATATTTCGGATTATTAAAGCCCACCTGATAGGCTATTTCTGAAATATTCTGTTGACTTCCACGGAGTAATTGGGCAGCCCGCTGTAAACGAATCATACGAATAAACTCGATAGGAGTCTTACCGGTAATAGCCAATAACTTTTTATATAAATGAACGCGACTCATCCCTAATTCCTTGCTTAACTCTTCTACAGACAAATCACTGCGTGCAATATTGTCTTCTACATATTTCACAGCATGATTTATCAGTTTTTCATCCATCGAAGTTATGGCAGTCCCACTAGGTTTGAAATCAATATAAGCATGATTCCAAACCGTTTTCAACTTCTGTTCACTTTTTTCTTCAGGAACAGCAGTCACCATTTCCGGCAACTCCTCCGGTGGAATAATATGAGTTATCATCTCATTATCCTCACCCTCAATCAATTGAATCACCGTTGCTCTTTGTGGAGCAACGGCTGAGATTGTTTCTATGTTTTTTTCTTCTGCAATTTCTTCCGTATTACCAGATTCTAATCTTCGGATATCCTCCTCCAGTCCTTCTATTGTTATTATATGGTTTGGTTCTTCTTCCGATTCCTCCCCGGCATTAGACGCCATATAAAACTCCGGAATCTGAAGTGTGGAAATGTCTTCTACCGGCTTATCTGTAACTTGCACCTGTTCTATCTTCGTCGGTTTACTCTCGGAACGCTTTACCGGGATATGAATAACAAAAACACAACCGACAGGAGTATTATCCATTACGTTCACCGTGCCATCGTGAAGTGTGACAAAATCACGTACAATACTCAGACCACCTCCGCCATCTGAGATATTCATATCCGGATTATCCACTTGATAAAAACGTTCGAAAATGCGTTCTCTGTTTTCTTCTTTAATGCCGACACCTGTATCAGCCACTCTGATTTCCAGCATTTCCCGAGAATCCTGTCCTTCTACTAAACCGACAGACACATCAACTCGTCCACCATTGCAAGTAAATTTTAAAGCATTGGAAAGCAGATTCATCATCACTTCCCTCATTTTATCCCCATCAAACAACATATTCAACGAAGGAACTGCTGAATGAAAAATGAGAGAAATATCTTTCTTTTCAGACAAAGAGATAAAAGAATCACAAATCGTATGAATACAAGAGATGATATCATCATCAGACAGACTTAAATAATATCCATTCACATCAATTTTCCTAAAATCCAACAACTGATTTACAAGATTCAACAACCTTAATGCATTGCGTTGCACTATATTTAATTTATCCATCAGAGCAGCATCCGATTGATATTCCTTCATCAGCGTTTCCAACGGTGAGATAATAAGAGTGAGCGGAGTACGTAATTCGTGGCCGACATGAGTGAAGAACTTCAATTTCATATCTGCCTTCTCCTGATTCCTCTCTATTTCTTGCTTTATTTGCTGTTTTTTAAATTTATCCCGTTCTCCACGCAGAATCCAATAGCGTCCCAATATCAATACAGCAACCAACAAAAGGCTATAAACAACATATGCCCAAACGGAACGCCAAAAAGGAGGATAGATAACAATTTTCAATGAAGCTTCTTCATCTCCACCATATCCGTCACTGTTGATTGCTTTCACCTTCAGCATATAAGTTCCGGGAGCTAGATTAGTATAAGTCACTTTGCCAAAGGCAGTAGTCATCCAACCCTCATTGAAACCTTCCAGTTTATAAGCATACTCCGTTTTTTCCGGCAAAATATAGTTATCAGAAGCAAATTGTACACTGAACATATTCTGTTCATAACTCAATTTTATCTGATCTACCTTGTTCAACACCTTATCCAAAATCACCCTGCCTTCATATTCCTCACCCACCCCTACTTCTTCATTGAACAAGAACAAACGGGTAAACATCACGCTGGGACGTTTTTTATTGTAATTTTATATCATCCGGACGGAAGCGGTTAATACCATACAGCCCTCCCATAAGAATTTCTCCAGAAGACAATTTTTTAATGGAACGCAGGTTGAACCCACTATTTTGCAAACCATCTTTGTCATCATAAACACAACTATGAAAAATATAGCGCCCTGTTTTTAAATCTACTGCCGGTATGACATTAGTTATTCCACGTGCTGTAGTCACCCATATATTTTCATTACCATCTTCTACTATTCCAGAAATGATAGGGCTGGAAACTCCTTGCTCCACTCCTAATATAATCAGTTCATCCGTTTTGGGATTATAAACATTCAGCCCCTCACATGTACCAATCCATATCAATCCACGGCTATCCTCATACACCTGACTTATATTCTGATCTGAAAAATATTCCTTACCAGATTTAGTACCTTCCAGATTAACCACTTTTTTAGTTTCAATATCCAATTCCGAAAGTCCCTGAGCGGTACCAATCCACAAAGAGCCCTCTTTTCCCATACACAAAGAGGAAACATAATCGGATATCAAGCCGGCCGAAGTTGTATTATAAGTGGTGAACAAACCCGTCTTGGGATTCAAACTCTGCACTCCCCCACCCAATGTACCTATCCATATAATCCCCTGCTTATCTTCAGCCAAAGCCAATACATTATTATGAGCCAAAGAATTTTGCCGTTCCGATATGTTTTTTTTTATAATGAATAATACGACCGTTATCATAACAAATCAAGCCTCCCCCAAAAGTACCAATCCAAAGTTTCCCATCACTGGCTTTCAAAATGCAAACAATGGCATCAGTAGTGAGTTTATCCATACCTTTCTGTGGAAAAGCAGCCCGGTTGCCAGTCACGGAATTCCAATATATGATACCGACATCGTTGGTACCCAGCCACACATACCCCTCTTTGTCTTCTTCAATGCAACTAATATCTCCTATATACTCTGCACCAAATTTAAAAGCACACTCATTAAAATAAGAAATTCCTTTTTATAAGTCCCCACCCACATAGTTTCACTGGAATCCTCGTATAGAACCATTACTGTATTATTTTGCAAACTACGTTCATCACCTGCCTTGTTCCGCAACTGCCTCACTTCCCCTGTCTTCTTATCCAATATATCAATGCCATCCTGATCTGTTCCTATCCATATACGCCCCTGCTTATCCTGTGATACAGCACGGACCATGTTATGAGACCGACGCTTGATAATATTTGTCAGCCAAGACAGCCACTTTTCCTGTTCCGGATTATAAACCCATATTCCAAGCGGACTGTACATCCATATATCATTATCACGATCTACAAACAGAGTGAAAATTCCCTGCTTGTCAGTTCCCAATTCCCCAACCAAATCATCCTGCTGCCATTTAATCTCATTTGTCCGAGTATCCAAACAAACAAGTCTTCCGGTATTATATACCAACAAGATTCCCTTGCTACATTCTACAATGTCCGTAATATCACCTTCTGGCAACTGATGAGTATTAAACAAAAGCGGATACAGTAATTGAGATTCCGGAATGTACAAATAACAGCCTTTTCCTTTTATATAAAACCACATATTTTTATTATGGTCTATATATACTAATGCTGGAGTTCCGTCAATACCGACTTCACATAGCCATGCATGCACCTCCCTATCAAATGTTTCTGATTCCGAGTTGTAAATGACATAACCCACACCGGTAAGAATCCATAAATTTCCTTTATAATCTTCTTGTATGCTTTTGATATAATTATCAGGTAAAGAAGCCGGATCAGCATTATTACTACGAAACAAAGTCATCTGGCACCCGTCATACCGATTTAAACCGGAAGCTGTGGCAAACCACATAAAACCTTCGGAATCTTTAAATATATCAAGGACTTGATTGTTTGACAGACCATCTTTCACCTCCAAATGTTTAAACATGAATTCACTTGCATGCATCAGACTAGAAAAGCATAATAATGTAATGATCAAACATTTTTTTCTTATTCCCATAGATTTTAAAGGCTAATTATTTTTATTCCACTGCAAATGAAGCAAAAAGCTTGATAACAGACAAACTAATATCGGCTTTTTTATCATTCGATACCCACAATATGTTTCATTTTTCCTATTTTTGCAATTGAAATGAAAGCATTAACGGATACACAATACATACGACAGCTTGTCTCGGAGGGAGAACACTGTCATCAGGATTTCAAATTCGAGATTTCGGACGCACGCAAAATAGCCCGCAGCCTTTCCGCATTCGCCAATACCGAGGGCGGCAGGCTATTAATAGGAGTAAAGGACAATGGCAAAATAGCAGGAGTCCGCTCTGACGAAGAAATATATATGATAGAAGCAGCAGCAACCATGTATTGCAAGCCCAAAGTAGAACTGGAAACGCAGACTTACAAGGTAGAAGGAAAGACTGTATTGGAAATACGTATTAACGAAACGGTTTCTAAACCTGTATATGCCCTAGATGAAACGAATAAGCCATGGGCCTATATCCGC
>ENA-OQBD01001038-OQBD01001038.1-human-gut-metagenome-genome-assembly--contig:-NODE-1038-length-13608-cov-2.725762_pt1 | contig 13608 bp, 13 predicted proteins | sample MGYA00242742_ERZ504543 | MGnify/ENA primary metagenome ERZ504543 (study PRJEB26092, sample SAMD00036239) | human gut metagenome | host: Homo sapiens | study: EMG produced TPA metagenomics assembly of... | reverse complement strand
ATCGCATATTTTAACTGGTTTAATGTCATACCTTAATCTCCATATTATGCTATTCCTTTTATGCCATTTTCTGAAGGAAGGCTTTAGTTCTTTCACTCTTAGGGTTATCTATAACGTCTTGCGGCTTACCCTCTTCGACTATTACGCCACCATCCATAAATATAACTCTGTCAGCTACATTTCTGGCAAAATCTATCTCGTGTGTAACTATAACCATTGTCATCTTTTCATTGGCAAGTTCTCTTAAAAGCTTAAGAATTCCTGCTGTTATCTCTGGGTCAAGTGCAGATGTTGGCTCATCAAAGAACAGCATCTTTGGATTCATAGCAAGTGCCCTCGCAATAGCAACTCTCTGCTGTTGTCCGCCTGATAACTGGCCTGGGTAGCTGTCTTCTTTATTCTCAAGTCCAACCTTCTTTAAAAGCTCGCGTGCCTCGGCAGTCACCTCAGCTTTATCACGTTTCTGCACATTAATTGGTGCATCAATTACATTTTTAAGCACTGAAAAATGTGGGAAAAGGTTGAAATTCTGGAATACAAGTCCAAAATCATTTCTTATGCTGTGTAACTTCTTCTTGTCTACATACTGTGCTGCACCTGACTCATTAAGCGTTGCACTCTCACCACAATATGACAATGTTCCCTCATCCATATTCTCTAGGAGAGTTGCACATCTTAAAAATGTTGATTTACCAGAACCTGATGGTCCGATTATTGCAACAACCTCTCCCTCATTAACTTCTATTGATATATCCTTTAACACTTCTAGACTTCCAAATGTCTTTTTTACATGTTTCATTTCAAGTAAACTTGTACTGCTCATACTGCCTCCATCTGTTTAATAACGCATTTTCTTTTCTATATATTCCATTATCCAGGCAACTATAAAGTTGAATATATAATAAAATGCTCCTGCAATAAATAATGGCATTATGCTTGCACTTGCCGCCGCAATCTGCTTAGCGAGCGTGAACATTTCTGTATACGCAAGTGCAAATGCTAAAGATGTATCTTTTACAAGAGTTATTACTTCATTAGTAACTGGTGGAAGCACAATTCTTGTCATCTGTGGAAGTATAATTCTTACAAATGTCTGTGCCCTTGTGTAACCAAGAACTGTTGCAGCTTCACTCTGTCCTGCTGGTATCGCCTGAATTCCCGATCTGAATATCTCTGCAAAATATGCCGCATAATTAAGTGCAAATCCTATAATTACCGCATAAAATCTATAACTGTAAGAAAGCGAAATTCCAAATACATAATATGGACCAAAGAACACAACTAAAAGCTGTAACATAAGGGGTGTTCCTCTCATTATTGATATGTATATCTTTGCAATCCATCTTATTACATTTACCTTTGACAATCTTACAAACATAAGTAAAAGTCCTAGTGGAAGTGAGAATACAAGTGTAAGTACAAATATTGCAAGTGATGCAAGCATACCTTCTGCAAGCTTGGATACAACGCTTCCAAGTTCAACAAAGAAATTACCTTTATCAACAGCTAAATCACTATCATTTACAACATTATCAGCACTTAAGCATATGCTTTCCTCAAGTCCCCATTCTTCAGCTATCGAAAGAAATGTTCCATCATCAAGCATATCAAGAAGTGTTGATTGTACTTTATCTCTTAATTCTGTATTGCCAAGTTTAAAGCCTATTCCATACTGTTCATTAGATACATGCTGTGACAACATTCTGAATCTGCCGCCTCTTGCATTAAGTTCATAATTGGCAACACCCATATCCATACATATCGCATCAACTGAACCAGCCTCAAGATTCATAAATGCACCATTATAATCACCAACCTGCTGTAATGAGGCAAAGCTTTTAGCAAGTGCAACATTTTCCGGTTCTGCATCTTCACCGGTAAATGCTGCAAGTGCAGATGAGTCTGACTGCACAACAACAACTTTTCCTGCTAAGTCTGATAATGAATTAATGCTTGAATCTGACTTTACTATTACAACCTGTGAATTATCAATATATGGAGTTGTCCATGTATAATCGGACTCCCTTCCGTCCATAGTAAATCCATTCCATATACAATCTATGCTTCCAGATGAAAGTTCCATATCTTTAGAATCCCAGTCGATTGGCTGTTTGACAAGTTCCCAGCCATTACGTCTGCATACTTCTTCTGCTAAAGATAAGTCAAATCCAACATATTCTCCACTCTCATCTTTGTAACCATAAGGTGGAAATTCCGCATCAAAACCCACTGTAAATGTTGTCTTGCCGTCTGACTGCTTCTTATCTGAACAGGCAGTAAATGTACCTGCTATAAAAGAGCATAATAAAAGTACAATAAGCATTTTCCTTAATAATTGCGTGTTGGTACAGTTCCTCATATTAATCTCCATTCTGTTCTTGCAATTCACTTCTCTAATACGTGAATATTTTATTACTTTAATACACTAAATCGTACCCTACTTATGCACTTATGTCAACTTAATATTTTACATATTCTAATACTGTTTCTGCAAATGTATCTATATCGAATGGTTTGGCTATATGTCCATTCATTCCGTGCTCCAGTGCCTTCTTCCTGTCCTCATCAAATGCATTAGCTGTCATTGCTACAATCGGAATATCCTGCCATCTGTCTTTTTCTAACTGTCTTATTAAACGTGTAGCCTCAAAACCATCCATATCTGGCATACACACGTCCATAAGAATAATATCCACAATACCTTTTTTATATTTTATATAATCTACAGCTTCACTTCCACTGGCACACTCAATTATATGAGCACCATTTTCCCGTAAAAGCTCGCAGGCAATTTCCCTGTTATACTGATTATCATCAACAACCATTACCTTTATATCTGACAGGCTCTGATCATTCTTTATTATATTATTATCTTTCCCGTTGTCAGTCACATTTTTATCATCCTGTGTCCTGACGACATATTGAAGCGGTAACTTTACTGTAAATGTTGTACCTTCGCCTAACTTACTGTCAACATCTATTGTTCCATTCATAAGTTCAATTATCTGCTTGGATATAGACAGTCCAAGCCCTGTTCCCTCTACTGATATATCATTATCGTATGCTCCCCTTGTATACAAATCAAATAATGATGGCATATCCTTTTCATCTATTCCCCTGCCATTATCCTTCACTATAATAATATAATTATGTATATTATCCCCTATATTATTATTACAGTCTTCTTTCACAATAACATCTATATGTCCGCCAACCGGCGTATATTTGATTGCATTGTTAATAAGATTAATAAGCACCTGGCTTATTCTCGTCCAATCCATATACACATATTTATCAGTTATACCCTCTAGATCAATTGTCATCTTTTGTTTCTTTACTGCCGCCTGAATTTCTACAAGATTATAGAAATCTGTCATAAGCTCATAAATGTCGCTTTTTTCATTTTCTATATTAATCTTTCCCTGCTCTATCCTTGACACCTCAAGCACATCATTAATAATACCAATCAGATGATTTCCAGCTTCTTTAATCTTTTCAAGGCAATCCTTAACCTTATCCTGATCCCGATTATCCATATTATTCTGTGCAATTGAGGCATATCCAAGAATCACATTCATAGGTGTCCTGATTTCGTGCGACATATCAGAAAGGAACTTTCCCTTTGCCCTGCTAGCACTTTCAGCCTGTGCAAGTGCTTCTTCTATAAGAAGCTGCTGTTCAATCTCTTTCTTTATAACATCTTCAATGTCCCTTATCATAAGAATAACACTTACAGGCTCACCATTTTTCCGCTTCTCAACGACAACACTTACAAGACACCACCTGAATACTCCATTGGTTACCTGTCTTTTGTATCTGTACTCTGTCTTATCTTTATGTTTTAATTCACATTTAAGATTATCAACTGCAAGAAGCGTTGACACATCTTCCTCCGAATTATTACATATGATATTACCTGATATTCTGCGGTTGACCTCGTTAGTATAATCTATAAACTCATTATCCTCGATATACCACGGATATATTCTTTTGCAGGTATTATCTGAAAGATTGACATAGTACACCTCGTAATATGCCTGAAGCGTGCTTGATACAATATTTCCATACCATTGTGTTCCTTCTGCGGCAATACTGCTTTTATTATTCCCTCTACTCATAACTTTCTACCCCTCTGTTATCTAAATAATGACATTATTCTCTCTTATATCTGAAACAAGTTGTCGCCTGAACGCCCTACACCCATTCTCATTCCAGTATTTTCTTTTCTCTATCTTTATAACCTCAAATGTAGTATTTAAGATATGCGACTTATAACTTGTGTTAGGTTCTCTGCCTGGATAAAATACAGTGATCGAATCCCTAAACTCGTCTTCGTCCAAATCATAATCTTTAGCAAACTGCTCAGAAAGTTCATCTGTTGTAATCCTCTTAATATGTGCATAATACCCCACAAGATATGCAAAATAGTCCACATCAAACTTTTCTATCCAATAATCATCTGATGCCACAAATACAACTACAGGGAACTGCCTATTATCATCTTTAATAAGATCCTTTAATGTATTGTATTCTTCTTCATTATCAATACCCCTTACATTCTGTCTTAACCTCTCCACATCACAGATTCCAATATTATCTGCTATCTCTCCATAGAAGTTAGGACGGCTGAACAATACATTTTCATTATCTCTGTACTTATCTGCTGGCTCAGCATATTCATTACTTACGTCAAATAAAAGCCTGTCACCATCTTTCTTAATAGTAGCAACCGATATCCACAGTCTGTTAGCGACCTTAGAATCAAGGTGCGTTGTAATCTCCTTGAAATATAAATTCTCATTATCATATTCAAGCGATACCTTATACCCCGGTCTTTCATTATCATATGTATCCACACTGCCCGGCATATCATCAAATACTTCATTAAATCTTGAATGTACCCACGAATATATGTAATTAACTGCCTTTTTAAATGCGTCCTCCATAGAAAGATTAGTAAGATCAATGCAGGAATGTGACTGGAATACCTTATAATTGCCAAGCGGTTTAAACGGCTCAAAGCGGCGTCTTTTACCGCCAGCCTCGAATTCCTGTTTATTCTTATGCTCCTGCTCTATCTTTCTAAATGCCTCGTTAAGCCTTTCATCATCAGGGCCTATCTGATTGACAATCTTTACTATATTATTAAGTGTAAGCTCTATTCCATTCTCTGAAGTATCAAGCCATAACTGTTCAATAGCCCCTTGTCTTGGTGCCTTATAAAATATCTTTGCAAGCTCTGTGTCTGAGTCAAACAGCTCCTCTATGTATGGATGCAGTGGTTCATTCTCAAACTTTAACCTGTAGTGACACCTTAACATATCATTCCATTTCTTGTCTTTGTAATGCTGGTGTCCTAAATCTTCAAGCAGCCCTGCTATCGAATCATCACACAGTTCAAATGTAGCAAGAATACTGTTCATCTTTCTTGCCAGTGCTTCGTTACCTATTCCAAACGCCGAGCCTTTATATCTCATATCGTGCTCAATCTCGTGCCAGCCCTCAAATGAGTTCGTCCTTACCTGAACCTCAAATGTATCGTCAACATAATCTGACAGATATGGATTGACAATTGTCTTGCTAAGATATGCTGGAAGCTTGAATATTCCATTGACCTTCATAGCCTTGAATTCATATTCATTATTCTCCGTAGTCTCCCACATTCCTGGAGATATAAATAATGTATCTAAAAGCTTTCTGCATATATCTACATCATCAACAAAATATAGGATTATTCTTATTCCTACAAGATCCTGCATTTTCTTATCTTCATTCTCCGTACCCGGACGTCTGTAATCTTTAAATATAAGCTTATTCACCATAGAATCAACTGCCTTGACCCTGTATGCAATTCTGTAGTAAAATCCTGCTCTTTTTAGCTTTTCCTCTATAATGCTTAGTAAATCATCTTTTACAACCTGTGGAACAACTATCTGTTCAACATTCTCCTTTGTAAATAACTCATTAACTTCATTCATAAGTAACCCCATCCAATTCTTCATATATCTTTCTTTTAAGCTGTTCTTTAATGCTATCCTTGGCAAATGCAGCTTCTGCTGAATTAATAAGCAAATTCTTTAATATTATACCATTTATAGGAAATGTTTGCACAAGTAATTTAAGCTCATTTTTAATACTTGTGCCTGAAACCATCATATTGTCCGTATTTATGGTAACTTTAACACCATTATTAATAAGTTTCATAATTGGATAATCAGCAATATTATCAACAACTTTCGTATTAAGGTTACTTGTAGGACACAATTCTAACGGAATATTCTTATCTGCCAGCTCCTTAATCATATCCTCTGACCAGGCTGCCCTTATTCCGTGTCCTATTCTTTCAGCTCCCATATATATTGCCGTCTTTATGCTTTCTTCTCCATCTGCTTCACCTGCGTGTATTGTAAACGGAATATTATATGCCAAAGCTTCTTTAAATATTCCAACAAACTGCTTTGTTGGATATAATTTTTCTGCACCGGCAAGATCTAGTGCCACAACTCCACGTCCAAGATATGTATGGGCAATCCTTATCGTTTCTTTATTAAGCTCCTCATTATCACTTCCCCTCATGCAGCATAATATAAGCTTGTGATAATCTGAATTACCGAGTCCTTTTATTGCCGCCTGCACAACCTCTTCCTGTGTCAACCCCTTCTGCATATGAAGCTGTGGTGCAAATCTTATCTCACTGTACATTATCCCCTGACTATCCTGCCCAGCTATTAACATTCTCACACATTCAGTAATAGCTTCAGCTTTCTGCAAAAGTGTCAGTGGAAATTCAAATTTTTCCAGATATTCATTCAAATCCCTGCAGTCTTTGGACACCTGTAATCTTTCTTTCAGGTCTTCTTCACTTTCATTAAGTTCAATACCATTAATAAGAGCCAGCCTCTTAGCCATTGGAATACTGACTGAACCATCAAGGTGAACGTGTAAATCTATAAGGCAGTGTAATTTATCTATATTAATATTCATAATAATCCTCTTTTCTGCGTACATTTTACGCATATCAATCTGGTGCCTTGTAATGGGCAGCTCTAGCTTTTTTTCAAATCTCCCACTATGTACAGCTTTATTATAGCACATATTTATACAGCTTTGAAAGGCATAGATAATTCGCACTAACTATAAGTTTGATTATTTGCCAGGTTTATGTTATACTTATTATACTTATTAGTATTATATTTACATTAATTATTTATTAATTGCTTTATAATCTACAATTATTTATTAATTCACATAAATGTTAGTCAGGGGGAATAATTATGGTCATCCACGAATCAGCTGAAGATTATTTAGAAACAATACTTATGCTTAGCAAGAAACTGCCTGTTGTGCGTTCAATTGATATTGCCAACGAAATGGGCTATAAGAAGTCAAGCGTCAGCATTGCTATGAAGAATCTTCGTGAATCAGAACATATACGCGTAACTAAAGAAGGTTATATATACCTTACAGACTCTGGCAGGGAAATTGCCGAGATGATTTATGAAAGACATCAGATACTTTCTTCTTGGTTAATACAGCTTGGTGTCAATAAGCAGACTGCCGAGGAGGATGCGTGCCGTATCGAACACGATATAAGCAAAGAGTCTTTCAATGCCATTAAACAGGCTATATCTGAACAGCTTAGCAACAGACAGAAATAACTTACTAAAAAAGGGACTTAAAAAGTCCCTTTTAATATTGTTCATTTTTTAATTATAACATCATCCATTCACCTTATAAATATTATAATCCCTATAACCAGCAGGCACTTCTTCATCAGTTATTATCTTAGCTGTATCAATCCTTGCAAATGTCACTGAACTTACATTATCGAATTTGGTGCTGTCTGCAAGAATTATTTTGTGATTGCAATGGCACATCGCCATTTTCTTAACTTCTGCCTCATTAATATCAGGCGTCGTAAATCCACATTTAATACTTATGCCATTTGTACCAAAAAATCCTTTGTTGAAATTATAATTTCTTAACATTTCAATAGCATTAGCACCTACTACTGCTTCTGTTGAACCCTTAAGCTCACCACCTATAAGTATAACCCTGAAACCTAACGCCGCAAGATTTCTTGCGTGTGTAACAGCATTAGTCACATATACCGCCCGCTTTTCTGTTATATAATCAATCATACAACCTGTTGTAGTGCCTGCATCCATATATACAAAATCATCAGGTTCTATAAGTCCTGCCGCATATTTTGCAATAAGCTTCTTGCCATTAATATTTATTTCACGCTTCTGCGTAACGCTTGGTTCACTGCCTGAAACTTCAAAACCTGCTGATACTGCACCTCCAAATACCTTGACAAGCTTGCCTTCTTCATCAAGCAAATTCAAATCTCTTCTAATTGTAGATTCTGAAATTCCAAGTTCTTCTTTAATCTCATTGACAGTTATACTTCCCTTGCGTTTCAACTCCTGAAGTATATATTCGTGTCTTTTCTCTGCAAGCATAACAATCACCTTTTCCAATATACCAATTATAATTCAGATACATCAGTGTCACGGATAATCTTTCTGATTGGAAGAATCCTCCCCGGCGAAACCGACAATTCATCAACACCCATTTCAAGAAACTTCTGTGTAAGGCTTGTATCAGCTCCAAGCTCTCCACATATTCCTGCCCATATCCCGGCTCTATGTGCATTATCGACAACCATTTTAATCATCTTTAGCACTGCTGGGTGATGTGCATCAAAAAATGTATCCAGCTTAGGATTCTGCCTGTCAACAGCCAATGTGTACTGTGTCAAATCATTAGTTCCAATACTAAAGAAATCAACCTTTTTTGCAAGCTCATCGCTAATCATTGCAGCCGCCGGTGTCTCTATCATTATTCCTGTCTTTGGGCTTCCTATCTTAATCTCCTGAGCCGCAAGCTCAGCCTTCACCTCATTTTCAATCTCTTTTATGCGGTCTATCTCCCACATATTAGCAATCATCGGATACATAATATGAATATTGCCATATGCACTCGCCCTGTATAAAGCTCTTAACTGTGTCTTAAATATATCCGTTCTTGTAAGGCATATTCTGATAGCTCTCACACCTAATGCCGGATTGTCCTCTTTATCAAGATTAAAATAGTCACACTGCTTGTCTGCACCTATATCAAGTGTTCTTATTATAGCCGGCTTTCCAGCCATATTTTCCGCAACAGTCTTATATATATTAAACTGTTCCTCTTCTGTCGGAAAATCAGTTCTCTCAAGATAGATGAATTCACTCCTGAACAATCCTATTCCTGCCGCATCATTAGCAAGAACTAACGCTATATCCTTAACATTACCAATATTAGCATACAACTTTATCTTTGTTCCATCAAGCGTTACATCTTCTTTTCCCTTAAGTCTGTTTAAAAGTTCCTTCTGTTCTATATACTTCGCCTGTTCTTTCTTGTAGCGGTCAAGTGTCTCGCTATCAGGATTGATATACACAACTCCATTAAAGCCGTCAACAATGCCTGTTAAGCCGTCTATATCTTCATCAAGAACACCTTTTGTTCCTATAAGGGCTGGTATCCCCATTGTCCTTGCAAGTATAGCTGTATGTGAATTAACCGAACCCTTAACACTTACAAATGATAATATCTTTTCTTTATCCATCTGTACAGTTTCCGATGGTGCCAAATCTTCTGCAATGATTATTGACGGCTCATCAGATTCTATTGTACTGCTTTTACCACCACTAAGAATAGTTATAAGTCTTTCAGAAATATCTCTTACATCTAAAGCCCTGCCTCTCATATATTCATCGTCCATAGCCGCAAACATTGATGAAAAGTTATCCGAGGTCTGTGCAACTGCATATTCAGCATTAACATTCTGATTATCAATTATATTAAGAACCGACTCTTTATAATCGTCATCTTCAAGCATTATCTGGTGCATTTCAAATATTGCCGCATTGGCTTCACCGACTTCCTTTAAAGCCTTATCATAAAGCATACCTAACTGTTCAACTGCTTTATCAACGGCATTAATATATCTTTGCTTCTCGCTCTCACAATCATCAATATGCATCCGCTTAACCTGCTGTTGTTCTTTACTGTACACTTTAATTCTGCCTATGGCTATCCCGCCAAACACGCTTTTTCCTTTATATTCATACATAACAGCCCCTCCTTTCTTTAATTTCAGCCCTTTAATTAGGTATTTTAATTTATATACTTTAACCCTGGCACTTTAATTTACATATTAGCTTTCATAAATTCTTCAATCTTTGCAGCTGCCTGTTCTTCGTCTGTACCTTCTACATTTACTGTTACTTCCTGTCCACATTTTACTGCTAATGACATTATTGTAAATACCTTCTTGCAGTCAGCAGTCTTTCCGTCTTTCTTAATTAATATACTACTCTCAAACTGCTTAGCTGCTTTTACAAGTTCACCTGCTGGTCTCATATGGATTCCTTCTTTGTCTGTAATTGTATAATTAAATTCTTTCATAATAAACCTCTTTTCTGCGTATCTTTTATTTTAAACGTTTCGTTTTGGTATATTTTGTGTTTTTTATATTTATATATTGTGTTTTTAACAGGACCATACCAGATACGCCAGGCTACAGTCATATACTTTATTTTAAAATTATATTTTATTAACAAATCTATTCATTAACCTTCTTCTTTAATACTCCAAGAAGGAAACAAGAAACGATTGTTCCAACAACTAATGCTAAAAGATAATATAATGGGTTGCCGACAACCGGGAACACGAATATTCCACCGTGTGGAGCCATTAACGTGCACTTAAATAACATACTTATTGCTCCTGCTATTCCAGAACCAATAAGGCATGCTGGTATAACGTGAAGCGGATCTGCCGCCGCATATGGAATGGCACCTTCTGTTATAAATGCAAGTCCCATAATAAAGTTGGTTGGTCCTGCCTCTCTTTCTTCCTTAGTGAACTTATTCTTAAATAACATTGTAGCAAGTGCAATAGCACAAGGTGGAACCATACCACCAATCATAACTGCTGCCATAATATCGTAATTACCATATGCAATTGAAGCTGTTCCAAATACATATGCTGCTTTATTAAATGGACCACCCATATCAATTGCCATCATTGCTGCAAGCACAAATCCAAGAATTATACGGCTTGAACTTCCCATTCCAACAAGGAATGAATTAAGCCCTGTATTAATCGCCCCCATAACAGGCTCTATTACATAGCTCATTCCAAGTCCTATAACAAGAATTCCCACAACCGGATATATAAGCACAGGTGCAATCTTTTCAAGTGCTTCTGGAAGCTTGTCACACAATTTTCTTAAACCTAAAATAATGTATCCAGCCGCAAAGCCTGCAACTAAAGCACCTAAAAATCCAGACTTTCCATTAGCTGCAATATATCCTCCGACAAAACCCAGTGCCAGTGCCGGTCTGTCACCTATTGCCATTGCAATATATCCTGCAAGCACAGGAAGCATAAATCCAAATGCTGCTCCACCTATATTCTTAAACAAAGCTGCAACTGGTGTTATAGTACCAAAATTAGCTCTTTCAGCTTCAGAAAGACTGTTCATATCAACATTAATTCCATCAATAAGAAATGCTATGGCAATCAGAATACCACCGCCAACTACAAATGGAAGCATATGCGAAACACCATTCATAAGCTGTGTATATATCTGATGTCCAACTCCGCCTGATTTATTCTTCTTAACCGCAGCTGCCTGACTATCATCAGAAGATCTGCCCATCCCATGTACCTGATATTCGGGAACATCACCGCTAAGTGCCTGACTTATTAATTCATCAGCTTTATTAATTCCGTCTGATACCTGACATTCTATAACCTTATGTCCTTCAAACCTTGCCATTGGCACTTTGGCATCTGCCGCAACTATTATACATTCCGCTTTTTCTATATCTTCATCTGTAAGCACATTTTTAGCACCTGCTGAACCTCTTGTCTCTATCTTAATTGTACAGCCTGCCTTTTTAGCTGCTTTTTCCAGACCCTCAGCTGCCATATACGTATGTGCAATACCTGTAGGACACGAAGTTACAGCCACTATATACCTGTCAGCCGGATTCGTATCACTATTGCCAGCATTATATGTGCCTGTATCCTGCAATCTTTCATCAATGCTCTTGCTTTCACTGTCTGCATTATCGATAACTTCAAGAAATTCCCCAATATCCTTAGCTGCTTTTAACTTTCTGATAAATTCTTCATCCATTAGAAGCACCGAAAGCTTGCTTAATACATCTAGATGAACATTATCCTCACTATCCGGAGCTGCTATAAGAAACAATACATTAACAGGTTCACCATCTAATGAATCATAATCAACTCCATCCCTTATAATCATAGCTGCAAGTCCCGGTCTGCTTACCGCACTGCATTTGCCGTGTGGTATGGCAATTCCCTCTCCAACACCAGTTGTGCTTTCTTCTTCTCTTGCAATAACCTGCTTCGTATACGCTTCAATATCTGTAATATTACCGCTGGCCGCCATAAGCTTCACAGCCTGCTCTATTGCCTCTTTTTTATTTAAAGGCTTTGCATTAAGATCTATACTTGAAGCACTTAATAAATCGGTAATCCTCATATACATACCTCCATATTTATAATAAGTTTAAACACTCTGTAATAATTATCTGATTATAGTAACTTTACCTATAAGATCATTAACTTCTCCGTTAGTTGCCAATCTTTCCGAAAATGCACTGGCACTCCCTGTTGCAACACCTTTCCTGAACGCATACTCATAATCTTTCTTTTCAATCCAGCCTGAAAGGAAGCCCGCTACAAGCGAATCTCCTGCCCCCACTGAATTCTTAAGTATCCCGTCCGGAGCCTTTGCTTTATACACATTGCCATCATCTGCTACAAGTATGCACCTTTTCCACCCATTGATACACATACATTAACAGCACCCATTTTCTTTAATTCCAAAGCATACGGAATAACTTCTTCCTGTGTATTAAGTGTCACATTAAATATATCTCCAAGCTCGTGCTGGTTAGGCTTTATAAAAAATTGGATTATATTCCAATACATTAGTCAACAGCCTGCTTGTTGCATCAACCACAATCTGAACACCTTTGTCCTTTAACATATCCATAATGTCTTTATATATATTATCTGATATGCCTGCCGGTATGCTACCCGCAAGAACAAGAACATCACCGCTTTCAAGTCTTCTTAATCTGTTCATAAGCTGTTCAATATGAGAACTATCTATATGTGGTCCTTGTCCATTAATCTCCGTTCCATCAATCGACTTTAACTTAATATTAATTCTTGAAATTCCGTCATTAATTTTGATAATTCTGAATTAATGCCACCATTATGCAGTCTTCTTACAATCTCATCTCCAGTAAATCCAGCAATAAAACCTAACGCTGTACTCTTTATTCCAAGATTGCCAAGAACTATAGATACATTAATTCCTTTACCTCCGGCAAGCATTAACTCACTGCTCGTCCTGTTAGTCATACCTGGTCTGAAATCTTTAACAGATACAATATAATCAAGTGATGGATTAAATGTTACGGTATATATCACTTTATATCCCTCCCTTCTGGTCACGTTCCTTTTGTTATCATTATAATAACTCCATATTCATCCATAATCAATTATTAA
>ENA-OQBD01001036-OQBD01001036.1-human-gut-metagenome-genome-assembly--contig:-NODE-1036-length-13645-cov-4.010948_pt1 | contig 13645 bp, 8 predicted proteins | sample MGYA00242742_ERZ504543 | MGnify/ENA primary metagenome ERZ504543 (study PRJEB26092, sample SAMD00036239) | human gut metagenome | host: Homo sapiens | study: EMG produced TPA metagenomics assembly of... | reverse complement strand
GAATGCTCCGGCATTCTTGTTGCGAGGTGCGCGTCATGCAATTGCATGACATACTTCAACTGCGCACCTCTGTAATCCTGCCGGAGGCTATATCAGATGGGGGATTGGCTCCCACCACTGATACTAGTATAGAATAAATTAAATTTCTACTATATATTTTGAGGATAATGTATGGTAAAATAGTGTTATCTAAGAAAGGATGAACACTATGAGAAAAACATATCTTCCTCTGTCAAATGAAGACAGAGATTACCTTAAAGCATTATCCAAAAAGAGAACCATTCAGGCACAAGTTGTGGACCGTGCCAGAATCCTTTTATATAAAGCCGATGGAATGACATTCCAGCAAATTGCTGATAAACTTGCCATTAGTACTGCAACGGTACGCCTTTGTATTTCGAAGTTTCAGAAAGGCGGTTTAGATGCTGCACTGTTTGATGTTCAGCGTCCTGGACGTCCATCGGAAATCACTGATGATGCAAAAGCATGGATGATTCATATTGCGTGTCAGAGACCGACAGAACTCGGTTATGCACAGGAATTGTGGACGTTGACCTCTCTCCACAAATACATTCAGAAACATGCAGAAGAAGCGGGATATCCAAGGCTTTCAACCGTTACCAAACCGTATATCCAGAAATTTCTTAAGGAACAGGATATGAAACCCTTTAAAATCAAATATTACTGTGAAAAACGGGATCCTGATTTTGAATCAAAAATGCATGAGGTTCTGTTGGTTTATAAGCAGATTGAAATGCAGTTTGATGAAAATGGTGATCTCATTGTTCCAGACGATTATAAACTGACGATTACGGTATCGTATGATGAGAAGCCGGGCATTCAGGCAATCTCCAATACGGTACCGGATTTACGCCCGACATCAGAACATGGGGAAGTATATCGTGATGCAGAATACAAACGTCTGGGAACGCTCTCTTTACTGGCTGGCATTGATTTACTCACTGGAGAAGCAATTCCGTTAGTAAGTGAGACCCATAAGAGTTCTGATTTTATTGAGTTTTTAAAGATACTGGACAAAAAATATCCATCACAGGATACCATTCGGATCATCCTGGATAATCATTCTGCACATACTTCCAAAGAAACACGGCGCTTTCTGGATACTATGCCAAAGGGACGTTTTAAATTTGTGTTTACACCAAAACATGGCTCATGGTTAAACATGATTGAAAGCTTCTTCAGCAAGATGACCAGACAGATGCTTCGAGGAATTCGTGTCAATACCAAACAGGAGTTGGAAGAACGAATTTACAAGTACTTTGACGAAGTGAACCGTGAACCCGTGGTTTATCACTGGAAGTATAAAATGGATGAAATCAGTGAAGAGGAAGCAGTATCAATTTAATATAGCAATTATTTAATATTCGTTATACTAGTACATAGAACAGACTGCCTTATACATTAAAATAAATAAGGTAGTCTGTTTCTAAAAATATACGAAAACGTTAATAGTGTCAGGAAGGTATTTATAAGTTAAAGAGTTTATAATTGAAGTTTCGTGAAAAAGCGACAATTCTATAAGATATATGGAGAAAAAATGAAAAAAGTGTTCTAGCAATTATGGTAGGTGCGTTGTGTATTATTCTTTCCAGCTGTCAGGAAACACCAGAGGAGAGTTCGGTAGTCAGCAAAGTGGATGGGATTAGCGAGGCGGCTGTCTGTGAACCTCTTAAAAAAGGAGAAAAGAGAGAGACAAATGTTCCAACGCATTGGAAATTTGAAGAAAAGAAAAGCAACGACCGTGTGGTTATCCAGGCAGATATTAAGTTGGGCGAACAAAGCATTGGCAATCTTCCAGTCATAGAGATGCAAAATCACGAGTTAACGCAGGAAGAACTGAATGGATTGATTGATTATTTTACGGACGGTGAGGAACTATATATGCCACAGATGGTGACAAAGGATGCGTATCAGGAAGTGTTAGACAGGATTTCCAGCAAGGAAGGAAGTTACTTGCAATCAGCATATTCTACATCGATTGCAGGGATTCAAAACGCAACCCGAGAGGGGATGGAGCTTGCACCGGATGAAGCGTCTGCACCGGAAAAGATGGAGATAAAATTTCAAAAAAAAACAGAGGATCACGGTGTGGAAGCGGCACGGAGTTGGATGAGTACTGAATTGGAAAACACAGATACAGAGGATTATTTTACTGCAGATGTGGGCGAGGACAGGAAGGCATATATAGAAGCAGAGCGGTATAATCAGGAAATTGACAATGACAGTAGTTTTCTCTGGATGGAGGGTTCTAATTTTATAGAAGAAGAAACAATAGAAACTGAGGAAATGCAGAGTGAGTATTACAGTAGCTTTGGCATGGATACCAACGGCTATACAGAGAAATTTCATGAACTGGCAGATGCGTATCGAAAGTGCATGGACAAGATCACCTTTACAGAGGAAGATGGAAAGGAACAGGCAGAACAAGTTTTAGAGGATTTAGGTATCGATGGAATGGGCCTTGTAGATTCTGATCGTACCGTGTGGTTCCCGAATGGCGCATGTTCAGAGCGCAATGGTCTGGGACTTGGTAGTGATGCTTTGTGGCAGGGAGATCTGGATAGAGGATTACCGGGATATCTGTATTGTTTTTCGAAAAGTGTAGAGGGTATTACTTCAGTTCCTGATGGCGTGGTTGCGGAAGAAACAGTGGATAGTTATGTGCCTCCGTTCCAGGTAGAAACAATCTCTATTCTGATAACAGAGGAAGGAATTAAATATTTTAAATGGGATGGGATATCGGAAGAAGTCTGTACGGTGACGGAAAATACAAAGCTTCTGCCTTTTGAAAAAATACAGGCAAAGCTGACAGATCAGATTTTTTATTGGTATTCCGGAAAAGGCCAGTCTGCCAACGACACTACCGCACTGGAGTATGATGTGGTAAACGCAAAATTGCAGTATACTTATACCACAGCCTATCAGGAGCCGAAACACGCATTGGTTGGTTCCAGCATGGATTTTTACTGTCAGGGAAAGTATTGGTGGAAATTCTCTACAGGAGCTTTCTTATGTGATCAATGCTTATGATGGCAGTGTGATTGGAGAAGCATATTAGGGTTCAGCGACACTTGAATTTTTATTGACCATAGAATTACAAGGTTTATCATGAGAATAATAAATATGCGATATTTGGCTTGGATATATAACAGGTAAGAATAGGAATAGTGCAAATGATTAAGCTCGCATTGATTGATAACGGTATACCTTATCATATGAGAAATAACAGGAGAAATAGAATTGCGGTTATAAGCCAAAGACCATATCTATTCCAAGGGACTATAGAGGAGAATGTTAATATCGATGGAAAGGCGTCAAGAGATGCAGTTGTTGAAGCATGTAGAAAAAGTGGTGCTTTAGGTTTTATTGAAAAATTGGATCATGGATTTGGACAAAAAATTGGACAAGATGGTGCAAAACTTTCTGGAGGAGAAAGACAAAAGATAGCTGTAGCTAGGGCTCTGCTGAAAAATGCAGACATTTTACTTATGGATGAGGCTACAGAAGGATTTGATGTTGAATCAAATGAAGCTTTACGTGAGTTATTACATAGTGAATTAAAAAATAAGACTATCGTTTTTATTACGCATAAGTATAAAGAACTGGAAAGTGTTGATAAAGTATATCGCCTTTCAAAAGGAATTTTAGAATTGGTGCGGAGTTAGAGATATAAATTTCTAATAGAACTGAGCCACTATGCATTTGACATATTGTATCAAACAGTAGGTTGATGACGAGATGATTGTAATGTATCGCAGATTGAACAAGCAGAGGAGCATATTTACAAGTTCTCAGGCATTGATGAAGGCAATATACCTAGACTATAAAAAATTTGAGATAGGAGGAGCGAAAAGTGTCAAAAAAAGGAAAAGTGATCCTTATGTAAACGCTCCATGTCTAAGAAAAAATGGAAATGGACAAGCGCCTAGTCTTGGAGTGTATCTCAAAACTAGGCGTTTACATTATTGAGGCAATATATTTTACAAGTGTTTGTAGGAACCGTTAGTGCTTGGTGAGAAGAATACTTTTTGCCAGAGCAATTCCAGCTTGTGGATACAATTCTTGAATTGCTTGATATTTTTCTTCAATCAATTCGGGTTCGTCTGCCCATATATCCTCATAAATTTTCAAGGCTTTTTTAAAATGGGTTTTCGCTTGCGAAATATTTGCAGTGATCAGGCAGATACTTCCAAGGGATTCCTGTACCTGGGCATAATCCAAACAGTGGTTTGAATTATATTCTTTGATAATCTGTGCTAATTTCTGAAGAGCAGACAGGGCAAGGTCAGGTTCTTGTATTTCAATTAAGAGGACAGCATAATTATTAATCTGAGGAATACTGTCATTAGTATAAAGAAGCTGGTATTGTTGTAAAAGAGAGATACCCATTTTCATGTGCCTTTTAGCGAGATCAAGTTGTCCGTTGATTCGGTAAAGCCCTCCAAGATTGGAATGGAGGTTGGAAACCAGGTGGGCATTTTCTTTTGTAGTTTCTTTTATTTGAGCAAGTGCTTCTTTTTCTAATTTTATCGCTTTTTCTGTTTTGGGTTCCAGAGTTGCCTGATAATCCAATAGTAAGGCACGGTCAGATGCAGTCCCGTAAGTATTTGCTTTTATAAAATGCTGTAGTTCCTGGATGATTTTTTTCATACCCTTTTGATAGTGGTACTTCTCCATATATGGAAAAACATCTTCTAAAAATAACAGGTATTGGGGAATATCGTCCTTTTCAATGAAAAGCATGATGTTTTCTACTGTTTGAAATAATTTTTTATAATAGCTAACTTCAATGCCATGCATCAAACATATTTTTTGCAGAGAATCCAATAACGTGTGGCAGCTTGTAACAGAAGGTGCGGTCTCGGAAACTGCAATTTCCTGAATCATTGGATGCAGAGAAATAGTATGCCGGAGACTTGACTGTACAAAACCTGTCTCGATCAGATCATTCACGTCATTTAAAGTAGGCAGCTCCAGCCATTTGGAAAATATACGGGCAGAAATACCAGATGAAGGCATAAAACACATATTGCACATAATATCCTGCTGTTTCCGTGATAAGGAGTATAACGAAAACAGGGTATGGATATGGTTGTAATAGGTGGCTTTTTTGCTCTGACCATCTTTCATTACTTTAATCTTATCTTCATTATGAAGAGAAGCCTTTTCCTCTTGAAGTTTTATCAATAATTGCTCTGGAGTTAAAATTCCATTTTCCAGAAGTTTGGCTGCCAGTTCGACAGCAAAAGTATGGTAGTGTACAGTTTCTATGATTTTTTCTACGATTGCCCGGTTTTCCTCTGCTTCTGAATAAAATACAGATGTCAGTTGAAAAAGAGTGGGTATATCTTTCAGTTCTTTTAATTGAAAACTACAGTATTCAGACAGTTGGCTTCTGGTTGTAAATAAAACCCGGCAACGGTATTTTAATACGACTGACAGGCAACTGTCCTGTGTGGATGTGACATTAAAATTGTCTATGATCAGCAGTGTATCAGATTTCAAAGAGCGTAAGAAACGGTTATGTCTTTGAAAACGTTCCTGCTCACTGATTTCTGGTGGATCATCAATAAAATCCATGTCTACAATATCTTGATATAGATTACCGGTGTATTCCATATAGAGAATATTGGTGTACTGTTTTCTGTATTGCTTTGCATAGGCTTTAGCAAGCTCGCTTTTTCCAATTCCGGCAATTCCATAAAGAAATATATGTCGGTTCTCTTCAAACAAAGTATGGAGTTCATCCAGTTCTTCTTCTCTTCCTAGAAAATGACGGCATGGTTTTGGGACTTCGCTGTCCATAATGTAATCCAGAACAATCGGAGATAGAACACCTCCTGCAATCAGTTTTTGATTTCTTGTATCACGTTTAATAAATTGCCGTTCCATACCAAAAGAAAGTACTTTTGCTAAAAACAACAGCCTTGAATCAGAAGGTTTATATAGAGATACAAGTTCCTGCTTTTTTGTATCCGAAATCGTATCGTCCTGTATGAATAACGTGTAAATGTCCTGTATAACCATGTTGCAGTCTGCCATTAAGGGAAGTAAGTTCCGCTGAATGGTTGTTGCCAGTTTTTTCTGATTGCTGGGTTTTGCATAATATGAGGTTATTTTGGGACTGATTTTTGCTTGTCCGGTTATCCAGCGGCAAATTAGACCATTATCCATAGAAAAATCTTCATTTATCGGATCATTCATAAAATCTTCAAATAATTCGTATAAAAAATCAGGTTGGTTCATCTGATTGCTTTCACTGATTTGATTTTTTAGGCATGTGCTAATAGAAGAAAAATCACATCGTTCCAACAGAAATCCCTCCTTTGGTTTTCGTGTTTTATATTCTTAAAGTCTTTTTATTATAACACGAACAAATGTTCTGAATAATAGGAATTGATATTGTATAGGAAGAAAATGAATCTTAAAAACTCAATCTGCGGTCAATTTCAATTCAATGTGATTGGTGCAGAATAATTTTAGAATGTAATCAGGCTTTCGAAAGCCGAATTCAATTCATACAGAACTTTTGTACAATCCTGCCGGCATAGGATGTAGAGAGAACTGTATGCTGAAGGAGGCATATAGCATGAATACGTTATTTGATTCTGTAGAAGTTCTGGATACAAAAAAGAAATCCAAAAAGAGAATGTAAGCTATGAACATGCAGGATATCAGATTCGAGTGCATTTTAATGGGGAAAAGACATTGATCCAGTGCATTCAGAATCTTACTGAACGAAAAATTGCAGGTTGATTTTCTTAAGTTCTTGTTGTAAAATGAAGGCAATTAAAGACAATGACTATGCAAGACCGATGAAAAGAGGGATAGAATGTATCAGGCAGGAATTTATTGCCGAATTTCCATTGAAGAGCAAAATAAAGAGGGTGAATACAGCAATAGTATTCACTCTCAGATTCAGATGGCAAGAGATTATATTGCAGAGAATAAAGATATTGCAGAGAAAAAAGTTTATGTAGACGATGGGGCTTCTGGAAGTAATTTTGAAAGAACTGAATTTCGGAGGATGCTGGCAGATATTGAGCTTGGTGTTATCAATATGGTGATTTTTAAGGACGTATCTCGACTTGGAAGAGAACATATTGATACCAACTATTATCTAGGCAAATATTTCCCGGAGAAACAGATTCGGATTGTTTCGATTCTGGATAATTATGATTCAGTAGTTGGAACTTATGATGAAATGTTAGAAATAAAAACTTTGCTGAATGATATGTATTTGAGAGATACATCCAGAAAGATTAAGACAACGATTCAGACCAAAAGAAGTATGGGCGAATATACACCGAAACAGCCTCCCTTTGGATATGTGAAAAGTAAAACAATTCATAATCATCTGGAAGTTGATCCTTATGCAGCCGAGGTTGTCCGAAGAATTTATAAAATGTATCAAAATGGATTTGGCTGTACGGTTATTTGCAGGACTTTGAATGAAGATGAAATCCCTTGTCCCGCAAAATATAAAAAGGAAGTTTTAAAAACCAATTATGTATGGGATTCGGGAAAAGGTCTGTGGACATCGTCTACTGTAAGTGGAATTTTAAAGAATCCGGTCTATACTGGGGCGGTTGTGATTCGGAAACATGAAAGACCGTCTTATAAGCTGAAATACAAAAAGGCAATTCCCCTGGAAGAAATGGAGCTGGTGCCGGATGCACATGAGGCAATCATTTCTAAAGAAGAGTTTGATAGGGTTCAGCAAATAAGAAAGGGGCGCAGAGTTTCCTATTTTGATAAAAACAATGAACCACATAAATATGTGGGACTGCTCTTTTGTGGGAAATGTAAAACAGCCATGCGAAAACGTTATCTGGCATCTCATAAAGACTATGACGGATATATGTGTGGTTTTCATCAGAAGCAGGGGCAGAATTACTGTGAGCTGAATCATATTACATTTGAAAAGCTGGATGAACTGGTTGTATTTGCAATCAACCAGCAATTGAAACAGATGAAGATGGATATGAAGAATCTGGAAACTCAGATCAGACAGAAACAGCCGGAACTGGATGGTAAAATTGCAAAATTGCAGGCAAAAATAGAAAGAAATCTGGAATACCGGAAACGAGCATATGAACAGTTTATGGATGAAGTACTTTCCAAAGAGGAATATCTGGAATTAAAACAGATGTATGAAACAGAGAATCAGAAATATCAAAAAGAATTATCAGAACTGAACCATGAAGAGCAAAGGCAGCGGGCGGCGGTCAATGAAACAAAGATATGGTTGGAGCACTTTAATCGCAGAAGAATAACGGTAAAGCAGCTTACCAGAGAAGCGCTTGTGGAGTTAGTTGATAAAATTTATGTATATCCAGAGCAGAAAATAGATATATATTTTAAGTTTGCTTCAGTAGAGAGTTCACCAGATAGAATACTTGAGAAAGATGGGGTGATATGATGTATCAGATGGGTGTATATTGTCGTCTGTCGAAGGATGATGGAGAGAATAAAGTTAGTGAGAGTATTGAAAATCAGATGAAACTGATTCGTGAGTATGTGACTAAATCAGAGGATCTGGAAATCGCAGATATTTATATTGATGACGGTTATTCGGGGCTTTATTTTGCGAATAGACCGGAATTTCAGCGGATGATGGAGGATATCTACAAAGGGAAAATTCAAGGCGTTATTACGAAAGATATTTCCCGGCTTGGGCGTGAACATATTGAAACCAGTAATTATATCGAGCGTGTTTTTCCATCTTTGGGTGTGCGTTATATTGCAATTTTGGATGGCGTGGATTCTGTTCATCACAGTAATGAAGAATTGGCACAGTTTAAGACGTTGTTTAATGATATGTATAGTCGTGATATATCTAAGAAAATCAGAGGTGCATTGACCGCCCAGAAGAAACGGGGACAGTTTATGTCTGGGTTTGCCCCATATGGATATGTAAAAGATCCGGCAGATAAGCATCATTTTCTTGTAGATGAAGAAGCAGCTAAAGTGGTACGGAGAATCTTTTATATGAGTCTGGAAGGATATTCCAGGGATGGTATTGCAAAGAAACTGAATCAGGAAGGAATTCTGACACCGTCAGAGTATAAGAGAAAGGTGCAGGGATTGAAATATGCCAATGCATTAGAAAAAGCGGGTGCAAAGGGCTGGGCATATCCTACGATCAATGTAATTTTGCGAAACAGAGTTTATACAGGGGCTATGGTACAGCATAAATCAGAAAAGATATCCTATAAAGTGGAAAAGTATCAATATATTCCAGAGGAACAGCAGTATATTGTGGAAGGAATGCACGAAGCAATTATTAGCAAAGATACTTTTGAGCAGGTACAGGAACTTATGAAGAAAAGAACACGGACACCGGGATTTAATAGCGAAGTGAGAAAGGTAAATCCATACGCAGGAATTATTGTTTGCGGAGATTGCGGATATAATTTCCAGAGGGTTACCTGTCGGGATGGTTATGAGTGCGGTACCTATCATAAAAAAGGAAACACAGTTTGTTATTCTCATTTCATTAAAAAAGAAGTATTAGATTCTATTGTGAAAAATGAAATCCAAAGACAAGCGGAACTGGCACTAAAAGAGAGTGATAAGGATGAAATATTAAAAGCAGCAGACAGGAAGAAGGAGGTGCTAAGACGATGTGCAGAAGCAAATCAGAAGATTGAACGGTTACAAAAAGAACTTGTGGCTGTCCAGAAGTATAAAAAGAAAACTTACGAAAATTATGTAGATGGTGTTCTGGATAAAGAAGAATACCTCTCCTATAAGGCAGAATATGAAAAGCAGGATAAAGAGATCAGGGCGAAGATTCAGTTGGCAGAACAAGAGAAAGACAGCTTTGGAGAGGCAGAAGAATCTTATGAAAACTGGATAGAGAAATTTATCAAGTATGGAACATTATCCGAAGTGACAAGAGAAATTGTGACAGAGTTGATAGAAAAGATTGTTGTGAATGGAGATAAGAGCATTGACATCGTATTTAAGTATCAGTCACCTTATTCTAAAGAGAAAAATGCAGTGTAAAGACTGCAAATTTTTTTACAATAACTTTCCCCTAGTTATAATGAACACATGATGGAACAAGTCTTTTGGAAAGATATTTGAATACAGTATCTGAACGTTGGAAGAATGTGATTTGTGTAGGAAGCGGAAATGAAGGAACGACAGCGGGACATGCGGCAGGTGAATATAGAAAAGGAGTGATGACAGAAGTTCAACTTGCAGTACAGCAGAGGGAGAAGACATTCAGTCTGCAAATTTGGAAATCCTATGTCGATAAAGTCGCAATTACAATTGTCGATCCATCCGGAAATCATTTCGGCAGACTGGAAGAAAAAGAAGGAACACAAAGAATACAGATTGGTAAAACAAATTAAGGACGAATTAGATGATAAGGGATATGATTATGCATCAGATTTGTCAAAAGCAGGAGCAGAAAAGTTAATAAAGAATGACATCAATGATCAGATGGATGATATCTCAAACAATTACGTAATTGAAGAAATCTCATCAGGTAACAACAACATTCTTACATCGTTTGTTGTTGATGCAGGTTTAAATAAGATTACCAGTCAGTCATCAAACAAGGTTACAGTAACACTTACAAAGTCTGATTCATGGAAGAAGAACAGTGATGGAAAGTGGCCCGAGACTGCAGAAGAGTCATACAGTAATTACAAGCTTGCATACAAGCCTGTTCTTAAGGACAAATACAAGAAAGTAAAAATGACTGTGTGGAAAAAGGATTCTGAAACAGGCAGTACACCACAGGGAGATGCAACATTGGAAGGCGCAGTGTATGGAGTATATTCAGATGTAGCATGCACAAAACTTGTAAAGTTATACAAGACCAATGCCAAGGGTACATTTGAAACAGACTATTACAGATGTGGTGTAAACATGTACTTAAAGGAAATTACACCGCCTGAAGGCTACCTTAAAAATGACAAGGTATACACAATCACAAAGGATGGTCAGCAGTTTACCAACGAATACAATTCGGCAGAAACACAGGTTGATGACGACGTGGTAAAAGGTGACGTATCAATTATTAAGGGAATGGGGAATGGTCTTGCAGGTATTGTTGCACCTGAAAACAAGGCACAGTTCAGGATTACTGGCAGTGCAGGTTCATATGACAAGGCAAAGGCAACAGAAAGAGACATTCTTACAACAGATTTAACAGGTTATGCAAAGTCAAAGAAGATGCCATATGGAACATATGTGGTTCATCAGACTGTTGGAGCTGCAAACACTGAAAAGTGTCCTGACTTTTACGTGAATGTGAAGGAAAACGGAAAGACATACAAGTATCTTTTAAACAATCCGGAATTCAACGCATATCTAAAAATTGTAAAGAAGGATTCAAAAACAAATCAGACAGTTTTAAAGGCTGGAACAACATACCAGATTTATAAGGTAAATGAGGATGGCAGTGAAACTCTTGTTACACAGACATACAGCAATGGAAATGCAATTGAGGTTGTGGACAGATTTGTAACAGATGAAACAGGAGAAATCATTACTTACGAAAAGTTAAAAGCCGGTACATACAAGGTTTATGAAATTGAAGGTCCGGAAGGATACAGGGTAAACAGACAGCCGGTGATGGTTGAGATTAACAGTAACTCATACAAGACAATGGTAGACAAACTTGGTAAGGAATATCTGTATGCAGAATGTGAGTATTATAATGATGTGACTTATGGAAAATTTACAATAAATAAAATTGGTCCTGAATTATGCAAGAAGGAAGATGAAAATGATTCTGCAGATGAAAATACGGATGGTATAGCAAAGACAGATTTAGTAAATAAAAATGGTAGTGAGGGTGAAACAACAGGAAATGATGGCAATAAGTCAAATGACATTGTTGTAAATCTATTTAACTATAAGGACACATTGCTAAATGGTGTTGTATTTGAACTTACTGCAAGAGAAGACATCATGTCACAGGATAATCAGGGAACAGTATTGTTTAAGAAGGATTCAGCTGTTGCAAAAATTACAACAGGTGAAAAGGCAGAGTTTACAAACGATTGTAATGGTATCTGTAATTTTGTGTTAAACGATGACGGAACAATCACACTTAATGTCCCACTTGGAGAATACACTTTAAAGGAAGTAAAGACAAAGTATGGTTATGTTCTTCCAGAACAGTCATTCTGTGACTTAAGTTTTAAGTGGAATAACAAGGATGATGAGTATGTGTTTGACATTTCTGAAAACTCAAAGGATGGAAAGATTGACATACACAATGACATGGTAAAGACAGACATTACACTTGAAAAGCATGATTCAAAGACAAATGAGCCTGTTGAAAATGCAAGATTTGGATTTTATTCAAGGGACAACATTTACGATAAGAATGGGAATGTGATTGTTGCTGCAGGTGAAAAGATTGCAACAGTAACAACTGACAAGGAAGGAAAGGCGAAAATCCCATTCGATGTACCTGTAATGGATGAAGGTTATGGAAAGACGGAAGGCAACTTAAATTCAGGAGATTACTATTTCCTTGAAGAAAGTGTTAGCGACAGTTATTACATTAACAGGGAAAAACATCAGGTACATCTTGAATACAAGGATCAGGAAACCGCAGTTGTATCAGCCAAGGCAGTAGTTAAGGAAGACCAGACTGAAACAGTAATCAGTAAAAAAATGATTGCATCATCAGTTGAGATTAAGGACTGCCATTTAAAAATCAGTGATGAAAATGGTAATGAAATCGTAAGCTGGATAACAGGTGAAATTTCATCAGTTAAGTTAAATGAAAAGATTGATGAGATGGGATATGATAACGTTCGTGTAGAAAACGGTGACGGTTATGCAGTTAAGATATACGGATTGCTTCATGACAGGGAATACACATTAACAGAAACAAAGCCGGCAGACGGTTTTGCAACTGCAAATGACATTACATTTAAACTTGTGGAAAGTGATGATGAAAATGCAAAGACAAAAGTACTTGTTAAGAATGGAGACAGTTTCACGGAGAATGTTGACAATCAGGTGATAATGTATGATGACACAACAAAGATTGAATTTTCAAAGACAGACATTACCAACGGAAAGGAACTTCCGGGATGCCACATGCAGGTAACTGAAAAGGATACAGGAAAGGTAATGGATGAATGGGTTTCATCAAGACAAAGTCATGTGATTGAAGGAAAGTATGCCGTGGGAAAAACTTATATTTTAACAGAAACAAAACCAAGAGACGGATACGCAACAGCAACAAGTATTGAGTTTGCAGTAGCAGACAATGGAGATATCCAGAAAGTAAATATGGTTGATGACACCATCAAGGTTGATTCAACAAGATTGCATCAGACACGAAAAAAACAGCTTGGTGGTGCAAAGTACAAGGTATACGACAGCAAGGGCAAGAAGGTATATGAGTTTATAACCGGAAAGAAAGCTGAATTCATAGAAGGAATGTTTAAGGCAGGAGAAACTTATAAATTCAAGGAAGTGGATGCACCAGAACATTACAAGGTTGCAAAGGATAAGGGATAAGAATTAAGGACACTGGAAAGGTTCAGAAACTTACAGTTACAGATGAAAGAATCCCTGTGGTACCTGACACACCACAGACAGGCATTAATGGAAAGACAGCAGGAATGGTGGTTTCACT
>ENA-OQBD01001035-OQBD01001035.1-human-gut-metagenome-genome-assembly--contig:-NODE-1035-length-13651-cov-5.524771_pt1 | contig 13651 bp, 10 predicted proteins | sample MGYA00242742_ERZ504543 | MGnify/ENA primary metagenome ERZ504543 (study PRJEB26092, sample SAMD00036239) | human gut metagenome | host: Homo sapiens | study: EMG produced TPA metagenomics assembly of... | reverse complement strand
GCATAAATCGAACGGCTGCAAATGATAGGCTGGCTGACTGGCTTTCATACGGACGTCTATTGAGTCCAAGGAGAATACTGTCAGACCGATACCTCATCATTGTACAGCTTTAGCAATAAGAGGGATAAAACCCAACTGGCTGTTGGGGTATCTAAACCCTACACTTATATATTAGGAGGAGAACCGCGCCACGGACGGCGCGTTTCGACGGTTTCGTCAAGCATAGAAAATCTATAAGGCATAATTCCTACAGTATCTTGGCAGTGTAGCGTAGCTCTCACGAGAGTGTATGCCTCAGCCGGTCACATGGAGTGAAGCCTCTCACGCTGTGCAAAAATACAGCCTGGGAGATGTTTTTTGAAAAATATGAAATAAATGCAATAAATCGGTTAAAATTTGTTTGAAATTGCTAAAAAAGGCGAAAAAAGTTGTGTACCAATAGTATTATTGTACTAGAAAAAACTTGCAATATGCTTTGGTTTATGGTACAATGAGCGCATACAAAACAAAGAGATGCTGATAGGGCACAGCTCTTTGCACAAAAACCATGTTATAATGAAAAGGAGAAAAGAACTATGGTAAAGAATGTATTTAAAAAGTTAGGAAAGAAACAGAAGAACAACAAAGGTTTCTCTCTCGTAGAGCTTATTGTTGTAATCGCCATCATGGCAGTGCTTGTAGGTGTACTTGCTCCGCAGCTTATCAAGTATGTTGAGAAGTCTAGAGAGGCTACAGATATCCAAACATGTGATAATATTGCTACAGCTTTAAAGACATATTATGCAGACGAAGAGGTTGCGGCTTCGGCTACTGCTACTACGGTTACTGTTACATTGAGTAAGACAGAGCTAGGAACAGGAACAACTGTTGATACGGCTGTTAAAGATGCCGGATTAACAAAAGCGAAAATTAAAGGCACAAAGTGGACTAATGATACAATAACAGTTGTATATAATAAGGCAGATGGAACTATTACATATACTGGAGATTCTCCATATTACCATGCAGATAAAGATCAATTCAAAAAGGGTCCTAAAACAACAACACCATAATATATAAAGAGGCTTTTTAACAATGACCACAGAACTGATACCCATCTACATCTTAATATTTGCATTTGGTATAGTTATAGGCAGCTTCTTAAATGTCTGTATCTACCGCATACCGCAGCATGAGACAGTGGTGACCGAAAGGTCCCACTGCATGAGATGCGGGTATCAGCTCGCGTGGTACGATATGGTGCCGGTTTTCAGCTGGCTGTTTCTTCGTGGCAGATGCCGCAAGTGCAAAGAACCGATATCACCTCAATACCCTATTATTGAGGCGTTAAACGGTATATTATACATAGTAGTATTTGCAGTAAATGGACTTGAACTTACGAGTATCATCTACTGCTTTCTTACATCTGCACTCATAGTTCTGAGTGTTATAGACTGGAGAACATATGAAATTCCATTAGGAATCAATATATTTATACTGGTGCTTGGAATCCTGCATGTGTTTTTAGACCATGATAACTGGTCTGAATATGTGATAGGATTCTTTTGCGTCAGTTTATTCCTTGAAATCCTTCTTCTTGTAAGTGGAGGAAGAGCCATAGGTGGCGGAGACGTCAAGCTCATGGCATGTGCAGGCCTTGCGATAGGCTGGCAGAATATTACATTAGCATTTTTTCTTAGGATGCATCATCGGTTCCGTGATACATCTGATTCGTATGAAAGTGACAAACGCAGGCAACAGACTTGCGATGGGACCGTACTTGGCAGCCGGAATATTTATTTCGATGCTATGGGGTGAGAAAATGATATCGGCATATTTGACACTCGCAGGCTTTTGAAAAACGTGTTATAATATAGCGTACTTAATATAAAACAGGTAGTACGACAAGCAGTGAGACAAAAGCAGAGAAAACACAGATATGCCGAAATATATATATAGAATGTTTGTAACTTAACAGTTACGAATGTTTTACAGATGTATACAGTGTAAAACAAAGATAAACACGGAGGACTAGGTTATGGCAAATAGGGTACTCGGTATTGAAATAGGGGAGAACCTTACCAGAGTAGTTGAGATTGATTACAAAGCAAAAAATCCCAAGATTTACAATATGTTCGGCTTCCCGACACCACCGGGGATGATTAATGATGGAGTGGTACAGCCGGATGGAATGTTTCGTTCTATCTTATACAGTAAGCTGAAGGAAAAGAAGATTTCCACCAAAAAAGCTGTTTTTGTGTTAAATTCAGCACGTATAGCAAGCAGAGATATAGAGCTTCCGCTTGTTAAGGAAAAGCAGCTTAAGGAAATGATTGCAATGAATGCATCGGATTATTTTCCGGTGGATTTGAGCCAGTACAAGCTGGTACATCAGATTATAGAGAAGATTGACAGACCGGAAGAAAAGAAATTACGTCTTTCGGTTATTGCTGTGCCTAATGATCTTATTTTGTCGTATGGTGCTCTTGCAGCTGATTGCAGGCTGCAACTTGTAGCACTTGACTATAGTGGAAATGCCATCAAGCAGCTCATGAGAAGAGAGATTCCCGGAGATGTGAAGGTGACTGTCAAGGTGGATGAGGTTTCTACCACACTGACTGTAATGGATGGAAGCATGGTAAAGCTGCAGCGCAATGTCAACCATGGACTTGCTGATGCTATTGAGGCGATTCAGGATAGTGAGCTTTTTGGAGAGTATCTGTCATTTACCGATGCAGTTGATGTGGCACGCAGAAAGACCTGCCTTGCAATAAGGCCTGATGGCACGGTGCCTGATGAGCCGGCGGGCGGCGGCATGGATCCTATGGGTCATGAGATTGATTCAGAGCGCTTTAAGAAGCTTCGCCTGAATGTGTCATACGCACTTTCCAATCTGATAAGCAGTCTCGGACGAGTGATAGACTACTATCAGTCGAGAAACTCAGATACTCCTATCGAGAGAATTTTCCTCATTGGCTTAGGTGCTGATTTCAGCGGACTCTCAAAGCTTTTGACCAATGAACTGAATATTAAGGTAGTTCCGCTCCAGCAGTTTGACGGTATGCATGTGGCAAAGAGCATAAACCTCGCAGAGGCAAAGCTGGCAGAGTATTTCAACTGTGTTGGATGCTCACTGAATCCGCTTGACATATTAGACAGTAAGAAAAACAAGGGAATCGGTGCTCCACTTATGGCAGGAGCAGCTACAGGTGCTATGCCACTTGGCGGTGCACAGGCAGGTACGCAGGGTAATCCGCCTGTTGGCCCTGATGGGAAGCCTCTTCCGGTAAAGGCTGGGGAGACAGCAGAAAAGCCGGTTTCTTTTGCAGTACAGCTTCTCATTTTTGGATTGTGTGTGGTAGTTGCAGTTGGTATCACGGCATACAGTATTTTTTCAAATCTTGTTTTAACTTCAGACAATATGACGCTTAAAGCTCGTGTTTCTGATTTGTCATATGCACAGAATATATATGATGTGTACAACCAAACCAAGAAGGACTATGACTGGACTAAGCTTCTTGAGAGCGCCTCATCCAACAAGAATGATGAGATAACGGGCTTCGTGGATGAGCTGGAGCAGAAGCTTCCGTCAGAGGCCAAGCTTGTGAATATGTCTGTTACGACTGATGGTGTTTCGATGACCATCAAGACAGGCAGCAAGGATATAGCGGCTGATGTAATTGCACAGCTTCGTACATTTGAGAGTATCATGGTATCCAATGTGTCAACCATCACAGAGGAGGTTGATGAGACCGGTGCTTCAAAGGTTCAGTTCACAGTAGATTGCACATATGTAAAGGCTGATGACAGTGCTGCTTCTGAATCGGGGGATGGCACAGGCAGTGAGCCAGATGATACATCAAAAGATGCGTCATCACAGACACAGACGGATAGTGGTTCATCAGATACAGACAGTACAAATCAGTAGGGGGTGTTAGGATGTCGACAAGAGAAAAAAAGTTACTTATTATATTAGCGGGTGTTGCCATTTTAGCACTGACATATTTTTTTATTTTTGTACCACAGTCCAATAAGAGGGATTCACTCAAGAGCGAAAACATGAATCTGAAATCACAGTATAATCAGCTTTCAGCACTTGCGGCAAAGGCTGACGATTACACAAATAAGACAAAGGAAATGTCTGATGCCATGCAACAGGTGTATGACAATTTTCCTTCATATTTACAGATAGAAAACGGCATCATGGATGCGGTTGCTATAGAGAAATCTACCAATACAAATATTACAGAGCTTACAGTCGGCTCACCGACTGCTATTGATGTGAATAATCCGACCGGCGATGCCGGCACAGATTCTTCGTCCGGCAGCACAACGGACAGTGGCTCTACTGACAGTAGTACTACGGACAGCAGTAATGCAGACGGTTCACAGGCTGCAGACAGCAACAGCTCTCAGTCACAGACTGATGACGGTAGTGCAGCTGGTAGCAGCACATCATCAGGCTCTGCAAAGTCTACGGTTACAGGCTATCAGCTTTATGATGTCAGCACAGTTATGGCATTCAAGACAGAGTATCATGGGCTTAAGGCTATGCTTGGAGAGGTGATTGGTTCATCGCAGAAGAAGACCATCAGCACACTCAATGTGAGCTTTGATGATTCGACAGGCAAGCTGACAGGTGAGATGCTTGTGGATTCATATTTCCTGTATGGACTTGATAAGCCATATGAGGCACCATACATACCTGCAGTACCACATGGTACAAATAATCTGTTTGGTACAACAAACTAACTGATTAATCATAAATATTAAATGTTAGATTATTGAGTTATGAGATAACAAAATACAAGAGGGGAGGAAGCAGATTTGAGAAAGCTAAAAAACGATGATCGAGGAGTAACACTTGTGGAGATTATTGTGTCGATTGCTATTCTCGCAATAATCGTGCTTCCTTTTTTGAATGCATTTGTCACAGCTACAAAGACCAATGTAAAGGCAAAAAACGAGATGAATGCTACACATCTGGCGACAAACATTATGGAGGGCATTGAGAAGAACTCCATGAAGACACTGGCGTATCAGTTCAACTATCCGTCGGAGGGCTTTGACGTGGCGGACGGCTTTAATATATCAGATGGAAGCAGTGCATGTGAGCTTCTTAAGAAGTCGGGCAAGTTTGATAATGTAAAGAGGCTTGAGGATATCAGTGCTGAGATTGTAAACAAGGACGATGTCATCACTAGCTGTATTCACAAGACTGATGCATCAGCCAAAATAATCGATACATCGCTTTGGGATTTCAGGGAGTCGGATGCACACAAGTATTATTTCTATATGTCTGGTGTGCAGTCAGGCACAAAGAAATACAATGCTCTTGTGACAGTGGATGCAAAATCGGACGCAGAGTCGGACAATAAGGTTAAAAAGTACAACATGGACGAGGTAGCGGATATGTCGGCCATGGATGCAAATTTTGACTGCATGAGTGCAGACAAGTATTCTGCTACAAATATTATATCTGCATTTAACAATATGAATCTAGGCTTCAGTGTACAGCAGAGTGATATAAAGAGAACTATCACAATTGATATAGAAAAGAGTGGAGCTGCGAGCAATAAGGCTACCAAGGTGACGGTGTCGTATTCGTATTCTATCAATAAGAATGGAGTAAGAAAGACTTTTCCGGATCCGAATAGTGCACTGAAGGATGATTATACCATGGTGATTTACGACAATTCTTCAGATACTGTAAACCATAATCTGAGAAATGTCTATCTGTTTTACAATCCATGGTACACATCTACAGGAGCACTTTACAATACCTGCAACGATGTCATTATAATCAATAATAAGGACAAGCTGGACTGCACGGTAAATATTGTAAAGCAAAAGACTATATCGGATCAGTCAGAGTTGAGCACGAAGGAGAGTACATATAAGGCATATGTGAAGGTAAGTGAGCCGGGAAATCGTACAGGTCATGCTTATACTCATATAGCCACCAATCTGAATGTAAATATGGGAGCACCGGATAATCCACTACAGCCGGGGCAGGCTATATATGGCTTTAATAACAATGTAATTCAGAATGATGTAAAGGCAATTGTCGATATAAAGAATCTGACAAAAAGCAATGCATCTGAAAGGCTGTATGATGTGAAGGTGGCTGTATACGAGAGCAAGGCTTCACTGGATGATATATTTAATGATAAAGACCCGGTTGTTACGATGACCGGAAGCATGGGGTATTAATTATGAAGCGTAACGATAACCGTGGTGCTTCCTTTGTGATGGTTGTAGTTGCAATGGCTATAGTGGCTGTTTTAGCTGTGACTGTGCTGTGGATAGCACTTATGAACCTCCAGATGAAGGTGACGGATGAAAAAAATACAGATAACTTTTACTCGGCAGAGGGTGTGCTGGATCAGATATGTACAGGTCTGCAGGGAGATATTTCCAAGGCTTACTCAGCAGGATATACCAAGGTTATGGAGAATTACTCTGACAGCAGCATAAATGAGGCCGGCAGACAGAGCAACTTTGCGCAGGAGTATCTGAAGAGCTTAAAGACCAGCCTGGAGTATGACAGCACAGGTATGACGTTTAATATGGGAAAGCTCATACAATATGTAGACCCGAAGCTTCTCGAGAATAAAGACAATCAGCCACGTGCTATTATCAAATCGACCAATGCCGATGTAAACGGCAATGGACAGCTCAAGGTGTACCAAAATCGTGTCGTGCTGAACGGACTAAGGGTAGAGTATACCGATGAAAAGGGATTTAAATCAATAATAGAGACAGACATTTCTCTGGGAGTTCCATCCATGAGCTTTACAGCATCGGGAGGAGTTCCGGAGCTTTTTACATATTCTCTTGTAGGAAATGAAGGACTGAAAATTACATCAGGACTTACTAAAGTAAATCTATCCGGCAATCTTTACGCCGGCTGCGAAAATGCGGCAGACACAGGAACTTCTACTACGAGTGTTGTTATTCCAAACAATGTCACACTTGATGTAAAGGATACCAGCTATATGATTGCAGAGGGCGATATAGAGGTGGGAGACTTTGCCGGAAAAGATACGGCTACAATAAAAAATAACATGGCTGGTGTACACAATAACAGTAAACTTTCTGTTGATGCACAGTGTCAGCTGTGGACAAGCAACATAAATGTAAATGGTGCAACAGTCAATCTGGATGGCATGACATATGTGGCAGATGACATGACCTTAAAGGGTACAGGCTCAAAGGTCACACTTGGCAAGAATAATAAGAGTAACAATGCAAAGTACGTCGGCTTTGGCAATGGAGGCGATGACAAGGAAAATCCTGTCGCAGGCGATAGCTCTGCTATTATCATAAACGGCAGGGAGGCATCTCTTGATATGTCAAATATCAGGGAGCTTATGTTAGCAGGAACTGCATATATCAATACACAGGCTATTGTAAATTCAAGTGGTGTGGGTACACAAAACAGCAATGTGGCTATGGGTGAGTCAATCTCTGTAAAGGGTGACCAGATAGCATACCTTGTGCCGCCTGAGTGCATAGGCACAAGTGGAGAGGGTGCGGATGCCAAATCGCTTTATAGCAAGAATCCACTCTCCTATAAGGAGTACAAGGATATTACGGCAACCGGACAGGATCAGACGAAGTATACTGAGATAAATACCAATGTGGTCAGTACAAAGACAGGCAAGGCTCTCTCAGCATATCTGCCGGATGGCAGGACAATCGACAAGTGCATAAAGAAAGTCTTTGTCCCTTCCACTGATAATAGTGATGATGGACTTGTATACTATTATGTCAATCTGCCAACGAACAAGGCAGCTGAGTATTACAGTGACTATTTTGGTGCAGACAGTGACAAGCTCAAGAGATACACCAATTTCTATACGGACAGCATACAGGTAAATGAGTCTGCAAGCATATATACTGCCGGCAATTACAGCATCTACGATGGCAGCAATTTAAGTCTTTTGAAGGGGATAGCTGATGGTGTAGACATGGATGCACAGTCAGATGCCTTACAGCGTACATATACTGCACTAAACTCAAAGCTTTTGACGAATTATGCGGATTTACCGGTAAATGCAGCAAGTGTTTCGCTTTTTACAAATATAGTTAACAATACCAATTTGCAGAAGATAGTGCCAAATTCCGGTAACAAACATATATTTGAGACTGAGTATCAGGGGAAAAAATACCAGGCAATTGTCAAAAACGGTAACTACACCTATGATGCAAATGACAAATCACACAATGTGGATATAATTGTTGCTACAGGAAATGTGACACTTGATGCTGACTTTACAGGTACTATAATTGCAAAGGGCAGGATAATCGTAAACAAAGAGCAGTGCGAGATTGATAATGGTACACAGGAGGTATTTAAGGCATTGCTTCTTGAAAAGGTAAGTGATGCAGACGATGCACTGCACCTGTATGATGTGTTCATGGATGGTGCCAACTATCTGGGTAATGTTTCTGCTTTTTCAAACAAGAAAGAGGCGGATACAAAAATAGATTATGCTACACTCATTACATACCAGAACTGGACAAAGGAGTAGAAAATAAGCGGTTTCCAAGACACAAAACAGCTGCGAAATATTTATATTTGACATATTTTGACGATATATACAAGGGAGGAATCCAATATGTTTGTAAAAGTAAAAAAGAATAATGGTGGTTTCTCTCTGGTGGAGCTTATAGTAGTGATAGCGATATCTGTCGTACTGATAGGCGCGGCAACCATATCCATTCGCTCGGTCATGGGTGTTGAGGTGAAGCAATGTGCCAGAAATATTGAATCGATAATTAACAAAACAAGAGTTACCTCTATGGGAAAGGACAGCGCAGTTCTTAAGATATACAAGGCATCAGATGGTGCCTACTATTATAAGATGACTATAAATGGTACGGAATCTGATCCGAGTAAAATCGGAAAGAGCAGGATTGAAGTATACTATTCCATGAATGATGATTATAGTGGCAAGACACAATTGAACGTCTCTGACAGTATAGAGCTTCAGTTCGACAGAAGCTCAGGTGCACAAAAGCCGGATACTAACGGCAAGTACTGCAGCCGTATCTGGGTTCAAAAAAACAGCACCGAGAAGGTTATCACGATATACAAGGAGACTGGCAAGGTGGTATGTGAGTAATTTACATAGTTTAATGATGAATATTTTATTTTGACGCAAGGCTGTTATAAGGTTATATGATGAAATCGGAGAGGAAGATGAACCATGAAGATTTTAAAGCGCATGAATAAATCAAATAATAGAAAAAACAGTGGCTTTACACTTGTTGAGCTTGTCATTGTCATGGCGATAATGGGAATACTCGGACTGGCTGTTACAGGCTTTATCGGTACGAGTACGAAGCAGTATAAGTATGCTACAAAGGACGTAGACCTGCAGTATGAGGCACAGCTGACCATGAATCAGATAGGAAATCTGATAATTGATGCGCAAAAGGGTGTTAAGTATGAGCCTGCTACGGTGGCAGCCCCGGTTGAAGTGGCATCAGTAAACCCTGAGGCAGGTTATATTGCAACTGCATCAGCGGAAGAAGCGTCATCCGAAGAAGCATCATCTGAGCAATCATCATCCGACAGCAAGCTGATAATCTGCAACAATGATTGTACATACAATATCATATACAGACCGTCAGAGCACAAAATCTATCTGCGAAAGGATACACTGGATCCTGCAACTGGTGCGGTGAAGGCTGATGGTCAGGGCAAGGAGTCACTTATGGCAGAAAATGTCATAGGCTTTACACCTGATTTAAGTGAGGCAGAAAGCAAGAACTCTGTCGGACTTGTTGTGGACTTTAAGGCAGGAGACAAGAAGTATACTTCAAAGCAGAACTTCACTATGCGCAATAAGGTACCGACCGGAGCAGACGTGGAGTATGTGGCACCGGCAGAGCCAGAAGGAATAAGGATATATTACAAAGGCAAGGATGTAACCAACGGAACAGTATACTATGAGATGAAGAAAACGAATAATAATTTAAAGTTTACTGATAAGATACTTGGTGGAAAGTATGATTCAACAAATGTAACATGGGATCATTCCGGAACAAAAAATGGTGGAAACTTTAATCCTAGTGGTGATGTATATAATGTAGAACTGATGGATAATGAAACTACAGATCAATTTGTTATCACAGTAACATCCAAAGACGATACGTCATTGACGGCAAAGGTAACTGTAAACGTAGCACATCCAATCAATATTCTGCATTGTGATGCAGATAAGCATTTCAATTTAGGACAGACGCATCAATTGCTTATTGATGAATGGGAGTTAAAAAATTCTTCATTAAATGGCAAATATCAGGTTAAGGATTTTGTATGGCATATGGAGGTAGAAAGTGTCAGCTCAACAGGTGCAACCGAGCACAAGGGAGATATATCCTTTAAAATGGGCGATGATGGAAAGCTGATTTATGGTCCGGGTGGCAATGGTGAGCCTGATGGAATATTTAAGTTTAGTTCAAATGAGATTGCCGGAGAAACAGGAGCACAAGGTAAGCCAGATGATCCTAAATATAAGAACTATCTTAATTATTATATTTTAGGTTATCAGCAAAATAAAGAAATGCATATCACTCTCGGAACAGCTTTTCTTACCGGTGAGAAATTAAATATCAGCGTCTGGCTTGGACTTGAGGATATGCCGGAGTTTAAGTCAAATACAATAACGTTTTATACATATTAAGAAATAGAGTAGTTTTTTTACAAAAGGAGCAATCGCAATGAGCAAATTAAGAAAAAAAATAGTGGTTCCAATATCGCTCACACTTACAGAATGTCTCGTTGTGGCAGCTTTTGTGCTGAATGACAGCCTTACAAAGGTCGATGCAAATGTAGCGTTCAATGGAATATCTGATATAGTCAGCTCACATGGCAAGGACAAGCCCTTCAATATAGTTGAGGTGGTGCCTGACAAGAAAATGGCATCCATCGGTTATCTGATTGATGGTCAGGAGCCTGACGACTGGTTTGGAACACTGTCAAGGATGTCTGACAAAGATGGTGCAGGTGTACAAAAAAGGTTTGCCTATATGGAGGGACTGAAAACAAAGCTTGCGCCTATTACTACCGAGAAAAAGGATAACACAAAGCCTCTTTATTATGAGCCGTATGAGGAGAGCTATGTTAGTCAGGGCGATGACTGGACAGAGCTTGCCCTTGTAGATATGGACAGAATAAACAAGGGTACCACCGGTTATAAGATGACAGAGCAGGCGGAGGGAGATTATAAGTTCAATACCGATTACCAGCTTGCTGTAAATGAAGAGGGACTGCCTACAGGTCATTACAGACAAAATGTTGACCATTATGTTTTCATGCAGGGCGAGGATGAGACAGAAGATGGCTCAAATACAGAGACTGAAAATGGCAATCAAATTAAGGCACCCGGAAAAAGAGGCTACTACAGTGTTGCGTTTACTGCAGTCAAATTGCCGGATGGCATGACAAATACCCAGTATCTGGTAGAGACTGATAATTCACAGAAGGCTGATGGAAATACAGACAGCGGTACAAATGGTAACATCGATAGCAGCACAGACAATACGACAGATACAGGCACAGGTGACGATGCCGTTGATAAGCATGTAGTCTATGCTATAAAGAGTTCATATGCAATCGTTTCCGATGAGAGCATGCAAAATATAGCAAAATATGACCCAAAGGCATATATTTACAGGAAAGACAATTCAGATATCACATCACCATATGAATTTGTTGCAAGAGCTGACCGGATGGCAAGTCTGCCGGATGGCAGTAAGCCGGATTATGAGAAGTATACATACTGTACGGTTGAGATGGAGTATGTGTCTGCAGATAAAATCACTGATGACGAGACCTACTACGAGGTGAACACTGAGGTACCTATTGAGTTTAATTACGATGAGACCGGCGAGTATGGAGCAGTGCTTGATTCACAGAATCCATACGAGAAGATAGATGGCGTCACACCGGACAATCAGCCGGCAGGTAAGACCGGCGCAGATGATATTTCAGATGATGCTTCAAGAGCTGATTCTGCTACAGAGAATAATGATGGTAACACAGGCAGGGTAATCCTCACTGATACAGACGGATATTTTGATATAGTTAAGGACAGCCAGACATATACCTATGTGGGTAAAGGAAAAGGTGACTATATAATGGAGGCTGATAAAAAAGGCTCGCTTGATTATCCTGTAAATACTACACACATATATTATAAGGGTGGTTTCAAGAACAATAACTGGTTCAGAACAGGTGTATTCAATCAGGAGGGTAAGACAGGCGATGATGATAAGACTGCCAATATGACCTTCAATGTAAAAACTGTCACACCCAAGGAGCTTGAGCAGATAGATGTGTCAACAATTGATTTACTCTATCTTTCCGGCTCAAAGTCTGTTCTTTCCAAGGATTTAGGAGACGATTCTGCAAAATACAATACCGGATACAATACCGGTAATGACATTTCATGGGACAAGGTAAAGCAGATAGTCCAACGTGTGCACCAGAGTGGTATCATGATGCCTGTTATAGTGGATAATGGTATTGTGTGGCCTGATTCGAATGCAGATTATTCCAGCAACATTAAAAAGCTTGCAGGTCTTTTGAGCTGTAACAATTTCAGCTCCCTGAATTTTACCAAGGACTCAGCTGATAATTTTATTAACTGGGGGAATGACATAAATACTATAAGGTTGACAGTGGAACCCATAAATATGGTTTTGTAATTGGCAACGAATATGTTATTCCACGAAACTATAGTCCTAAAGATGATGTGCCATTTGTTTTAAGAGACGATTTTGCTTCTGCGTTTATTAAAAATGATGATGAAACAGCATTTGTCAATGATGCTAAAACAGAGAATTTTGACGAGATAGCAGAATACATCAACTCAGAGAATACAAGCAGGAAAAAAGAAAATAGTACTCTTGGAAAGGACGAGTATGCGTATTATGACAAGAAGATTTCAAAGGCGATAGTTTTAAGCTATATCATATCGTATGCTGATAAAAGAGACATTATAAATCCGACAGATAGTCTGAACATACTGGATATAGAGCCCGGAACTGTAAAAAACTGAGTCTGACGCTTTAAATTATGATAAGCTAAAAAATTTGGCTTGGATCAAGATGCCCGGAGAAAAAAAAAGGGTTACAATAACAAGGGTTACGAGTGCAGAATTTATTGGAAGAATAGAGGACCTTAATAACTATGACATGATATATATGGGACTCGTAGCCGATAATCTGAATTATAGAGATGGTCATACAGTATATAATGATTGGAACATGGATGGGCTTAAATACTCAAATGTTGGTGACATTGTTGTTATAAATCCGAAAGATGTGGTAAATTATTGGGGATATGATATGCTCAAGAATGGCCATGCGGGATTGCTGGATACTGATTATATAAACAATGGAACGGCGCTTAATACTCAGCTTACATTAAGAGGAAATGGAAATAATGCTGATTATTTAACTGCTCCAAACACATACAGAGGTTCAGGCAATGATATTACTAAGCAGAAGGTTTCAGAATTGGAGGATTATATAAAGGCAGGCTTTCCTGTCGTCTTTTCAGATGGCTTTTTCTCTATTGATTATGGCAGAGGAATTAATGAGAAGTATATAGACAACTGTTCAAATGTTTTTACTCTTTTATGTTATGCAAAAG
>ENA-OQBD01001033-OQBD01001033.1-human-gut-metagenome-genome-assembly--contig:-NODE-1033-length-13657-cov-4.438507_pt1 | contig 13657 bp, 16 predicted proteins | sample MGYA00242742_ERZ504543 | MGnify/ENA primary metagenome ERZ504543 (study PRJEB26092, sample SAMD00036239) | human gut metagenome | host: Homo sapiens | study: EMG produced TPA metagenomics assembly of... | reverse complement strand
GTTCGTTTTTTTTATCCCAATAAATAATCATTCTGATCCTCAAAAGTTTCTAAAGATGAAGTATTATTATTGATTTTAAGGAAAATATTGTTACTATACTTCTAAAGATGAAGTTTTGGAAAGTTTATTTGATTTTTGAAATAAGAAAATGATAATGCTGCCTGTAATGAGAAATAATTCTAGTGAGAGGTGGAAAGAAGATGAATGAATTTTATGAAGCAGTATCGAATTTATTTGAGGAATTGCGCTGTGACTCCGGAGAAAGAGAATATACAGTACAGCCGGAAGAATGGAAAGAAGCAGAGAAGAATTTGAAACAAATACAAAAGAAGCTGCCACTACATCTGAAAAAAATCCCAGAGCGTGAGCAGAATTTCTGGAATAAATATCTGGATCAGTTAGAACATTTCCATTATGAAGAGGAGCAGCGGGCTTATTACCAGGGAATGATGGATGTAGTTGAGTTTCTTATTAATATAGGGGCAATAAAGAAATCCACGAATGTTAAGAGAATGATAGAAAAATATGCACGTTAAGAGTGGCGGTATGGGAAACCATACCGCTTCTTCAGAATAATTCAGATAGAATTCAAATGAATTTCAGGGATCTTGTTTATCGTGGTCTGTAGGAATTTTGTATGTGCGCAGGTATGCTTCTACGATGGCAAGGATAGCGGTAATTTGCTCATCGTTGCATTTTGACAGGTACATGAGCAGGCGTTGATAATCAAGATTATCTGTATGATTGTTTGGATAAAACAATGGTTCAGGAGGAACATTTAAAGCGCGTACCAGTTTTCTGATTTTATGAAAACTGGGAACTCGGCCCCCATTTTCAATTTCCTTTAAATATCGGCTGGACATTTCTGCTTTTTCAGCTAATTCTTCATAAGTCAATTTTTGCTCGTGTCGGGCGTTCTTAAAAAACAATCCCAGTTCTTTATCTGTTTGTTTTGGCATATGATACACCTCCATGTTTAGTGTATAGTTCCCTTTATTGAAAGAAAATGAACTAATATTTCACTAAAAAAGAGGGTGATATTTCACTTTTTAAAAGACATATAAAATTCTGAATTTCCGTAAAACAGATCCGGAGGTATGGGAAAGATTAAGAATTTTATTGTCTGGTATCATATCCGTCATTACGTGACGGATGAAATAGATAAATAGTTCAAAAAAGCAAATAAATTTCTTTACCTCAAAAAGTGAATTATATGCCACAAAAAATGATGGCAAAATATTATCTTTTGATATAAATAGCGTCCGATGGGCTAAAAACTACCCATTAGGACGTTTTTTATATACCTCAAAATACAGGAAAAACAATTTTCTCGTATTTATTAAGAAATTTTTTAAAAATTTCTTCCCACACCCCGACAAATGCACTCATCCGTTTGGGATATGTGTGAAGGGGAAGCAAGAACTTTGCTTATTGCCTACCGGCGGGGAAGGAGGTGAACTCTTATGGAGCAATCCTCTTTTCAAGATGAGCAGACAGTCAGACATCAGTTTGATTCTCTGTGCAAGCTGGCATTGAAAAGTGAAGTTATTAATTATGAAAAGCATATGGCATATCGCCAGAAGTATGAAGTGATGTTGTCAGAATTATCAGAAAAGGAGTTGAGCAGACTTTTTATAATGGATGAGCATGAAATGGAAACACATCGTTTTCAGGTCCTGGGTTACGACATAGAAGTCAAAGATGCATTGATTGCTGAAGCACTGCAGACACTTACTGAAAAGAAAAGGAATGTTGTGTTATTATCATATTTTATGGATATGAGTGATGCAGACATTGCCAGAGAAATGAATCTTGTACGCAGCACAATTAATGAGCATCGTAGACGATCACTGGAACTGATGAGAAAAAATATGGAGGAATCTGCAAATGAAAAAAAGTAAAAAACAGAAATGCGCATTTGATTTGCTGCCATTCCATGTTATTGAGGCAGCATCAACTGGTGATACTGAGGCAATCCAGGCAGTGTTGAAGCATTATGAAGGGTACATAACAGTTTTGGCTACCAGAAAAATGTTTGACGAATTTGGACAGGTGCATTACTGTGTAGATGAAACTCTGCGTCAACGCCTGGAAGCAAAACTGATTACTAAGATCTTGGGATTTGATACGAAATCATATGTAAGGAAAAGTAATCAGTAAAGGGAGTATTTAATATAGATTCCTTTTCCCCTTCAGGAATTTTTGTACCTTGAAAATTGTATATTGTTTTACATACAGGACGTGAAGATATGTAGAGCCACTAGGTAAATCCGCCATGATATATCTGCTCTGTTAATGGAGTAAATACGAGGAAATGCTGAAATATAACATTGAAGTAAAGGTATGGAGCGAGAAGAATTTGACAAAATGTGTAGCAGCTGCACAGGGCGACGAAGCATATCTGTGATAATGATACTTCCAGAAAAAATCTGGTCATATTTAATGACGGTGCAAAACCGATGTGGGCAGAGTACTGAACTGCCACCTGTATTGTAATTTTATCTGCCGATGACAGTGTATAAAATTGTAAATTGTCATGGGCAGATAAAAATGTTTTGTCCAAAGAGAAAAGGAGGAGAGAAGAGTGGCGATTAAAATTGAAAAAGGTAAGATTCCAATTTGGGAAAAATATATGCTTACGGTGGATGAAGCAGTGCAATATTTTGGAATAGGTGAAAAGAAAATAAGGATGCTTATTTCGGAACATCTAAATTCAGAATGTTGCTTTACAGTCCAGGTGGGGTGTAAGTCATTGATTAACCGTAAGAAATTTGAGGCCTTTCTGGATCAGACTACGTCTTTGTAAAAAATATACGAACAATTTAGCGCTTTAAAGTGGAAATGTTAGTCCTGGTATGATATAATACCTATATCGTGCTAGGGCTTCTTCGTAGAAAGGGGCGAAGACGTTTGGGTAAAACAAAACGTGACCAAAAACGACGAGATAAAAAAGGTCGAATTTTACGAAACGGAGAAAGTCAGAGAAAAGATGGAAGATATGCGTTTGTATATACAGATTGTTATGGAAAGCAGAAGTTTTTGTATAGTTGGAAATTAGAGCCAACAGATTCTCTGCCAACTGGATGCAGACCATGCTTAGCTCTAAGGGAAAAAGAAAAAAATATCCAAAGAGATTTACATGATGGTATAGTACCTTACGGAGGAAATTTAACAGTTTTGGATTTGGTTCAAAAATATATTGGACAAAAAAAGGGGGTTCGTCATAATACTCAGGCGAACTATGATTTTGTGATCAATATAATAAAAAAAGAAGAATTCGGAACCAGAAGAATAGATAAAATAAAATTGTCGGATGCAAAAGCATGGTTTATTAAGCTGCAAGCAGATGGAAGAGGATACAGTTCCATTCACAGTGTGCGTGGAATTGTAAGACCTGCATTTCAGATGGCAGTTGAAGATGATTTACTGCGCAAGAATCCTTTTGAATTTCAATTATGTACAGTTGTCGTAAATGACAGTGTTACAAGACAGGCAATTACAAAAGAACAGGAAGAGTTATTTCTGGAGTTTATCCGAAATGATGACCATTACTCAAAATACTATAATGGAATGTTTATTTTGTTTAAGACTGGACTTCGTATTTCTGAGTTTTGTGGATTGACAGTGAAAGATATTGATCTTCAGGAGAGAAAAATCAATGTGAATCATCAGCTTCAGAGAACCAGAGGAATGCAGTACGTCATTGAAGATACCAAAACTTCAAGTGGAACACGAATGTTACCGATGACAGATGAAGTTTATGAATGTTTTGAACAGATTGTGAAAAACCGTAAAAAAGTAAGGGTTGAGCCGATTATAGATGGATATAGTCGATTTCTATTCCTGGATAAAAAAGATATGCCTGAGGTAGCACTCCATTGGGAAAAACATTTTCAATGGGCGTTAGGAAAGTATAATCGTACTCATGAGAAACAAATGCCAAAGATCACGCCTCATGTATGCAGGCATACATATTGTTCCAATATGGCGAAAGCTGGAATGAATCCGAAAGCACTCCAATATTTAATGGGACATTCTGATATAGGGGTTACGTTAAATGTATATACGCATCTGGGATTAATTGATGCAAAAGAAGAGATGAATAGGATTGCAAAACTGGCATAGTATGATAAAATAATAGAAAAAGAATTAAAAATAATCTGATTATAAGGTTCTTAGAAAGCCTGTTTTCCAGGCTGGTTATTACTAAGAAGTTACTAAATTTGGATAAGAAAATATACGAATTTATGCTGTGATATACAGGAAAATGACAGGATTGAAGATTATCGGAAAATGCCTGTAAACAGCGTAAATACAGCATTTCAAGGAGTTTTAAGCAATGATAAGTGTGCTATTTGTCTGCCACGGCAATATCTGCAGATCAACCATGGCCGAAAGTGTTTTTACGCACAAGGTAAAAACGCTCGGTCTTTCAGATCAGTTTTTGATCGACAGTTTTGCAACAAGTACAGAGGAGATTGGGAATCCACCTCACAGAGGAACAGTGAACAAGCTGAGAGAAGTGGGAATACCACTGGTTCCGCACAGAGCGAAGCAGATTACGTGGGCGGATTATGAAAAATCCGATTATATTATTGGTATGGATTCTGCTAATATGCGTAATCTTAACAGGATGCTGAAGAATGACCCGGAAGAGAAGCTTTATAAGTTTCTGACTTTTGCCGGATCAGGACGGGATATTGCGGATCCTTGGTATACAGGAAATTTTGACGAAACTTATGAAGATATACAGGAAGGTTGTGAGGGATTTCTGGATTATCTGGAGAAACATGGAGAAATCCATTAGTGATATTTCGGAATGAGACACAAATCTGAAACAATACAAAAGGTATGACAGCAAAAGGCAGCGGAAGTTGCTTTTTCTGTCGATGAAAACTTCTTTACAAATCTGAAAGCTTCTATTATACTTGTCCATACAGCAAGCAACTCAAATTCAGCAGAGAAATCTGCTCTCTGCAATTCTACAGTGGAAGTTCTTTCCACAGAAATATCTAATCATGTTATCAGATCAGAATCATTTTGTGTGTCGTTGTGAGAGCGCACAGGATTTTGTCAGGACATTCGTCCGCTTTGTTTCACAGAAAGGAAATTAAATATGGAAAAAAGTTATAAAACTTTTGTCACGGACCTGAGAAAGCTCCTTCTTGCGGCTATGGATCTGAAGGAAGAAGAAATTTATTTTTCAAACGATGGAGAAAAATATGGCTGTTTGGGAGATAGGCTATTTGTAGAGAGTGGTCATATGGAAAAGGCAAAAACAGTTTGCGGGTTGCATACAGAAGAACTTTATAAAAGGTACTGTCAGGAACATTCTTTTGAAAATATCGTTCATGATTGTGTTGGGGAGATAAAGAAAGTCAGTGAAAATTGTGTGCTATGTGATTTGGATGATCTGAAAGATTATGAGAAGGTAAAAAGCAGACTTTTTATTCGACTTCTGAATGCAGATAAAAACAGGACTATACTGAAGGAGTTGGTTCATCACAAAATCGGAGATATTGCTTTAGTGGTTTATTATCTTGCAGGAGAAAAAGAGGGATATGTTCTGAGTGCAAAGATCAAGAAAAGCTTTGTGGAGAAATGGGGAAAAGATGCGGATACTGTTTTCGAAGCTGCTCTAATAAATACATATTTTATCAGTCCACCAAGAATCTATCATTGGGAAAAAATGCTGTTTGATAAGACATATGAAGGAGATAATTTCATGGATATCCTTGGAACATACCATCCAAATAAAGGGATTGCCGGGAATTGCCTGAGTACAGAAAAGCGTACTAATGGAGCGGCAGCAATCTTTTTGCCCGGGGTAGCCAGACGTCTTTCTGAACTTCTGGGTTCAGACCTGTATCTGGTTTTTACCAGTGTTCATGAAGTAATGGTCCATAATGCGGATGTGGTTTATCCGGAAGATTTGAAAGAAGTTCTAAGTGATACGCTCGAGAAAGCAACTCCGGAAGAGGATTATCTGACATCTTCCATTTATCGATACAGCAGAAGGAGTGGTGAATTCTCTGTGGAATTGAAATGAGCTAAAGAGAGGTGACATATGGAAGTGCTTTGAGTTTATCGTTATTTGGGTATTAGAACAGAAATTAAGGCCGGAATCCATCATAAAGAATGAAATTCCGGCCAGGTTCTTTCCATGTGTTATGCTGTTTGTCTAATTATTATAAGAGTTCTTTTTTGTGGTTTAGCTGAGAAGTGCGGAATCGTTGGAAAATTCTTCACCGCTGGCTTCTTCGAATTTGTCCAGGAGATCTTTGACTGTAAGCTTTTTCTTTTCTTCGCCCTGGATATCCAGAATGATCTTTCCCTCCCACATCATGATCAGACGATTGCCGTGAGTGATTGCATCACGCATGTTATGGGTGATCATCATGGTTGTCAGATGATCGCGGGTTACGATCATGTCTGTGATCTCGAGAACCTTGGCTGCAGTCTTCGGATCAAGAGCAGCAGTGTGCTCATCCAGAAGAAGAAGCTGAGGTTTCTTTAAGGTTGCCATCAGAAGTGTCAATGCCTGACGCTGGCCACCGGAGAGGAGTCCGACTTTGGAAGTGAGGCGGTCCTCAAGACCAAGACCGAGAATCTTCAGGAGTTCGTGGTATTCTTCCCGTTCCTGGCGGGTAATGCCCGGACGGAGAAGGCGGGATTTTCCGCGGCGTTTGGCAAGAGCGAGATTTTCTTCAATTCCCATAGTTGCAGCAGTTCCGGTCATAGGATCCTGGAATACACGGCCAAGATACGCGGCTCTTTTATATTCGGAAAGTTTTGTGACATCGGTTCCACCGATAATGATCTTTCCGGAATCTACAGGCCAGGCACCTGCAACTGCATTCAGCATAGTGGATTTTCCGGCGCCGTTTCCTCCGATGACTGTAACAAAATCACCTTCGTTCAGATGAAGATCCACGCCGTTTAAAGCAACCTTTTCATTGATAGTGCCCGGATTAAATGTTTTATGTATATCGATCAGTTTCAGCATGATCATTTACCTCCCTGTTTGGCTTTTGTAAAGTATTTGCCCTTCCAGTATGGGAAAGCAAGGAACAATGCAACGACGAGTGCGGAAAGCATTTTCAGAAGGTCTGTATCAATTCCCATCCAGATAACAATCTGAAGTACCAGATAATAAAGAATAGAACCAAATACAACGCTTAACAGCTTCAGTGCAAAGTTGCGGAAAATACGGCTGAAGATCGCTTCACCGATAATTACTGCAGCAAGACCGATAACGATAGAACCACGTCCCATGTTGATATCTGCAAATCCCTGGTACTGTGTGAGAAGAGCGCCGGAAAGAGCAACAAGTCCGTTGGAAAGCATCAGTCCCAGAACCTTATTGCGGTCTGTGTTGATACCCTGTGCACGGGACATGCTTGGATTACATCCGGTCGCACGCAAGGAACATCCGAGTTCAGTTCCGAAGAACCAGTAAAGGAATGCAATCAGAATGATGATCATAATTGCTACGATAAAAAGCGTATTCTGTGTCAGAGCAACACCTTTGACACGTCGAAGGGATACCAGAAGATTAAATTTATCAACATTGATCGCCTGGTTTGCTTTTCCCATGATCTTCAGGTTGATAGAATAAAGGGAAAGCTGTGTCAGGATTCCGGCAAGGATAGCCGGGATGCCCATAAAGGTATGAAAAATACCGGTGGCAAGACCGGCCAGAAGTCCGGCTCCTGTTGCAACCAGCATGGACACCCATACATTGTGTCCGCTGAGCATCATCATGATACAAACAGCGCCGCCTGTACATAAAGTTCCGTCAACGGTAAGATCCGCAATATCAAGAATGCGGAATGTAATGTACACACCGATCGCCATGATTCCCCAGATAAGCCCCTGTGCGGCAGCTCCTGGAAGTGCGGTTATTAAACTCATAATCTGCATGTTAAATTATCCTCCTCTTTTTTATGCACGAACAGCGAGAAGGGGAACTCCCTTCTCGCTGTATCAGTGTATAATAGGTTTTTTACCGATTATTCAGCTGTTTTATCTGTTTCGATTGCTTCATATCCATCCGGAATTTTAATACCAAGCTCGTCACAGATGTCTTTGTTGTATTCTTTTGTGAATTTTGGTGCATATTCAATCGGCATTTTGGAGATATCTTTACCATCCTGAAGGATGCTGACTGCCATTTCGCCGGTTTTGTATCCAAGATCATAGTAGCTGATGGAAAGTGTTGCAACACCACATGCCTGGCAGATACCTTCTTCACCAGCGATTACCGGAACCTTTGCCGGAAGACAGATGTTGTTGATGATCTCAGTATTGGATGCTACAGTATTATCTGTAGGTGCATAGATTACATCACTGTCATTGGCAGCTGTGGTAACAACGGATGAAAGATCGTTGGAATCAGAGAATGCATAATCTTCACAGGTATAACCAAGCTTCTCAAGAGCATCTTTTACTGTATCTACCTGATACTGGGAGTTTGGCTCTGCTGAGCAGTAGAGAAGTCCGACATTTTTTGCATCCGGGAAAAGCTCATGGAGCATATCGGCCTGCTCATCAAGAGGAGCAAGATCGGAAGTACCGGAAATGTTCCCGCCTACTGTTCCGTCAAAGTCATCGATTCCAAGAGCGACACCATATTCGGTAACGGCTGTTCCAAGGATCGGGATATCGGAAGTTCCGGCAGCTGCAGCCTGAAGAGATGCGGTTGCGTTTGCAAGGATCAGGTCTGCCCCTTCTGAAACAAAGCTGTTGATAATGGTAGAACAGGTATTAGAATCACCCTGTGCATTTTGCTCGTCAAATTTTACGGAATCACCCATCTTCTCAGTGATCGCATCCTCAAAACCCTTGGTTGCGGCATCCAGTGCATCATGCTGGACCAGCTGGCAGATACCTATTGTGTAAGTCTTTTCTTCTTTGGCGCTTACTGTGGCAGCACAGGTCCCTGTTACAAGAGCTGCTGCGAGTACAGCTGTTAAAATACGCTTTTTCATATTGTTTTCCTCCTCACGATATTGTTGCATTTTTTGTATTATTAAAATGCAACGCTGATTGTGTTAATATAACACTTTAACGCTTAAAAGTCAAGAAGAATTAACGTGAAAATATGTTGAGTAAACAGATCCGGAAAACAAAATAAAGCATGAAATGAAATGCAGGCACAGGAAAAAACATACAGTCATATCATATTGTGAATGAAATTCTCAAGGAGAAAGAACATGGCATATAAAATCGTTCTGGATGCCGGACATGGTGGAGAAGATCCGGGTGCTGTTTATAAAGATCGCAAGGAAAAGGATGACAATCTGAAACTGACCCTTGCAGTAGGAAAGATCCTGGAAGAGAATGGCGTGGATGTGGTTTATACCAGGACTACAGATATTTATCAGACTCCTTTTGAAAAAGCGAAAGCTGCAAATGAAGCTGGAGCAGATTTTTTATTTCTTTTCATCGCAACAGCAGTTCCAAGCCGGAACAATACAATGGAGTTGAAGTACTGGTCTATGATAAGAAAGGCATTAAATATCAGATGGCACAGAATATCCTGGGAGCATTGGGAGAACTGGGTTTTCGGGAACTGGGCGTAAAAGAACGTCCGGGGCTGGTAGTGCTCCGGCGCACAAAAATGCCGGCACTTTTGGTCGAGACCGGATTTATAAACTCGGAAAAGGATAATCAGCCTTTTTGAAAAAAAATTCGAAGAGATTGCCAGAAGCATCGCAGATGCCATTCTGGGAACATTGAATGAGGAAACGGTGGAAGAGCCATTGTATTATCGGGTACAGACAGGAGCATTTCGAAATCGGGAAAATGCAGACAGGATGTTGTATCAGCTGACAGATCAGGGATTTCCGGCGTTTATCCTGAGAGAGAATGATCTTTACAAAGTTCAGGTAGGAGCATATATGCAGCTTGGAAATGCGGTCAATATGGAACAAAGGCTGAGGGACAGTGGATATAGCACAGTGATCGTTACAAAATAGAAAACAGATGATCTGTTAGTGCATCTGCCACGAAAAAGTGATATGATTAGGCAATACAGAAAGCTGGATAAGGGATACCTGTCAGATAAATATCTTTTGATCCGGGATTTAGCTGCAGATGGTAAAGAAAGGACATAGAAAATAATGTACGAAGAGTTTCTGAAACAGATAGAAGATTTCATGTTTATAGAAGATAAGCCGGAAAAAGCGGATGTGATCTTTGTTCCGGGAAACGGATATCCTCAAATGGCGGAAAAAGCAGCGGAGCTTTACAGGAATGGGTTTGCACCAAAGATCCTGCCCAGTGGAAGATACAGTATCACAGCAGGGAGATTTACAGGAGTTCTTGACAAGAAAGAATGTTATTGTGGGACATACAAAACGGAATGGGATTTTTTGAAAGATGTTCTGATGCAGAATGGTGTACCGGAAGAAGCGATTCTGAAAGAAGATCAGGCAACCTACACTTATGAGAACGCAATTTATTCCCGGCAGGTAACAGACAGAGAATACCTGGATATCAAAAAGGCGATTCTCTGCTGTAAAACCTGTCATGCAAGACGTGCGTTGATGTATTACAAGTTGCTTTATCCGGATACGGAATTCTTTGTGAGTTCGTGTTGTGTGGATTCTATAGATAAAAATACGTGGATTATGACAAATGATGGAATTGATGAGGTAATGAGGGAAATAACTAGAATAATTAAACAATTTTCATTGATGCTCAAAAAAAATTTAATTTAGGGGTGTCGTAAAAAAAATGAATTGTGTTATAATGCATTTGACGAAAAAAATGAAATATCTGTTACGAAAGATTAACAAGATATTAATTTTTGGAGAAATATTGGTTCGAGCGCATGTTACATGCGTTCGATATTTTATATAACTGAATTTTTTGACAAAAGGCAAATATGAATCTTAGATTTTGAATATAGAGGTGCAGATTATTATGAAAAAGAACACAAAGATTACATTTAGCAGAAGCTTTTCAATACTGGCAGCAGCGGCATTGTCCATGACACTGATCGGAGGACAGACCTTTCCGGCATATGCGGAGAACTCTTCAGGTATAGAATCCGGTGCTGTGATCCCGGATAATATAACTATTGACAGCCCTACAGCCCTTGCTAACATTGCGCTCCCATCTAATGCGTATGGAACTCTTTCCTGGGCAGATAGTTCTTATGTTCCGGACAAACGTGTGCAATCCTGTGGGGTAGTGTTCAAACCTGCTGCAGGTGCTGACCTTTCAGGCCTTCCGGGGTGGGACAGTAATTCAGGAACACTTACAGGTTCCGTGACAGTTGTGGTCAGCAGCATTGACAGTACAGAAGAAAATTCCGGAAGTGAGGAAAGTTCCGATTCTTCTGATTCAGATTCAGGAGAATCCTATGGAACCGATGATAAAGAGGAAAATGGAACCGACGTCAATGAGAGTGATGCAGATACTTCTGTAAAAGAAACAGAGGACAGCACTGCAGAGAATGAGGAGAAGAACGAAGGTCTGCAGGATGACAGTGCCCAGGAAAATAAAGAAGATCTGGAGACAACAGGAAAAACGGAGCAGTCTTCTTCAGATTCTTCAGATACAACAGATGCAGCAGATGCCAGTGGAGAGGAAAAAAGGGATCCGGAGATAACAGAAGCTCCGGAGGTAACAGTTGCACCATCTGAGGATAATAAAACTCAGGATGGGGAAGAAGCAGAAGCTGTGGAAACTCCTGCTGTAACGATAACTCCGGCGGCAGAAGATGGTATGGATCCTGATGCAGCATCTGAGAATAGAGACGATGAGAATCATGAAAAAGATAACGATGCTGAAATTACCGCGATCCCGGAAATTACGGAGACTCCTGATACTGAAGAAAACAAGGATAATATTTTTGATAGAAAAGATGATACAGAGGATAAACGCCCTCAGAATGCAGCTACCGATCTGACAGAAAAAGAAAAAGAGGAAATTGCATCTCAAAATCATACCTGTGATGGAATAACTGTATCAGGAATCGATCTTCCGTGGTATGTGCAGTTTCGTGTTTCTGGTGGTGAGGACTATCAGTTTACCAATGAAGAAGATGCAACAATCTTTAAATCCTATGAGTTTGAACTCTGGGATACACAGAATAATACAGAGTATAAAATTCCGGATGGGGAGTATATCAGTGTGACTGTACCTGTAAAGGCCGGCTATACATATTCTATTGAACACCTTCTTGATAATGGTGCAATGGAGACCATCATTCCAAGCATGGATGGTGATACAATGACTTTCAGTACACATTCATTCAGCCCATTTGGCATCGCTGGAAGTAAATCTCTGGTAGGGCCAGATGCTGAAAGCAATACCGGTGCAACGGTTACACCTGCAGCTGATGCTTCATCTTCGGATACTGCATCTTCAGGTACTGCAGATTCTGCAGAAACAGACAGTACAGACACCAATACGGCAGAGACATCTCAGAATCTGACTTCAGATAGCACAGATCAGGAACAGTCTTCTTCTCAGAACAGTGATACGGCGGAGAATGAGGCTGAAGAACAGTCTTCTGCAACAACATCTAAGAAACAGGTAAATACCGGAGATAACACTCAGATCCTTCCGTTTGTGATCTTGTTTGTGGCAGCGGCAGTTGTAGCTGGTGTAGCAGTGTTTTTTAAGAAAAGAAAGAAGTAATGAATACGAATAAGAGAAAAAGCTCTCCCATATAATGACTGTGGGAGGGCTTTTTTATGAAGGGAAAAGCAATATTACGATCATTGCTGCTAGCCTATGGAGTGACAGGACTTTTTCTTCTGATACTGGCGTTTCTGCTCTTTCAGTTTGAATTTGGAGGAGGAACGGCGGCGGTGGGGATCATTATTATTTATGTAGTATCCTGCCTGGTCGGAGGTTTTATGGCGGGAAAGATCATACGGAAAGACCGATATATATGGGGGATCGTTACCGGGGCTTTCCTATTATGTTCTGCTCTTCTGGATCTTTTCTGGCACAGGGGAAATGGGATATGACCTTTGCCCATGCGTTGACTACTTTTTCATGTGTCTTGGTGGCGGAGCCATTGGATGGGATGCATGTCGTAAAAGCTTACAAAAAAATGCTTTGAAAATCGATGATTTTATGCTATACTAGGCGAAGAATAGAATACATAAAGGAGGATATATCATGGAACATATCAAGACATTAAATACAAAGAACCTTCAGAACACGGTTAAGAAGGGTGGATGTGGCGAATGTCAGACATCCTGTCAGTCTGCTTGCAAGACTTCCTGTACAGTAGGAAACCAGAGCTGCGAGCATAAATAAGAAGCAGCCGTTGAATGAGTGGAAAGCAGCGGGAGATCCGCTGCTTCACTTGTTTTATCTGAAAGTAACAGGTATCCAGCAAAACGCGCCGGAGGGCGCGTTTTGTCGGGTTATAAAAGAATTTTAGAAAGGATTGCGGGAAGATGAGTCTGATTCACCGTTATCAAAGTAATGGATATAATATTGTGCTGGATATCAACAGCGGCTGTATCCACCTAGTAGATGAAGTAACCTATGAGGTGCTGCCGTATCTTGAAGAAGGCATGGAAGCGGCTGCTATTGCTGAGAAGCTTGGCGACCGTTTTAAGAAAGAGGATGTGGAAACCTCTGTAACTGAATGTAAGAAGCTTCAGGAACAGGGAATGCTTTTTAC
>ENA-OQBD01001030-OQBD01001030.1-human-gut-metagenome-genome-assembly--contig:-NODE-1030-length-13707-cov-5.263181_pt1 | contig 13707 bp, 13 predicted proteins | sample MGYA00242742_ERZ504543 | MGnify/ENA primary metagenome ERZ504543 (study PRJEB26092, sample SAMD00036239) | human gut metagenome | host: Homo sapiens | study: EMG produced TPA metagenomics assembly of... | reverse complement strand
TGGTGGAAACCGGCTCCAAGATGGACGAGGTGATTTTCGAGGAGTTCAAGGGCACCGGCAACATGGAGCTGCGCCTGAGCCGCGAACTGGCCGACAAGCGCCTGTTCCCGGCCATCGACGTGAACGCCTCCGGCACCCGCCGCGAAGAGCTCATCACCTCGCCGCAGGAACTGCCGATTATCTATCGTCTGCGCCGTCTGCTCGGCGGCATGGAGCCCGAGCAGGCATACCAGACGCTGGTGCCGCGCCTGAAGAAGACCGCGACGAACCGCGACTTCCTCGCCGCCATTATCCAGCAGAGCAACAGCAACCCGGTCAACGGCAACTGATCCGGCTGCCGTCTGCCGGGCTCCGGCACGACGGCCTGAACGAGAGGAGCCCCCGCTTCGGCATTGAAGCGGGGGCTCCCGTCTATATCCGGCCTGCTTTCAGGCCATGATCTGCAGATGATGGTATCCGGGCGTATGGCGGCCCAGCGCGGGGTCGACGTGACGTTCGGCGAACACGCGCATCCGTCGCACGCCCTCGCGCAGCTCACGCCCGTCCCCGGCGTAGGAAAGCCTCACGAATCCGGCCCCCTCACTGCCGAAGGCCGTTCCCGGCACCACGGCGACGTGCTCCTCGTCCAGCAGCATACGGCTGAACCTGTCGCAATCCATGCCGCAGGCTCGCACGTCCACGAACGCGTAGAACGCGCCCTGCGGCTCGATCAGGCGCAGCGCGGTGCAGCCGTCGAGCTCGTCCAGCACGATCTGCCGCTTGGTGCGGTATTCCTCGCGCATGGCCGTGACATGCTCCTGCGGGCCGGTCAACGCGGCCACGGCGGCATATTGCGCCGTCGAGTTGACCGATGAGTGCATCAGCTCGGCGAGCTTGCTGGTCTGTTCAATCAGCGGCTCGGGGCCGAGCAGGTAGCCGATACGCCAGCCGGTCATGGCGAAGGTCTTGGACAGGCTTTCGACGACGACCGTGCGCTCGTGCATGCCGTCGACGGCGGCGATGGAGGGCGCGATTGACGCGGAGCCGTCGAAGACGAACGGGTGATACACCTCGTCGGAGATCGCCCAGATGTCATGCCGGATGCAGACGTCGGCGATGCGCTCCAGCTCGGATAGCGGCGTGACGGCTCCGGACGGGTTGCCGGGGGAGTTGAGAAGAACGGCCTTCGTGCGCGGCGTGATTGCTGCTTCGATATCGTCGGCGTTCAGCCGCATCTGGTGTTCCGGTTTGAGCGCGACGGGCACCGGCGCTCCGCCGCACATCAGGACCTCCGCGTCGTACGAGGTGAAGTACGGCGACGGAAGGATCACTTCGTCGCCGGCGTCAAGCAGCGCCTTCATCGCCAGGAACAGACCGATGGTCGCGCCGTCGACCGCCTGTATCTCGGTGTCGACGTCGTAGCGCAGCCCCTTCACCTTTTCGGAGTATGCCGCCACGGCCTCGCGGAACGGCTCGATGCCGAGCACGTTCGTGTATGTGGTGTGTCCTTCGCGGATCGATCGGCATGCGGCTTCCACGATATGCGGCGCCGCGGTGGCGCTGGGTTCGCCCACGCACAGCGAGATTGCGTCAGGCACGTGCTCGACCCGGTCGAATACGTCCCGGATGCCGGAACGGGGGACGCTGAGCGAGTGCTGCGAAAGTGCGGGCATGGACATGGTGTCACCTTTCAATCATGAACGAGAATATAAAATATACAGTAGTGCATTGAAAAACAGTAATTATTACTATATATTTCGTAAATAACAGTAAGAAATCAATGGAGTAATACTGGATTGACATCGCGATAAGCTGTCATCAGACAAGTTCGCGCCGGAACCGCTCCACATGCAGGTTGTGGCGAACCGTATGACCCGGGAGGACGTGATGGCACAGGCGAATACGCGCAATGACGAGGAACCGGACGCGGCATCGCGCAAGGTGGAGATCAGGCCGGAGGGCTCCGCCATGCTCGACGCCACGGACGAGTCCATCCTCGATGCGTTGGAGGAGGACGGGCGGGCCACGCTGGCTCAGCTGTCCCGGCTGTCCGGCCTGTCGGTGTCCGCGGTGCAGTCCCGCGTGCAGAAGCTGGAGAAGCGAGGAGTCATCAAGGGGTATCGCGCGGTGCTCGACTATGAGCTGCGCGGTCTGCCGATCAGCGCGTTCGTGTCCGTCACGCCGCTGGACTACTCGCAGGAGGCCGATATCCCCGGCAAGCTGCATGAGCTGGAAGGCGTGGTGTCCTGCTACTCCATAGCCGGCGCGCCCAGCTTCATGCTGGTGGTTCGCGTGTCGTCACCCAGCAAACTGGAGGAGCTGCTGAACCGCATCCATCGGACGGTGCCGGTCAGCACCGAAAGCACGGTGATCCTGCAGACGTATTTCTGACGGATGCCATTCGCCGTAGGCGTTAGACATCCCGGCCGGCATTGACCATATCGTTCCATCGTTGAGGAATAGCCGACAGTCCGGGTTCGGCCCACGCGCTATGGTAGGCAGTATGAGTGAACCCGAGAACAGCGATTGGGCGAAGCCGTCATCCCGCGAGGTGGGAGGCGGCGGATCCGAAACCGTCATCGACGCCGACACCGCACGGCATGATCCGCAGACCGCGGTCACCGTGGCCAAGATCAAGGCGCTCAGGCAGTCCATCGACAATGTGGACACGGCCATCGTCTCCTTGCTCGCGGAGCGGTTCAAGTACACGTCCCAGGTGGGCGTACTCAAGGCGCGGGCCGGATTCGCGCCGGCGGATTACAAGCGCGAGGACTACCAGATCGAACGGCTGCACCGCATCGCCATCGACGCCGGACTCGATCCCGACATCGCGGAAATGTACCGGGAATTCGTGGTGGCCGAGGCCAAGAAGCGGCATCAGCGCATCGCCGACGCGGGAGGGGATCCCGGCGTGCTCGACGTGTTCGCCTGATCGGCGGAGATTTGCCGCTCTGCCCGCATCGTCGGTGGCGTGCATATGCATGCCTGTATTCGGCATGCGGGCCGCGTGATGATGAATGAAAGGGGGAGCGACGATGGCGCATATGACCGGGGTGATGACGCGAAGCCTGGCGGCTGCCGCCACGCTGGCCCTGACTCTGGCCCCTTCGGCGGGCGGGCCGGTCACGGCCGGTGCCAATCCGGCCGAAGGAGATGCCGGGTATTCCAAGACGCAGAATGTCATGTCTCTCGCCAACTCGGACGGGGTTCCGGGACGCCTGTACGTCACCAACCAGTTCACGGTCTCCCGCGGCGGCGACATCGTCGACTACGTGGCCGGCAACAGCGGTGACGGTTCCATGCTCGCGGCGGAATACAAGGCTGTGGAAACCGGCAAGACCACACAGGAGCGGGTGAAGGCCGGGCAACGCGTGTTGCCGTGGTCGGTCAGCATCGCCTACGGCCTGAACGGCCCGCAGGTGAAGCCGTCCCAGATCGCCGGTGCCAGCGGACTGGTCGATATCCGTATCACCGTGGAGCCCAATGCGGCCGTGTCCAACGGCTACGCGGAGAACAGCATTCCCGTGGTGGCGTTCACCGTACCGTCTTCCGTCTCCGACGATATCACCGTCGGAGACGGCATGACGCTGATGACGCAAGGATCCGACATGCTTGTCAGCGGCGTCGGGGAGCCCGGCAAACGCACGGTGTTCGACTGCTATATGAACGCGAAGAACTTCTCGATGAGCCAACTGGCGTTCGTGACCGTGCAGGCCGATGACACGGCGTCGTTCGTCGACGAGGTTACGGCTGTCTCCGACCGTGCTGACGCACTGGTCAACACGCTGGTCGTCACCGGTTCCGCGTCGGACCACAAACTAATCGAACAGCTGACCTCCATGCGCGATCGCGAGCAGAAGCTCGGCGAGAAGGCGATCAAGGAGAAAACCGCAGCGCACAAGGCTGCGTTCTCGTCGTATATGGCGCATTACGTGGGGTCGTACACGACCCATCTGTCCGGCAGCATCGGCTCATCCACGCAGATGCAGGCGCTGATCGGCACAGCCGGCGAACTGACCGGCGACACCCCGATGGCGCAGGCGGTCACCGACCTCGCCAACGCGGTCAACGCGGTCAGTGCCGCGCATGAGCACGACGGCGCAGTACATGCCATAGACGACCTGATTCAGCGCATCCGTCAGCGCGGCACGTCGGGACTCGCCGATGAGATCAGCCAGACCATGGCCCAGGAGTCCACCGAGGGCGCAACGGCGTACAAGGCCGGGCAGAGCCAGCTGTCCAACGCGATGATCCCCTATTCGATGGCCTACACCGACGTGTACACCAAGCATCTGAGCGAGCTGACCGGAGGCACGTCGGCGGGAGCCGCGCGGTATCAGCAACAGGCGATTGACGCCGCCAACGAGGAGTTCTCCACCAGCGCCGACCTTCAGGACGACAATCAGAAAGTGCAGTCGGCGATGGACGCCTTGGCGGCGGCATCCGAACATACGGGCGCGGCGAACGCATTGCAGCAGATCAGCATACAGTTCGCCGGCGCACTGACCAGCACCGCCTCCACCGGCGATGCGCAAGGCGGCGATGCGGCTGCGGACCGGGTGCGTTACGGCTGGGCCGGTTCCGACACGACGTCGATGGCGGCGAAGGCCGAGCGCAAGCGGCTGGCCGCCGTCAGCAAGCAGGAGCGTGAGGAGGTCGAGCGCAAGGCGCAGGCGTTGGCCAGTGGCAAGACCGATGACGACTCGCAGTCAGGCATGAGTATCGGCGATGTGATGGGCAATGCCAGCGGCCTGGGCATGCTCGGCGGCGCCGTCAAGAGCGACGGCAAGGGCGGCAACAAGGATAGCGGCGACGGCAAGGATGGAAACGCCAGCGGCAGCGGCTCGTCTTCGGCGACGGGCACGGCATCCGGTTCGAAGTCGGCGTCGGTTCCGAAGTTCTCGCCAGTATACGGCATCGCCGGCATGAACCCCAGATCGCCGTTGCAGAGCACGTCGTCTGAGCTCATCGACGAGACAGTGGCGATTGGTGACGTCTCCGACATGCTGGTTCAGGCCGCGCAATCGTTGGCCGGCAGCGGCGGCGGCAGCGCGGCCGTTGACGGCAAACCGGTCGCGCGTCTCGCTGCCGCGTTGAGACGGTTGTCGTGCGACGGTGCCAACGCATACTCCGACCACTGCATCGCCGACGGGCGGCACAGTTACGACGTGCTATCCGACTGGAACCGGCATACCGAGGATCTGCGTCTGCTGATCATCATGCCAGCCGTGTGACGGGTGCGCGGCATACGGCGCACGGCCGGCATGCCGCCGTCACGATGCCGTGGATGCAAAACGGCCCCTCGTGATCCGAGGGGGCCGTTTCCGTTCGTGAGAAGCAGGTTACTTCTTGGCCTTCTTCGCCGGCGGCTCACCGAGCTCGCTGGCATCGATGACGACGGTATCGTCGCCCTCGCCTTCGGCCGCGGCCTCCTCGGCGTGCTTTTCGGCGAGATCGAACTTGCCGATCACGCGGCCGGCCTGCGCCACGTCGTCCAGAGCGGACTTGATGGCGTCGATGCCGTCCTTGACGGCGGCCAGCGTCACCGACAGGATCGGGGTCTTCATCGAGACCTTGGCCTCGGACTTGATCTTGCGCAGCTGCTCGACGGCCTTGCCGGCCCAAGCCAGCGTCTCCGGGGAGGCACCGGTGGCTGCTGCGGCATAGATGTCGGCCTTCGGCCAGGCGGCGCGGTGCACGGACCCCTCGCCGGTGTGCATCCAGCTCCACACCTCTTCGGTGGCATACGGCAGGTACGGGGCCAGCAGGCGCGCGAAGGCGTCCAGGCCTAGGCCCAGCGTCGTGCGCGCGGACTTCACGGCCGCGTCGCTCGGCACCTTGCCGTGCGCGTCGGCAGTGCCGTACGCGCGGTTCTTGACCAGTTCGATGTAGTCGTCGCAGAACTGCCAGAAGAAGCTCTCGATGACTTCCAGCGCCTTGGAATGCTCGTAGGCGTTCAGCGCGTCGGTGGCCTGGCGGATCACCAGCGCCAGCTTCGCCATCACGGCGCGGTCGAGCGGCTCGGTCACGTCGGCCGGGTTCCAGACGGCGTCGGCCGTCTCGCCCACATGATGGTTCTCGTCCTCGCGACCGATGGCCAGCGCGAACTTCGAGGCGTTGAGCAGCTTGATCGCAAGACGGCGGCCGATCTTCATCTGGCCTTCGTCATACGTGGCGTCGAGGCCGAGACGGGCCGCGGCGGCCCAGTAGCGCACCGCGTCGGCGCCGAACTGCTCGATCGGCTTGTTCGGCACGACGACGTTGCCCTTGGACTTCGACATCTTCTTGTGGTCGGGGTCCAGGATCCAGCCCGACAGCGTGGCATGCGCCCACGGCAGGCACTTGTTCTCCAGATGGGCGCGATCCACGGTCGAGAACAGCCAGGTGCGGATGATGTCCTGACCCTGCGGACGCAGATCCATCGGGAACGTGGCCTTGAACAGCGCCTTGGAAGCCTCGTCCGGCTCCTCCCAGCGGGTCACGATCTGCGGGGTGAGCGAGGACGTCGCCCACGTGTCCATGATGTCCGGCTCGGCGGTGAAGCCGCCGGGCACATCGCGCTGGGATTCGTCGTAGCCTTCCGGCACGTCATTGGTCGGGTCGATCGGCAGACGGTCCTCGCTCGGGGTGATCGGATGATCGTAATCCGGCTCGCCGGAAGCCGTTGACCGGGGTACCACAGCGGGAACGGCACGCCGAAGAAGCGCTGGCGGGAGATCAGCCAGTCGCCGTTGAGGCCATGCACCCAGTTCTCGTAGCGCACGCGCATGAAATCGGGGTGGAAGTTGAGCTCCTTGCCGCGCTCGATCAGCTCGGCGTTCAGTTTGGCGTCGGTGCCGCCGTTCTTCAGGTACCACTGGCGGGAGGTGACGATTTCGAGCGGCTTGTCGCCCTTCTCGTAGAAGTTCGTCATACGCTTGGTCGGGGTCGGCTCGCCGTCCAGGTCGCCGGCCTCGCGCAGCGCGTCGACGATGATCTTGCGGGCGGAGAACGTGGTCTTGCCGGCGGTCGCGGCGAACATCTCACGGCCGGCCGGGTCGGTGATCCAATCCGGGGTGTCCATGACGATGCGGCCGTTGCGCTGGATGATCGGGCGGGTCGGCAGCTTCAGGTCGCGCCACCATTCGACATCGGTCACGTCACCGAAGGTGCAGCACATCGCGATGCCGGCGCCCTTGTCCATCTCGGCGGCCGGGTGCGCGAGAATCGGCACCTTGACCTTGAACAGCGGGGAGTACACGGACTGGCCGAAATACTGCTTGTAACGCTCGTCGTTCGGGTTCGCGATCAGCGAGGTGCAGGCCGCGAGCAGCTCGGGACGGGTGGTCTCGATGTAGATCGGCGTGCCGTCCTCGAAACGGAAGGCGACCTTGTGGTAGAAGCCGGGGTATTCGCGGCTTTCCAGCTCGGCCTGGGCCACGGCGGTCTGGAACGTCACGTCCCACAGGCCGGGCGCGTCCTGCTGATACGCCTCGCCGCGCGCGAGGTTGCGCAGGAACGCCTTCTGCGCCACGCGCTGCGGGTGCTCGCCGATGGTGTGGTAGGTCTGCGACCAGTCGATCGACAGGCCGAGGGAACGCCACAGCGCCTCGAACTGCTTCTCGTCCTGGGCGGTGAGCTTCTCGCACAGCTCGATGAAGTTCTTGCGCGAGACCGGCACCTGATCCTTGGCGTCGATCTTCTTGCCGTCGGTGCCCTCGAACGGCGGCTTGAAATCAGGATCGTACTTGAGTGACGTGTCCACGCGCACGCCGTAGTAGTTCTGCACGCGGCGCTCGGTGGGCAGGCCGTTGTCGTCCCAGCCCATCGGGTAGAACACGTCATAGCCTTGCATGCGCTTGAATCGCGCGATCACGTCGGTGTGCGTGTAGCTGAACACGTGGCCGACATGCAGATGGCCGGATACGGTGGGCGGCGGGGTGTCGATGGAATAGACGGCCTTTGCGGTCGCGGGTTCCCTGGAACTTGTAGACTCCGTCCTCGTCCCATTCGCCGCGCCACTTGTCTTCGAGCCCGTCGACGCCGACCTTGTCGGGCAACGGGGTGAGGTGTGCCTTGATGATGCTGTTATCCTGCTCTTCGGTCATAAGCGACAGTCTAGAAAGCAATCGTGACAACAGCCGCGCGGCTGCGTCCGCCGGCGGGCGGGTCCGGGCGCATACCCCCGAATCAGTCCGTGGTGGTCATATCGGCGAGCGGCAGCTGCGTGTAGGTCATGTTGACGGGCACTCCGGTGATGTTGCTGCGGTACGCGCTGATCGGCTTGCGCGTGCAGATCCAGTCCACCGGCGAATCGTCGTCGAGCGTGCCGATGAACGACTGGAAGTTCTTCGCGTAGTCGTCGCTGCTGAAGGATTTCAGCGCCTTGCTCCACGCGCTCTGCGAGTCGGTGCTGACGAAGCCGATGTACGAGTTGCTGTTCATCAGGAGGTCCAGATCGTCCTCGCCGTCGGTCTCGTAGATCGTGAAGTCGTATTGGTGGTCCTGCGTCACGGTCTTGCTCCATGTGGCATCGTCGACCATCGACACGGACACGTCCGAATACGCGGGTTCGGCGTACATCGTCTGCTTGACCTGTTCGCCGATCTGGGAGCCGTATTCCTTCGGATAGACGAAGGTCAGCGGTCGTCTGGAGACGCGGAAACGGAAGTATTTGATCAGGTCGTTGCCCTTGCCGATGTCGTGGCCGAACGTCTCATCCGTCTTCTGATATCCGTCGTCGAGCGGTGACAGCGGCCCGGTCATGACCGTGCCGCCGCCCAGCGCCTCGGTCATCGCGTTCTTGTCGATGAGGTAGCGCACTGCCTGCCGGAACCGCTTGTCGGAAAGGATGGACTGCGTGTTGTTGCTGAAGGCGAGCACGACCTTGCGGTTGCTGACGCCCTGCTTCTTGACGATGCCGTCATCTTTCACCGCGTCGGCGGCGGACTGATCCAGCGCGATGGCCGCGTCGATCTGGCCGTTGTTCAGAGCCTTGGCCAGCTCCGTGGTGTCGGCCGCGAAGTTGACGGTGACGGTCTTGGCCTTGGACTTGCTACCCCAATAGTGGTCGTTGCGGCTCAGCGTCAGCTGCTTGCCGGATTGCCATTGGGAGACGGTGAACGGTCCGGACCCGCTGGCCTGCTTTGCGTAGTCGATGTTCTCACGCTGGTTGTAGACGATGCCGATGCGCGTGGTGAGCTTGGCGAGCAGCCGCGGGTCGGGTTCGCGAAGCCGCAGCACCAGCGTGCTGTTGCCGTCCGACTCCACGTTGGACAGCGCGGACAGTTCGTCGCTGCCGACATACTTCTTGGTGATGATCTGCTGCAGGGACCATACGGCGTCGGACGAGGTGATCGTGGTGCCGTCGGCGAACGTCGCGCCGCTGCGCAGGTTGAAGCGGTAGGTGGTGCCGTCTTCGGACACCTTCCACGAGGAGGCGAGCGACGGCTGGATCTTGTTGTTGTCATCGCGCTTCAGCAGCGTCTCATAGACGTTGCCGAGAAGGACGCGGTCGAGCGAATCGTCGTCGGTTGTCCGGATATCCAATGATTCCGGGGCGCCGGTGATGCCGACGCTCACCTTGACGCTTGATTGCAGGCCGCTGAAGGTGGGCAGCGTGTATCTGCGGTGCAGCAGGGACCAGCCCAGCCAGACGGCGCAGCCGAGCACCCCCGCGACGATGACAAAGATGATGGCGGACTTCGCCGAACTGCTGATGGAGGTATGCCGTGCGCTGTGCTGCATGGCTCCGAGTGTAATGCCCGGGGTAAACGGGTCGACGGGGGATCCCTGATGCGTGGGATACCGGCCGGGTCCGTCCGCTTGGTCTATATCAGTGAGCTCGGGCAGGTGTCATGAAGTGGACACACCGCGCAATCGGGTTTGCGCGCGTGACAGGTGGCGCGTCCATGCAGAATCAGCCGGTGCGACAGGTCGGTCCACTGCGACGGCTCGAAATACGAGCAGATCTCCCGCTCGATATGCACCGGATCTGGACTGGACGAGTTCCAGTCGCCGCGCCAGCGCAGCCGTCCCGTCACGCGGATCACATGCGTATCGACGGGGAATCCGGGCACGCCGAACGCGTTGCCCAACACCACGTTGGCCGTCTTGCGGCCGACGCCGGGCAACGTCACCAGCGAGTCCATCGTATCGGGGACCTCGCCACCGAAACGGTCACGCAGCACTACGGCCAATCCCAGCAGATGCTTGGTCTTGGAACGGTAGAAGCCGAGCGGGTGGATGATGTCTTCGACGTCCTGCGGATTCGCTGCGGCCAGGGATGCGGCATCGGGGAAACGCGAGAACAGCTCGGGCGTGACGGTGTTCACCCGCTTGTCGGTCGTCTGGGCGCTGAGCACGGTGGCTATCAGCAATTGCAGGGGAGAAGTGAAATCCAAGGCGCATTTCGGGTGCGGGAACGCCTCGACGAGCAATGCGTACTCCTCGTGCATCCGCTGGATGCGTGCCCGTTTGGATTCGCGTGGCATGATGCGCCGGTCTTACTGGGCGTCGGCGTCAGTGTCGTCGGAAGCCGCCGGAGCCGCGAGTGACTTGTCTCCCTCGCCCTCGGGCGGGTCGAAACGGTAGCCGACGTTGCGCACGGTACCGATCAGATGTTCGTATTCGCCGCCCAGCTTGGCGCGCAGACGACGGATATGCACGTCGACGGTGCGGGTGCCGCCGTAATAGTCGTAGCCCCACACCTCCTGCAGGAGCTGCGCGCGCGTGAACACACGGCCGGGATGCTGCACCAGATACTTCAGCAGTTCGAATTCCTTGTACGCCAGATCGATGGGCCTGCCGTGCAGCGATGCCGTGTAGCCGTTGGTATCCACCACGAGATCGCCGGAACGGATCTGGCCATCCTCGGTGCGCTCCGAATCGTCCGTGGTGCTGGCACCTGTGATCGGCGCATTGCCGCGTTCCGACACCAGTCGCAGGCGCCCCTCCACCTCGGCGGGTGAAGCGGAGGCCACCACCACATCGGCGATGCCCCACTGCGAGTTGACGACGGTGAACCCGCCCTCGGTGAGGATCAGCACGATCGGCGTGGCCAGGCCGGAAGCGTGAATCAGCCGGCACAGCGTCTTCGCCGTGGCGAGGTCATCCCGGGCGTCGAGGAAGAGCACGGTGTTCTCCGGCATCTTCACCAGGCTTGCGGCGTCCATCGGCAGCACGCGCACGCGGTGGGACAGCAGTGCAAGTGAGGGAAGCACGGTGGCAGGGTCGTTCGCGAATGTCATCAGCGTCAAATCAGTCAACCGCTTCCCCTTTCCTGAATATGGATAACCGTAGTACCCATATGGTTAGTGGTCATATTGTAGGCGCATAATGTGGACAGCCGACGCTAGGCTAGAGTTAGTGGAATGGCGGTCGCGAGGCTGCCGCGGATTGCGATTTGTGGAGTGTGATGACGATGGGCGACGGCGAACAGCGTACCGGAAGCTCGATTGGCCGCGTACTTGCGGTTCAGGCGGTGGCATACGTGGTGCTATTCGGCGTGACGGGCGTGCTGGAGTTCACGTTCGGGAACCAGGGCGGTGTGGCGCAAGGGGTTGCGATCGCGCTCGCCGTGGTGCTGCTCGTGCTATTCCAGGTTGGGTGGCCGTTCCGTGCCGGCATTGCCGACCGCCTGATCGGCGCGGTTGCGGGCGTGCTGTCGATTCTGTGCGCGCGGACGTCGTTGGCCAGCCAGCTGTTTTACCCCGCGTACGAGGGCGGGCGTCTTGCGGATGATGGACGTCTGGTGATGTATCAGCTGGTGCGTTGGGCGGCGTGCTTCGCGATACTGCTGATCGCGGCGACGATCATCGCGTTCGGCCGGCAGATGGTGCGCGCGGAGCGCAGCCACCTGATTCGCGCGCTGTCGCACTGCATGACGGGGGCCGTGGTCTCCGTCAGCGCCGCGGGATGGTGTTTTGTGCCCGATCTCATCGACATGGGCTCCGCGTCGCCGGATAACGGGCTGCTGACGAGATTCATCATCGTGGCCGCGGCGTTCGTGGTAGTGGCGGTGCTGTTCGCCGTATGCTCGGTGTCGTGGAGCCGCGAGGCGGATCCGGATCCGGCCGCTCCGGCGCCGTGGCTGGGTATCGGGCTGCTGCCGGTGATGCTCAGCGGTCTGCTCGTGTTCGCCGCGTCATTCGTCATGCAGCTGATCTTCTGATATTTGACGGTTTTCTTCGGCGGGGAATATTGGTCTTCGCCAGTATGCGATGCGGGGAGTCGGGATTCGGCATCGTTGCCGGGGCTTTCCCGCATGTGGGTATGAAGAGGGTGTGCGCCTGTTGGGCTTTGTTTTCGTCAAGAACCAAGCAGGGCAATAGGGAGTCCGTACCCGTCATTCAGCCAACGCGCTTCTTTCTTTCGGTCGGTGGAGTTCGTCGGCGAAAGGTCGCCATCATGAGCGGCCTGATCGAGACGGTCGCCACGGACCGCCCTCCGGCGACCGGCTCGCATGGAGGAGCCTGGGTCGAGGACCTCGGCTGCGCGCAATGACGCACACGCGGGGAAGACATGTCCCCTTGGGCGCTACGACGAAATCCGCACCGGCAAGACGATGGCCTCATCGTCCCGGCAATATCCAAACACGGAAAGTCCCGAACACGGACGCTGACAGCCGCATATTTTCAGTCTCGTTGCGTTACCATGCTATGAAGCCAAGGTGCTCAAGCAGCACCTTAAGACCGATGAGCACGAGCACGGCACCGCCGGCGATCTGCGCCGGCTTCTGCCAGCGTGCGCCAAACACGCGGCCGATATACAGGCCGGCAGCGGAGAACGCGCCGGTCACCACGCCGATGACGATCACCGAAAACCAGATGTTGACCTGCATGAATGCGAAGCTCACGCCGACGGCGAACGCATCGATGCTACACGCCACCGCGAGCGGCAGCATATGGCGCCAGTCGAACTGGGCCGTCTCCCGGCTGTTCTCCTCTTCCTCGCCGAACGCCTCGCGGATCATGTTGCCGCCGATGAACGCGAGCAGCGCGAAAATGATCCAATGATCAACCGCGGTGACGTATTTGCTGAACGTGTTGGCCGCGAAAAAGCCCAGAAGCGGGAACAATGCCTGGAAGCCGCCGAACCACAATGCGGTCTTGATGACGTCGACCGGCCGCACGCGCGTGACGGTCAACCCCTTTCCGATCGAGACGGCGAAAGCGTCCATGGCGACGGATACGGAAATAAGCAGTATCTCAATCATAGCTGGAACATAAAGGTTCATCCCGCCGGCTTCCCCGGGGGATGGGCCTCGACGGATAAACCGCCTACGCCTAGGGGGCACGGACTTTGAGAACTGCCGGGCCAGCAAGCCGGCTTTGAATCCAAGCGAATGCTGTTCGCAAGTCGTGAAAACTACAAGGCACTACTGTAACACAACATCGCCCCGCTGGCGGGACGAGCCGTGAAGCAAACAGCGGAATCTGTTTGTAGGCGAGCCAGAAAGCTGTGGTCGATAAGATAATACGATAATATAATGCCCCCGCTGGCGGGGGGCTGTCGCGGAGCGACTGGGGGTGGTCGTGGCACTTAAGCCAGAGTTACCACCCACGTCAGCCGATGGCTGACAGCCCCCGCCAGCGGAGGCGGAAGCGAAGCAAATCACTTCGCTCCTCATGAATATTGGCAAAGATAATGCCCAGTACAGATTTTCCGTTCATGCTTATACCTCCTCGCCGCTTTTGATCATTTCACCGGGGGCAATATCCCTCTTGCCGGTGACGGTAGCGCCTGCAC
>ENA-OQBD01001028-OQBD01001028.1-human-gut-metagenome-genome-assembly--contig:-NODE-1028-length-13714-cov-4.558769_pt1 | contig 13714 bp, 12 predicted proteins | sample MGYA00242742_ERZ504543 | MGnify/ENA primary metagenome ERZ504543 (study PRJEB26092, sample SAMD00036239) | human gut metagenome | host: Homo sapiens | study: EMG produced TPA metagenomics assembly of... | reverse complement strand
GGTGATGTATTCCATAAGCGAATAAACCTTAATCTTTAACCCTTAAAACGAATAAATTGTAGCAAAGTATCACAAAGCTGTTTGAGCGTTACCAAATTCAATAAGAAGATTCGCACAAGCGGTACCCCAGTAATCCATGATCTGCTCACTTGGCACCAAATCGCATCCATTTTCCAATGCCTGTAACATTAAGGCATCCGATCTCCCCCAAGGATCACAAACAATTTGCGAAGAAACGCAAGGCTTTCGAGTAATCAGGAAGAATCTCATGTGTCGAAGCAAACGAAATACAAATATCAGCTTCATGAATTGATTTTAAGGCGTTAAAAGAACCATACGAAAAATTTGTGTGCTCATAAGCCCTTGTAGCGCTTAGATGTCCGGTACGAGCCTGGTCGGTATCAAGAATTGACATGCGGTTTTTCGCAAATATCTCCAAAAAGGTATCAAGATTTTCCTGAGCACGAAGTTTATCTTCATCAAGAATAGTAACAAGATCAACACCTGCTCGAGAGCATTCATACGCCATATCAAGAGCAGCGCTTCCTGAACCAAAAATAACTACTTTAGCTCCATAAAGAGGGATGAAAGTTTCTTCTAAACAATCAATCACACTTCGTCCAAGCTGAGATAGCGTAATGGTGTTCGAACCACCTCTATAACGGAGATCAGCCCCTAAAGAAAGTTTAGATGAAGCCCCTTTCGCGCTTGCCGTTTCAAATAGCAATGACCTAAAAGCGGGAGCAACCACAAAAGCATGATCTTTTTGTTCAAGTACCGTCTGCGCCTCTTCGAGAGTAAAGCACTCCTTTATGGCAACACTCCATACTGCAGTTTTACTCATGAACGCCCGTCTAAAACGCGATGCTTGATTTACGATATCCGGCGTTGCGATAAAGGTGAGGTTTCGCACGCTCGAGCCCCCTCAGGTTCTTGATCAGCAATAACTATACGTTCAATGTTACGGACAAATACCGTATGCTTCAAATCTTCTTCTACAAGCGGACAAACAAGATAGCCCGTTATTCCTACCAGATGAGCACCTAAAATATCAGTAGAAAGCTGATCGCCTATCATAACCGTCTTGCCACGATCGGCTCTTATCTTGCGACACGCCATTAAAAAACCTTGCGGAAGCGGTTTAAGGGCTTTTGCAACAATGGGTAAATCAAGCTTGTCTGCTAAGTCGAAAACATGAGAGTGAAAATTATTGGAAAGCAAACACGCAGAAACATGTGAGTGTTTCAATTTACTTAGCCATAGCAAAACATCATGAGGAACCTCATGGTCACTGCGCGATAAAATCGTGTTATCCACATCAAGAAGTACCGCATTAAACCCCTGATCAATCAGATCAAAGCGTATATCGATAGAGCTTATCCGAGAAAAATATCTGTCTGGCTTGAATAAAGGCATATCATTTCTAGACCTTATGAATGATTTGCAATGGTTTGCTGATGTTCATCATAAGTTTTGTCAAAGAAGTACTCGATTTGACCTTGTTCATTAGGCCAGAAAGAGAAGAAATAATAGTCTTGGAAATTTGGCTCAGGGGAACAAACCGCTTGCAGAGAATCTAAACTAGGCGAACAAATAGGAGTAGGAGGAAGTCCTTTTGTAACGCGTGTATTGTAAGGACTTTCGGTTGACCAGTCATACGAGTCTAAGTTGTCACCTACCTCATAGGCAGTTGTTGCATCGCTTCCTAAGGTTCCATAAGAGGGATCTCCCTCGTTTAACAAGCGGTTATAAAAAACAGCAGCAACTTTTGTTCGAGTATCATCGGTCGCCTCTTTCTCAACTATAGAAGCTAAAACAAGGGCATCATAGTGAGTCATACCTTGATTTTCTACATATGAATAATCAAGGGTATTAATTTCATCCTGATACTGAGAAAGCATTTGACGTACTACCTGATCAGGGGTGGCATTAATAAGGAGCTCATAAGTTTTTGGAAAGAGAAAGCCCTCCAACGAACCAGTGGTAGATTCGCTTAAGAAAGGATATTCATCAACATAGGGCTCAGTTGAACTAGCAGCATCCTTAAACTGATCAGCAGAAATTGAACCGCCATATGCCTGCTCAACTAAGGTTGCAATAGTGTCAAGTGTTGCCCCTTCTGGAATTGTCAATCCCGCTGTCGTGGAAGACGGACCAGCAACTAAAGACCGAACAATGTCATCATTGCTCATTCCGCCCGTAAAATTATATATTCCCGATTTAAGCGAAGAAGCTGCTCCCTGTGCATTAACCGCCGATTCAAAATCGCTCATTCGCTCAATAAGACCAGCGTCATAAAGAGTCTGCGAAATAGAAGAAACGGTTGAACCGTCTTCGATTTCAACCGTTACTGTTTGTCCTTCATCAACCATATTCGGATTTGCTTGGGCGCAGCTTGCATTTGCAAACAAAGCTACTGCCGCAACGATAATAATAAGTAATACAACAATTGCAGCAATTAGAGGGGTCTTTGACTTTTTAGGGCGAATTGCAGAAGTATCATAAGTCCTAAATGCTTTTTCACCTCTCGCATGAGCAGCACGAGCCGCATGATTAGGCCTTCGAGAATAAGTAACCTTACGAGGCGTCATTCCTTATTCCTTTCATCACTATGAGCTTGTCGAGCATCGAGCCAAGACTGTAAAAACAATGACGCAGCAATCATATCAACTTTTCCACGCATCTGCTTTTCAGAAAGACCTTCTTCTCGTAATACCCGCTTAGCTTCAGATGAACTTAAACGCTCATCTGAAAATTCTAAAGGCAAGTGAAGATTTTTGGCTACCTGATAAGCAACTTCTTTACAGGTTTGTGCTTGCGCTCCTGTCTCTCCATTTAAAGAAAGGGGTAAACCTGAAACGATCAGTTCAGGTTCCCAGTCCTGGCAAATCCGCCGAAATGATGCAGCATGTGCTTTTACTTCGGCGGTTGGCAGTACAGACAAAGGGGAAGCAATACGTTCCATAGGGTCGCTTATAGCAATACCGCAACGAACTTCGCCAATATCAAGCGCCATTATTCGCAAGGATTTTAACCTCCCCTAGCTTATTCCAAAGTCAAAACTCAATATTTGTTATTTCTACGAGAGTAGCATCTCTTTTGCAGCAGCGAGTGCAGCATCAATACCAGAGGCATCTTTGCCTCCCGCCTGAGCCATAGTGGGTTTTCCTCCACCGCCGCCTTTAACACAAGGTGCAATTGCCTTAATTACGGCTCCTGCGTTAAATCCAGCTGCCACGGCTTCATCACTACCAGCAGCCATTAATATTGGACGATCATCTTTTACCGCTGCAAGTACTACGGCACCTGGCTCTGCCATACGAGTACGAATAACATCCCAAAGATTTCGCATTTGTCCACCATCGTGCACCTCGCAACGCGAAATTACAACAGGATAGCCATCCTTAGAAGCAACAGCACTCTCGAGAAGAATGGAAATGCCGTCATCGGATACGAGTCCCTTATTATGTTTTGCTTCATGCTGCAGTTCTTTCAACGCTTTCAAATTAGCAGCAGCGCGTTGTGAAACCTCAAAGAGAGGAGCTTTAAGCTCAGAAGCAGCAACTTTTAGTTCACGCTCGATACTGTTAACGTATTCCAAAGCGCCATAGCTCGTAACCGCTTCAATACGACGAGTGTTTGAACCTATGCTTGATTCACCAAGAATCTTTAAAAAGCCAATTTCAGCGGTATTTCCAACATGACATCCACCGCAAAGCTCGCGCGAAAACTCTCCAGCTTCTACAACTCGAACCTTTTCACCATACTTCTCGCCAAAAAGCGCCATAACACCAGAAGCTCGAGCCTCATCAAGTGAAGTCTCATAAATATGCATCGAAACAGCTTTCATAATTTCTTCGTTAGCAAGCTGTTCGATCGCACTGATTTGTTCAGGAGTAAGTGCTTCAAAATGAGTAAAGTCAAAACGGAGACGATCAGGACCGACATAACTTCCCGCTTGAGTTACATGATCTCCGAGTACCTTACGCAAAGAAGCATGAAGAATATGCGTTGCGGTGTGATTACGCGTGATTGCCGCTCTTCTCTTGGCATCGACCGAAGCAGTAACACTTTCTCCTACAGAAAGATTACCTTTTGCGATCGTGGCATAGTGGCAAACTAAACCTTTTTCAGGAGCCTTGGTGTCATTAACCTCAGCAACAACACCTGCATTGGAGAAAATAGTTCCCGTATCACCAACTTCGCCGCCCATTTCAGCATAAAAAGAAGTGGTATCGAGAATAATTTCGACATTTTCACCTGCTGAAGCAGTTTCTACTCGTTCACCCTCTTTGATAAGTGCCACAACTTGAGCTTCAGAATTGAGATTTTCATAACCTACGAAATTCGTAGGACCTACCTCTTTGAGAACCTCTGCATGAATTCCGCCATAGGTTGACCAAGCTGCCTCAGCATCTTTTGCTCCTGCTGCACGAGCGCGGTCACGCTGCTCTTGCATGCAGCGTTCGAACCCATCCATATCTACACTCACGCCCGCATCAGCACAAATTTCGCTTGTGATTTCAACGGGGAACCCATAGGTATCATGAAGCGTAAAGGCTTTTTCTCCTGCCAAAACCTTACCATCTAACGCTTTGAGCTCCTCTTCTAAGAATGCACGACCTTGACGCAAGGTGGAACCAAAGCGATCTTCTTCTGCAGTAATTAAGCGACGTTCAAGTTCTCGGTTTTCAACAATTTCAGGATACACATGACCCATAAGACGAACAATCTCGTCAACATATTCATTTAAGAAGTTTCCTTCAATACCGATAAGATGTGCCTTCATAATTGCTCGACGCAGTAAACGACGAAGAACGTATCCGCGTCCTTCATTTGAAGGCAAAATACCATCAGCAATCATGAAGGTAATTGCACGACTATGATCAGCGATAATGCGCAACGATAAGTCAACATCAGGATTGGTGCCATATTCAATACCAGATAGACGCTCGCCTACTGCAACAAGAGAACGCAAAACATCCGTATCGTAATTATTCGTGACGCCCTGCATAATTCCTGCAATACGCTCTAAGCCCATACCGGTATCGATATTTTTTGTCTTAAGAGGAGCAAGTGTTCCGTCTTCTTGGCCATCAAACTGTGTAAAGACCAAGTTCCAGTATTCCAAGAAGCGGTCGCAGTCACAACCAGGCTTACAATCAGGCTTTCCGCATCCTACTTCAGGACCCTGATCGTAATAAAGTTCAGAACATGGGCCACATGGTCCCGTAGGTCCTGCACGCCAGAAATTGTCTTCTTCTCCTAGTTTCGAGATATGATCCTCAGGTACTCCAAGGCTTTTCCAAATCTCGATAGTCTCATCATCATCTTCAAATACCGTGAAATAAAGTTTTTCTGCAGGAAGCTCTAAAACCTCTGTAGAAAACTCGTAGGCCCAGGCACACATTTCTTTCTTGAAATATTTACCAAAGCTAAAATTGCCCAACATTTCAAAGAAGCTTTGATGTCTACCCGTAGTACCAATAATGTCAATATCATTGGTGCGTACGCATTTTTGTACGGTAGTAGTACCAATATAGGCAGGATCTAATTCTTTTTGATGAAGAAAATAGGGCTTAAATTGAACCATTCCAGCACTGGTAAGAAGCAACGAAGGATCGTCAGGAATCAGTGAAGAAGAAGGCATGCGTTTCATACCTTTTTCTTCAAAAAAGGACAAATACTTCTCTCGAATTTCAGCAGAAGTCATATATTTCATGTGCAAAATCCTATTCGTCTACTAGCTCTTGCAATTTATTTCTCATACACAAACGTTCATCATATCATTTACGATGCTTACCCTGTAGAGGAGTTATTTCAGGTACATAAAATTCACCCGTTGCGTCGGCCACAGGATTTACTTCAGTACCAGATGGCTCTCCTTTGAAGATAACACCGTCTTCCGAAACGATAATACGACCCGTTTTTTTCTCGAAGTAATAGACAAAAAGCGACTTTGCGGCAGCAACAGCAGGAATAGAAACCAGCATACCAACGATGCTTCCCAAAAACCCACTTACCGCAAATCCAAGAGCAGATCCAGTCATCAAAGCAAGGATGACCAAGGCAGGATGAATATCAACTGAATTACCCATGATCTTAGGAGATATGAAGGTGTAAACCACCTGCTGAACAACAATGGTATAGATAAGCGAAATAAGTGCAATAAGAGGGCTTACAAACAAGCTAATCAACGCAGCAACTGCTCCACCAAGCCACGGACCAATAACGGGAATGATATTCAAAAGACCCGTAATAACACCCAGCGCAGCAGCACTCGGAATACCCATTACCGCATAACCAATTCCGCAGCCAACGCCAATCAAGAGGCATTGTAAAAGGGTTCCTTTGATATAGCCACCCATTACACGAGTCCCCGTCAAATAAATAATATTAAGATCATCCTGATAACGAGGACCAAACAAACGCTTGATTTCGCGTCCAAGAGCAGGAAGTTCTATCAAAACCCAGAAAGAAACAACCAGGGAAAAACCAATAATCAAAGCGGTGTTAGCAACACTCGAACCTGCGTTCACCACACCTTCAGCACTTACACTTGCAATTGAAGAAAACCAGCCACCAATAGCGCTAAGTGTATCGTTAATCCAGGAATTAACACGGTCGTCTTGGAAGATATAGGAATACTGGTCATACATTTGATTGAGCCAATGGGTTAAATCATTTATTTGACTAGGAATTGTCTCAATCAGAGAAGCAAACTGACCCCCTAAACCAAGAGAAGGAGAAAAGAGAAGCCAGAACAGCAACACCAGCACTACGACCAATAGAAGAAAAGAAATGCAGGTACCCCAAACACGCGGTAATCCTTTTTTCTCTAGGTTGTTAACAGGCCCCTTTAGGCAAAACACAATAATGGTTGTCCAAACAATGATAGCAATGGGGCTCGCTAAGATGTTGAGCACTTGTCCTGCTAGATACAGCAATATCGCAAGAACGATAATAAAGACGCCTGTATAGAGCCTACGACGCGACTTTAACGTCTTTACTTCTTCTTCGCGCAGAAGCGAATTATTTGCATCTTGTCCATTTAAAGACATAGAAGGTTTCCTGTTCCTTGGACGATCGCCCTTTGTAAGGCTCCTACAAATAAGAGATCGTATAGATAGCTTGACTCAAGAGAGCTTAGCTATCTATACGACCAAAATACTTTGCTTATCAATAATTTCACTAGTTAAGAGTTTCTGTGTCAGATGAAATATGAGCAGAAAAAGCATCTTTTAAGCTTGATGACATCCGATTCGAGTGATCCTGCGCAGCACTTCTTTGAGCGATAGCTTCATCACGTTCGGCACGCTTAACATCTGCCCTTGCTTGAGCATCGGCAACCCTATCCTCAACACAATCAAGTTTTTGGTCGACCGAATTAGCAACGGTTCCCACACAATCTTCTTTTTGCATAAAAGGTGCTATCTTTTGACGAATTTTACCCGTTACAGAAGAAATCGCATCAAGCGGAACTGAAGTAATGGTGTCTAGTGATTCAGTCGCTTTAGAAACATTTCCTGAAATGGTATTAACATCTTCAAGAATTTGATCTACACGCATTATTTCTAAATTAGCAGCATCTACCGTTAACGTAAGACGCTCCATCAGCGGATCAACACGATCCAGTGCAGGCTTAACTTTTTCAAGCGCATCGCGAGCCTCACCAAGAGTAACTTTTGCTTCGGACAGCACCTCTTTTGTTTCATCCATCAGAGGATTTACCTTGGTCATAGTGCTCTGAATAGTTTTAACCAACGAGATTAAAAACTATGCCAGCGCAATAAGAGCAACTATTCCCGCCAAACATAGCAATACAACCCCTACAGGAACTAATGATTCAAAAAACTCCATCGATCCTCCTTTGGTCAGGAATCGAATAATTTCTGTTACCTATCCATCCTATCACGCAAAGTGCTATCTATGCGATAACGCTCCCAACCTCGTTCACCAGCTGTAAAAAAAAATTTCCCGGTTCAAGACCATCTGGCAAGTAGCGTTGTGAAACATATCCAGACGGATACTCATGAGGGTAGAGATAATCACCATATTCATCCGAACCAGGACGATGACGATCTCTTAAATGATCGGGAACCGCTCGTAAGGGGCCTTTTTTTACCTCTTCCATCGCTTTGGCTAGTCCGCTATAAGAAGCATTAGATTTTGGTGCGAGCGCCATATAAACACACGCCTGCGCCAAATTAATACGACATTCAGGATACCCAATTACTTCTGCAGCCCTAAAAGCAGCTTCACCTATCAATACTGCTTGCGGATCAGCGTTACCGATATCTTCTGCTGCAAAAATAAAAATACGACGAGCAATAAACTTGGGATCTTCCCCACCATCAATCATGCGGGCAAGCCAATAGAGTGCTGCATCTGGATCAGATCCTCGCATTGACTTAATAAATGCCGAAATAATGTCATAGTGCATATCTTGCTTCTTATCGTAGGGAAGCGCCCGCTGAGGAACAGCTTTATGCACTATTTCTTCGGTAATTTCTGAAGTTCCTTGCGCACGGCAAAGATCAGCGCTCAATGCCAAGGTATTAAGAATATTTCGGGCATCTCCACCAGCAAGAAGCAAAAGTGACTTACGGGCAGAGTCATCGAGAGTAAATTCGTTTTTAAGTCCTTCGTCACTTTTCAATGCATGATCAATAATGCGAGACAGAGCTTTTTCATCTAACCGATGAAGTTCCACAATTCGAGAACGGGATATCAATGCGGAATTAACCTCAAAAAAGGGGTTTTCTGTAGTAGCGCCAATAAGTACCACTATTCCATCTTCCACCGCATGAAGAAGAGCATCCTGCTGGGCACGATTAAAACGATGAATCTCATCCACAAACAAAATGGTGCGAATTCCTAAATTAATAAGGCGCTTATCTGCTTCATTGATTTCACGACGTAAATCAGAAACAGTGCCTCCAATTGCTGAAACTTCAACAAAATGAGCATGGGTACTCTCGGCGATAACATGAGCAAGTGAAGTTTTACCAGTACCTGCAGGACCATAGAGAATAACCGAAGAAAGCGTATCGTTTTCAATCGCACTGCGAAGCCAGGTACCTTCTCCCACCGCTTCATCTTGTCCGATCAAATCATCCAAAACGCGTGGACGCATACGAACAGCTAAAGGTGCGTGCGCTCTGCGTGTGGTATTTTCCAAATCACTAAATAAGGTATCCATGAAGTGAAATTTTCCCTTCCCACCCTCTACTAATCAGCGGTTCGCCCCAAATAGGCTTGATAAATTATCTTTTCTAACGAACTGAGTTGATCGAGTCCAAACTCATAGGTAACTATCTGTGGTTGACCAGGATTAAAGGGGTCATTTTGCTCGACCCGAACAAAGTTTGCGTTAACGTAGCCAAAACCACCCTTCAGTAAAGCATAGGCGTAACATTGCGCTTGCAAAAGGTGCTTTTTTTTTCAAATCAGCCTCAGTTTCTAAAAGGACTTCCCCCTGTTTTGTAATCAATTAAGTAGGCAATTCTTTTATTGAGCGGCTGATCAGTCACTTCTTCAATCAAGAAATCACACGCCAAACCGTCTATTTCTCCTTCAAGGTAAAGGTTTGATTCGGGACCAAAAGTAACCATGAAAGGAATTTCAGCATAGCGATACTCATAAGAGGCAAACTTTTGAGCGCAATCACTCCCAAGCCATATCTTAAGCGCATTTTCAAGACGAGATTGTTGCTTCAAAGTAAGAGAATGAAGGGATACTTGAGCAGCAATTGAATCCGCATCAGGTGCTTCTAGAGTGTATCCAGATGAACTATCTATAGCACGTTGTGCTAAACGATGAAAGGCATCACCGAGTGCAGTTGCATCAGCTTTTTCTGAAAGTGACAAGAAATCATGAGAAACCTGATCAAACATCCCACTGTTTTGATTCTGGTCAGTAAGATCGTCTTGTTCCTGGTTACTAAGTTCGTTTGGAACCAATTTGAAAGAAGAATCTTTTGTTCCCAACGATGAATATGAGCACACCTCATCATGTTTTTTCATTAGGGGTACAGAAAAGATTGATGCTGGAGGCGGAAAACCAGGAATATCAAACGTATTCTTTTCGGTAATAGAACCACCAGAAAGGCTTTTGTAGCGAAGTAAAGCGGCATTGTTGAGGCGTCAAGTGTTCTAAGCCCTGGTTTTGAGCGTAAAAAACCTCTTTAAGGTCATCTTGGTTTTTCGTTTGTTCAAATGCCTCTTGATATTCCCCTAAAGAATAATAAGACTCCAACGGATGGTTCATCTCAAAAGAATCATCTACCACTTGAAATTCGAGCATCAAAGGAGCAGATCCTCCATATTCGAGCGCTTGAATTGGAGCCGAAGCGCAAGGATCCCACTGCAGTGCAGAATACAGATCTTCTAATACGCCTTTACCGGTATAGTCAGGTTCTTTCTTTCCGCGATACGCAATTCCTAAAAAGAGAGATTTACTCGCTCTCGTGAGCGCAACATAAAGAAGTCGACGAGCTTCGGATAGTTCTTGTGCATTATGTAAAGCTTCCAACATACGAGGTAAATCTTCGTATGAGGCGCTTTGAACTTCCTCGACACTTCCCTCTGGCGCCTCGAGATAATCCTTCAAAGCTTTCACCATAGAACGCACTGCACTCAGCGCGTAGGGTTTCACAAAGCCACGAGTAGTTCCCTGGACATTTTCTGCTAAAAGAGATTCAGAAGCAGAGTCAAGCCGCAGTTCCGCAACCGCAACATGTGGAAATTCCAATCCCTTACTGGAATGGATGGTCATAATCTCAATGAAATCTGATGAAGAGGTAGAAAGGGTACCTGGAGAAAGTTTTAGCGTTTCGCAATCATCGATAAAACGTTGAACGGTGCGTTCTACTCCTAATCCAAGTTTTTCTGACGACTCTATCATGCGCAGCGCTTTATAAATGTTTCCTACCTGAGCTTGAGCTTCAGCGGAAGAATCATTATCGAGACGGATATACCAACCACTCGCACGCAATAATTCCTGAACGCCCGCCGCAAGCCCACAAGATGCCATGGTTTTTCGCGCAGCTTCGAGGATATCCCGAGCAAAGTCAAGTGCATCGACTTCGTCGTCAGACAAAAAGGTTCCTACTTGGTCTCCATTCCAAGCAAGAAAGCCTTCGCTTAAGCTCCTCCGATGGGGTTTACCTTCGCGATCATAACGCGTCACCAAGAAAAGAAGTACCTCATCATCAATCGAAAAAAGCGGAGAGCTTAAGATCTCATATAACGCCTCATCATCAAGGAGGCGCGCAAAAAATCTCAGGATTGCCTTGATAAGGCCAACTTCATAGGATGCTGAAAAGGTTGACCCACCCGATACCAGACACTGAAAACCAACATCGCGAAGTGCCTGAGAGTACACCCCTACATTACTCATACTTCCAAGCAGTAAAGTCATATCTGAAGGAGAGGCTCCTGCATCATAGAGCTCGGCAAAATGCTGTGCAATTCGCCGTGCGCAGGCAACTCGCCCTCCCGCAATCCCTGATCCTGAAGAAGGACAGTCAAAGAGCGAAACTTCAATGCGACTTCGCGCATCAAAAAGAGAATCTTTTTCCTTGTTCACAGAACCTTTTGGCAAAAGCGACAAAAACCGACTACCAAACACTTGCGGTTGAGAGAAAACCTTATCGACAAAAGATAAAACATCTGCATGGCTTCGAAAGTTATCGGGCAAAGAGACAAACTCAGGCTCAACCGTTTTTTCTTCAAGCATTTCACGATACGAGTAGAACACACTCACATCAGCGCCACGGAAACGATAGATGCTTTGCTGAGCGTCACCGACAGTGCACACGTTAGAAAAAGCCTGACTTTGCGATTAACGAGAGAAGAGCTACTTGTAGCTCGTCGGTATCCTGAAATTCATCGATCATTATCATACGAAATTGATCCTGATACGACTGAGCTAATTGAGGGTTATCTCGAAGCGCTCTATAGGCATTTCGCAACAGATCGGTATTATCAAGTCTACGAGGACCCTTTAAATCTTGAAATGCTCGGTATACCTTTTTTGAAATTTGCGTAATGAGTTCAAGCTCTTTGGCGCTTAGAGCTGCTTCCACGCAGCATGCAATACGCGCATAGGTTTGACGATAGTCTTCAAAAAAAGTAGGATCGCTTTCTTTTACGCGGTATTTGGGACTCGTTTTAGGGAAATCAAATAACACTGAAGCATAACTTTCGGCATCAAAGGACTCATCCGAAAAGCTTGTTGCGACCCCAGATTCTAAAAAAGCTATGGCGCGATCAACGGCCGATTCACACGCCTGCAAATGCTTTGCATCAGTTTTAGTTGGTTTCTGCAAAGCGGAAGAAACCGCTATGAACTCTTGACCGATTTCGATCATTTCACGCAAAAGCTCTGCAGGATTACCTTCAACTGCAGGAATATCCAAAGAATCAAAACCACCAGGTAGTGCAAGTGCTTTGTTTGATAGCGAATCCACATAACCCTGAATGCTAGACGAATTACCCCCATACGAAAAAATACCAATTGAATGAATATACTGCTTTAGTGAGGTATCACTCGATTGATTAATTTCAAAAATAACCTGATCGAATGCAAGCTCTTTTAATCGATTTGCATCGGTTTCAGAAATCACTTCAAAAGTTGGATCAATTCCCAGCTCTAAAGCATGCTCACGAAGGATACGTGAACACATACCATGAATGGTAGAAATCCAAGCATCATCTACCTTGAGAGCTTCAGTGGTTAAACCCAGTTCGAGGAGCTTACCTTTAATACGCGACTTTAACTCCGCAGCAGCCTTCTTGGTAAAGGTTATGGCGAGTATCTGATCAACACTTGAAGCAAAAGAACCACCAGTCGGATTCGAAGACAATGGCTCAGAAAGCGCGAAGGCAATACGCTGTGTTAGCGTAAACGTTTTACCGCTACCAGCCCTGCAGAAACATGAGAGGCCTATTGAGGGTTTCTATAATGCGACGTTGTCCTGGGGTACAAGTATCTAAATTCACGCAAAGCCTCCTAGGACTAAGTAGTAACAGGACAGTATTTACATGATTCATTGCACAAAGGCTTCTGCTCGATTATTCCAGCCTTCGTATCTTCTAATCGCTTTGACACTTCTTCTTCAACCAGCGATAAGTATTGGTTGAAATTAAGTTTCACCGAAGAAGCACTTCTTGCAAAACCGGAAAGATTTAGAAACGCGTCATCATAAGATCCCGCAACCGAATGAGCATTTTCCTGAGCACGATAATTAAAATAAAGAGCCCCAACAGGACGCTCGGGAAGCTTCTGCTTTAACACTTGAGCATAAATTAATGACTGAATTTTATAGGGAAGAACAAATGAGTCATTTTTATCGGGATCAAATCCCGCGTCATGACCAGAGACGCTTCCCTTGTAATCAATTACAACAAATTGCCCTTGTGCTGAATTTACATCAACACGATCAACCCTACCACGGATGATTACCCCTGCATACTCAAAACAATCCGAAGAAGAAAGTTCCAATTCCGTATACACAGGAGAAAATTCTGGTAAAAACCGCGCCTGAACTGAAAGATTTTTAATCAATGTTTGTTTGAGCTGTTTCACTTGCGCTTTTTCAAGTGAGCTAACAGGACATACCGTGTAGAGGGCAAACTTTCCTGCAAAGCAAGTTGCTCATCGAATACCTCAGAAAAACACGTTTTTGCTTGAATCGACATTGTTTTAGTAA
>ENA-OQBD01001027-OQBD01001027.1-human-gut-metagenome-genome-assembly--contig:-NODE-1027-length-13723-cov-4.469550_pt1 | contig 13723 bp, 14 predicted proteins | sample MGYA00242742_ERZ504543 | MGnify/ENA primary metagenome ERZ504543 (study PRJEB26092, sample SAMD00036239) | human gut metagenome | host: Homo sapiens | study: EMG produced TPA metagenomics assembly of... | reverse complement strand
ATCTCATGCACGGTGCGCTCGATAAATGCATCCGCGGTCTCATCGGTTTTCGTGTAGACCACATCCAGATTGTGATATTTGCTTCTGGCACCCGGATGTTCCTTGCGCTTATAGGCATCAAACACCACCAGCACCGGACAGCTCTTGTATCCCTGATAATTGCTTAAAATATCCAAAAGCTTGTCCCTTGCGGAATCAATATTGACACGAGAAAGTTCGTTTAAGTCTTTCCATGCAAAAATAATATTGTAACCGTCCACAATCAGATATTCTTCCTGCGGTCCCTTCGCCGGATAGATCGGATTGCCTTTTTATCATATTTTACCACATTCGGCTTCGGCGCATCGGATTTCTTTTCAGCCACTTGCGCCGTTCCTGATCTTCCATATCTTCGCGGCTCATGCCAAACTCGCGAGCATAAATCTGCTGCAGCTCCTGATCTAACTCCCAGCCGGTCTTGCCGGAAGACTGCTGCCGGTGCACCGGGCCAAAACTCTGCCCGTTGGTCTCATAACTGCGCCCGTCCGCAGGTGTCTGGGTTTCCTCCTCCGGCACAAACTGCCGCGGCAGATGCATATAATTATCCACCTGATCCCACGGCACGATAAATCCGGCACCATGCGCACAGAATACCGATCCGGTCGGATTTGCCGTATCTGCTTCACTGTCGTATCCGGTTTCCGCGATCACTTCCTCACTGTTGTGACAGACATCATAACCGGAAAGTTCCAGTGTCAGATGCCCGAGTCCGCGGGTATACGCATGCACCTCACTGCTGTAGTCCTGCATTGTTGCGACCGGAACCGTGCCCTGCAGCACGGCGTAGTCCATGCCGTTTCCGGTGCCAAATTCCGGCGAATCAAACTTGCCTGCACGCTGCTTTAAGTCGGTCATGGCACGGCCAACCATCTCCTGCGGTACTTCAAGCGTAAACGCATACACTGGTTCTAACAGCACGCTTTCCGTACTCTTTAACCCCTGCCGGATCGCGCGGTAAGTTGCCTGCCGGAAATCACCGCCCTCGGTGTGTTTGATATGGGCACGTCCGCTTAAAATCGTGATTTTCACATCGGTGAGTGCCGATCCGGTCAGTACCCCTGGATGCTCCCGCTCCATGATATGTGTGGCAATCAGCCTCTGCCAGTTAAGGTCGAGCACGTCTTCACTGCACGCACTCGCCACCTCGATGCCGCTGCCCGGTTCGCCCGGCTCCAGCAGCAGATGCACTTCCGCATAGTGGCGCAGTGGCTCAAAATGTCCCACGCCCTCCACCGGCTTTGCGATCGTCTCCTTATATACAATGTTGCCCTGTCCAAAGACAACCACAACACCAAACCGCTCTTTGATCAACTGCGTCAGAACTTCGATCTGCACCTGCCCCATCATCTGCGCATGGATTTCCTGCAGCTGCTCATTCCAGAGGATATGAAGCTGTGGATCTTCCTCCTCAAGCTGCTTTAATTTTTCCATCATCTCCACGGCATTCACTTCATCCGGCAGATAAATCCGGTAGTTAAGCACCGGCTCGAGTACCGGCACACTGCTCTCCTGCTGCGCGCCGAGTCCCTGTCCCGGTACGGTTGTAGTAAGTCCGGTCACAGCACAGACTTCCCCGGCCTCCACCGCCTCCGCGGTCTCAAATTTTTCTCCGGAATACAGACGGATCTGGTCAACTTTTTCCTCCAGACCATCATAGGAAATCCGGTCTTTGACATGCAGCGTGCCTCCGGTCACTTTCAGATAGGTCAGCCGCGCTCCTTTTGCATCTCTGCCAATCTTGTATACACGGGCAGAAAATTCGTCTTCATACTCCGGTGCCCTGTGGTATTTTGCAAAGCCTGCAAGCAGTTCTTTCACACCCTCCACTTTGAGTGCCGAGCCATAGTAGCACGGAAACAGTTCGCGCTTTGCCACCGCATGCGCCAGATGCTCCTCTGCAATGCTGCCCTGCTCCATATACTCATCCAGCAGTGCTTCGCTTCCCATCGCAGCTTCCTCGAAAAATGCTTCTCCGCTGTCTTTCGTAAAATCCACACATCCATCGGACAGTTCGGTTTTTAACTGCTGCTGCACGACTTCCTTGTCCGCCCCCGGCAGATCCATCTTGTTGACAAACAAAAAGGTCGGAATGTTATAGTGCCGCAGGAGCCGCCAGAGTGTCCGCGTGTGTCCCTGCACGCCATCGGTTCCGCTGATAACAAGGATTGCATAGTCGAGCACCTGTAACGTGCGCTCCATCTCCGCGGAAAAATCCACATGTCCCGGCGTATCCAGAATTGTTATACCAACCGACGATTCGCCATGCGAACTCTCATTCGGCATTTGCAGCCGAAACCGCGCCTGCTTGGAAAAAATTGTTATTCCACGCGCCCGCTCCTGCGCATCCGTATCCAGAAATGCATCCTGATGGTCCACACGCCCCAGCGCGCGGATCTGCCCGGTAGCATATAACAGTGCCTCCGACAGTGTGGTCTTTCCGGCATCGACATGCGCCAGCAGACCGATATTTATATTTTTTGCGGGATTTTTTCTACCCATAAAAAAAGCCCCTTTCTGTGCTATCATAATCCAATAGATTTATGATAGCACAGAAAGGGGGAGAAGTCACGAATCTTACACCGTCGTATTCACTCCATTGATCGTGGCATGCTCATCCTCGCCCATCGGAATCACAAGGCACTTCTGCCCATTAATCACCTGCGACTTGATCTGCGATGCCTTCTCCGGCTTCACACGCAGTACCACATCATAGGTCTTTGTCTCCGCGATATAATTGTCGATCTCTTCCTGCTTTTCAATGAGCTGGGAGGTACGCTCCGCAAGCGCCTCATCCTTTTCATTAAGCTGCACGGTCAGTGTGCCGACCTGATCCTCAAGTGCCATTTTTTCCACACGCAGTTCATTCTGCACAAGCGCCTTGGAGTCGATCACATTCTCGGCTGCAGGCGGTTTCTCGCCAAATGCCTCATCCACAGACTTTTCGATCTTTGCAGCCTTTTCCTCGCTGATATCACTGTCTGCAAGAAGCTTTGTGACCACTTCCTTATCGAGCAGGAAAACATCTTCATCATCATCGTGTGTCTCGGCATATTCATCAATCATATCACTTAAATTCTGCTGCAGATCCAAAAGCACATCATCCGTGTGCTCATCCTCTGCGCCAAGCACGTTGCGGACGATGGAATGGAATGCCATCTTCTGCTCGGTTGCAGTGCGCTCAATGCCGCAACCCAGTCCGTTTGCCATAAATTCAGAATGTGGCTCCTTGGTATTTTTCGTGTAAAACAATGTCGAATGGATATCCGTACTGCGGTCATTGAATGCCGGGAATAAAAATGCAGTGTCCACAGCTCCTACCACCCAGTCGCGCACGCGCGGCCCGATCCGGTGCTCCTCCTCGAGAAAGCCAAGCCCCGGCTTTGACAGATCGACCGGACAGATCGCACAGATCAGATATTCGTACACTTCCTCGGACTCATCGAGATTGTTATTGTCACTCGTCCGGCTCATCACATCGTATGCATCGTGAAACAGCACGATCAGATAATTTCCGGCATGATCATACGTGTCGATTACCAGATCATAAAAGGTATCTAGCAGATTTTCATCTTCCAGCTTCGATGCGCGCAGTGCCATCAGAATATGCTGACGACCGCCCACTTCCTCTTCCTCAATCGGAAACTTCAATTCCAGAAGGTTATTTCCGATGGTTCCGGACAATGCCTTATTTGCAATTTCCAGATATTTGTAAAATTCATCTTCTTCCAGATTCAGAAATGTATTTCCAAACTTACAGACTTTATTGTGATTTCCGTCAACGTAACAGCCACACACGCGCGTAAACGTTGCCGCCTCTTTCTTGAATCTTCTCTTTAACTCCAGGACTTCCTTTTTATTCATTTCTTGGATTCCTCTTCCCTGATTTTCTCTTTCAGTTCCTCAAACAATGAAAGAAACTCTTTCTCCACATCAGCCATCGGCTGAAATTCATAGCTCGGTGTGCTCACCATAACCGGCTCCACCGAATACATTTTTTCATCCATAAAATGAAGGAACTCATAATACAGGCAGCTGTCATCAATGTTTGTAATCAGTTCTGCCTCTTCCCCCTCCGGCACATATCCCAGAAATTTAGTGTAGATCATATGCTGCAGCTGTTCTTCGATCTGCAGATACATCGTCATGTTTTTCTTGACCGGGCGGGTAATGTCCGCCAGATAAGCTTCACTTCCATCGTGAAGCAGACAGGCAAGTGCCGTCTGTGGCAGATAGTTTCTCGCAGTTGCCTCATGGCAGCACTGGATGCAGTGCTGACCTACAGAAAAAAACTGCGGGAAATGCCCGTTTGCCCGCGTCATCATCGACAGGGCATGTGCAATATCCTCAATTCGTATTTTATCCTCTTCCGGCTCAAAGGTATTAAAGTCAACCTTTGAAAATGTTGTCAGACAATCCTTTTTCATCTGTACTCCCCCATATTACACGCATACATCAAAGATGTATGGCATACGTGAACCTTTACCAGCTAAGTACTTCATGGCCATTCTCAGTGACAAGAACCATGATCTCCCACTGTGCAGATGGCATTCCATCCTCGGTGTATACTTCCCAGTCGTTCTCTTCGTCAATGAAAATCTCCACACCGCCCATGTTAACCATCGGCTCGATGGTAAAGATCATACCTGGAGCAAGCACCATCTGGGTTCCTCGTTTGGAATTATAACCAACCCACGGCTCCTCATGAAATTCCAGGCCAACACCGTGGCCGCCAATTTCACGTACAACGGTATACCCGTTAGCATAAGCATGATCGTGAACTGCCTGACCCATATCACCCAAAAAACCCCAGGGCTTTACTTCCTTAAGTCCAAGTTCTACACATTCTTTCGTTACCTGAACCAGTTTCTTTTTCTCCGGGCTTACTTCCCCAATGCAGAACATCCGGGAAGAATCGGAAAAATATCCGTTCAGAATGGTAGAACAGTCTACATTGATAATATCCCCCTCTTTTAAGATCACCTTCTCGGAAGGAAATCCGTGACATACCTGCTCATTCACTGAAGTACATACACTGTATGGATATCCTTCGTAGTTGAGCGGTGCCGGAATACCTCCCATGGAAGTGGTCATATCATAGACAATCTTATCAATTTCCGCTGTATTCATTCCTGCGTGAATGTTCTTTTCTATGTAATCAAGTACTGCTACATTGATTTTGGCACTCTCCTTTATCCCTGCAATCTGATCCGGCGTCTTGATCAGGTCATGTGTCGGAACAACGTGACCCTCCTGTGCCAGACATGCAAGTTTATCATCGAAAGCCGCATGACACGCCTTATATTTCTTGCCGCTTCCGCACCAACATGGATCATTTCTTCCTAATTTTACTGACATTTTTTAATCTTCTTTCTTTTTATTATTGTATGTGACATTTCCAAAACTCACACGATTCCATACTTTAGCATTCACTTTGTATTTTTGCTTTTTCAAAAGCTTCTGATAGGAATCCTCCATATACGCATAATCGTCATAGGTACGGTTATGCAGCTGTGCATACACCTCCTGATATTTCTGGGCGTATGCAATCCTTTGGATCGTCTTTTTTGCATCTTTTCTGGAAATCCCCAGTGCCGTTTCCCCCTGACGTTCCGTCAGATCCTCCCAGAAATCCTCCAGTTTATTGTCCATATGTTTTTGGTCATTGTCATCCAGTGTAATGCCTTCCTCCATGGCCATCTGATAAAAAAGTTCATCATGAAGTGCCATCTGCATCGCATTTTTGCGTGCAACGGCATTCATAAATCCCCCTTCTACACGCATACTCCAGTAACGGTTCGGATCATCCGGATCGTATACCAATGCCTCCTGCTGAATCTGATATTCCTCATATCCGACATAAAATGCCATGTCCCTGAGGGTCAGTTTTTCACCATTGATCTGCGCTGCCACTTCATCCAGAGACTCCCGGTACACAAGCGGCCTTGCATTCGTCATGCTATTATTATTTCTCATGAGCATCACAAGCACAACTGCAATCAGAACAATGGATACCAGATGTTTTGGTCTCATCAAAAACTCCTATACCAGTCTGCGTATTGCGGTGATCGTGTGACAGTTCACCGGACGGCTGTTTGTAATTCCGGCTCTTGTTGACTGCGCCTCCACGATATTTCCGTTTCCAATGTAAATTGCCACATGTCCCGGATATACCACGACATCTCCCGCCTGGATATTCTGATAAGACACCGGCTGTCCCACACTCTTAAATGCCTGGGAATACCGTGGGGTACTGATTCCAAAATGTGCATAGACCTGATGTACAAATCCGGAACAGTCAACCCCATTGGTCAGACTGTTTCCTCCCCATACATATGGGTTTCCGACAAACTGCTGCGCATAAGCCACAATATCCGCACCGCCCACATTTGTTGTCTGTGAAGGATTGCAATCCGGATCTTTCAGATAGGAATCGCTTGCAATTCCACCACTGGCACCGGTACCTCCACCGTCATAGGTGTTGGCATTGGCACGCGCTGCCGCAGCCTCCTGTGCACGGATAATTGCCTCCTGTTTGGAAATTGTCTTTTTATAGTCCTGCGCCTGCTTCTGTGCTTCTGCCAGCTGCTGCGCATAGGCATCTTTTTGTTGTTCGAGCTTTGCCATGAGGGTTTTCAGTTCCCCCCTGCTGGGTCTGATACTTATCCTGCAAAGCAAGCAGACTGTCCATCTCATCTGCCAGCTGCATAGTCCAGTCCTCAACCTTCTTTACCGCATTCTGATAAGAAGTCATAAGTTCCCTGTCAGATTTGTACAGATCGGTCGCATATTCAATACGGTTTAACATATCGGAGAGCCCATTGGACTCCAGAATGGCCGACCAGATGGAATTATCGGTACTGTTCTCATACAGATACTGAATCCTAAGCTTCATGGCATCATACTGCTTCTGCTCTTCTTCCTTTGCTTCTTCCAGCTTTTTGTTTGCCTGCTCCACTTCATTCTGCTTGTCCTTAATATCCGACTTCAGCTGTTCCTGCTTGGAAAGAAGTGTTTTCATCTTGGCTGCGGCAACAGAGATGCTGTCTTTTACATCCGACTGACTGTCTTTGATATTTGCAATGTCGCTATTTTTTCTCTCAGCTTTTTCTTGTACGCATCACGTTTCTTTTCGGCCTCGGTCTTTGCATACACATTCGGCACCGCACACGCACCTGCGGTAAGTGACCCTGCCAGAACAAACACCAATACTGCCGCACAAATCTTATTCTTCGTTTTTACATGTATTTTCTTATGCATATTATGCCTCCAGACTTATCTTCCATGGGAGCACTCCCATACCTCCCTTTATTGTGGCACAAAATACATATTTTTTCTACTGGTTTTTCTTACTAATTAAGGAAAAATTCATAATTTTTTTCAAAAACAGCCATTATTTCCGCAAATCGGCATTATTCATTAACCAGACCGTACTCAGTTTTCCATCTTCCCCATATTGTGCCTGCAGGCTGGTATAATATCCCTCGTCTTCAAAATACCACTCATAGGACGTATAATTGCTCATGCTCACATAATTTGTCAGTTGATATCCCAATACCTGTCCAAAATCATCCGGCTGACTCTCAAACCCCAGATCCCCTACCAGTTTCAGATCATTTTTTCCCACCGGTGAACCCGGATTTAATGTAAGTCCTCCAACGATTCCCTTTTCCGGCACAATATCCTTATCCGATGTATTAAAAATAAAAATCGTCCCGCGGTAAGTTCCATCCTCCTCATAGTATGCATAACCATTGGATTCTCCCGGCTTAATCTTTTTCTCTTCATCGTTACTGATGGTAAATCCGGCTTTTTCAAACTCCGAAAATTTACACGGAATCGAAAACTCGTTTCCGGAAAGGGCGAATGTATGAAATCCATGCACATAAGACACATTCTCCCCATTCAGATTCTTAAATTTTCCATCCGGCGTCTTACTTTTTGAATCTGCCTCAGCATCTTTGTGGGAATTTTCAGAGGTATGGGAACTGTCATCGTCCCGAATCGTCTGAATTGCCTCACGAATCAGACCCACAGCCCCGTTGTCGGACTTTAAATACATTCCCACGATTCCGAAGATTGCAACCACACCCAGAACAATCACAACAATTGCGATGGCCCTTTTTGACTCCCGAACTTGTCCTTGACCGGATTTCCCTGCGCATCAACCTCACTTTCCCTCTGCTCCCGTTTCGCCCGGCAGTGTATTTTTTCGCGCTCCGCGCGCTCGTATTCCCGCTGGCTCCAGCTCTTCTTGGGCTGATCATCCAGCCGCTGTCCGTCACGCGAATAATACACCCCGTTTAAGTTGTATCCCCCCGATGGTTTCTGCTCCGGTGGTGCATAGTCCTGAAATTTCTTTTTTCTTTCGTTTTCCATAACTTTCTCCTTTTGACGCTTTCTATCATCAATTCTAACATTCACTCACTTTCTTTACAATGAGTAACTTATCGCCCTGCTGCACATCTGCCGATTTGAGTCCGTTTGTCTCCATAATTTCTGCCTCGGTAGTATGAAAATGTCTTGCAATGTCCCATAATTGTTCTTCTTTTTTAACAATATAGCCAACAATTCCCGGCTGCTTCATCAGTTCCACCGCGTCTAGCGGTTCCTTATGGATATCCACAATTTTTTCCATGCACACTTCCTGCTGTACAATTGTCTGCAGGGAAATAACCGCCTTGACCTCAAATCGTTCGTTATCCAGCAGATTCACCGCAAGCTGATCAATCGCCGGCTCGATTTCATAAGAAATATCTTCCGTGTGCCCTTTCATGCCGGGAACATCAACAATCTGTGTAAACGGAATCTGTTCCTGCGTATGTGCAATCGGAAAACTATCATCCGTCGTTGCATACAAAATATCAACCGTCAGGATTCCTTCTACCTGTAACCCGTTTTCCACCGGTTCCACATGATCCATCTCTGCATGCCCCTCAAAAGAACACAGCTGTAAGATCCGTTCCTGTTCTTCCGCCAGCTTCATCTGTTCAGAGATCCGCAGTTTTGCTTCATTTTTAATCAGCAGTTTTTTTGCACAGACCATTTCTTTCTGTGGCACAAGATTTGTTTCCAGCGAATAGACATCTGCCAGAAGTTCCACATTCCTTTCTTCCCACAGCTTCATTTCCACATCCATGGAAAGATTCAGGCTCAGCGCCCTCATTTCGCCATCATAATCTTCTGCCGGTTCCACCTCATATTCTTTCGTCTGGCAATGTACCCAGCAGATCGGCTGTGTTCCGGTCATTCCCCCTTCTATTGATTCGGAAAACGGAACCATCGTTTCATACCACTCCATTTTTCCTTCCGGACTGCTGTACAATACATTCACATACGCTTCTCCCTGAATCTGCATCTGCTCCCCGGTGCAGATCACCTGCCGGTTACGCACTTCCACATAATCATAAAGCAGATGTCCGATATTCGGACTGGACTGTGGCAGTGCAATATCACTGTGCACACGCAGGATATCCTTTTTCGCGGATGTCAGTGCCAAAAGCTGCATCGTCCGGCTTTTCTGCTGAATATCCGGATCATTTTCAACACCACTTACAATTTCTTCTTCCACCGGCACCTCACACACGGCATGAATGCCAAGCAGAGCACGCACGGCGAGCTTTCTGGAATTGATGGCACTGATATTCAGATCCTCCAGATCTCCGCTCAGATTGACGGTATCGCGTTCTTCCACCTCATCCATAAAAATTTTTTCTCCGAAATTTATACTGTCCGTAAAAGATTCCAGCCGGTTATCTTCACTGCGGTATAACACGACAAAACGCAACTGTCCGGTAACCCACACCGTCTGGCTGCTCACCTTGACATCCTCAAAAATAACAGAACCCCTGGTATGTATAATGTTCAACAGATCCGGTTTGTTGTCTTTTACAATACAGTCATCATCCAGCGTAATCTGGGTAAACGCCCTGCTCCTTAGTAAATTCTGTCTGAACAGCTGTCTCTTCAATTCCAAAACAAAAAAATCCCCTCTCTTTGAAGTAAGTATACTAATACTTATTCAAAGAAAGGGAATTTTATTCATTCCTAACAAAGTTTCATTCGAATGTCCTTTGTAATAATATCAGTGTAACTGAATGACAATAACTGTGGAGGATTTTCCTCTCGCTCGTCATCTACAAGTATTGTAAAAACGCTTGGATATGCGCCCTGGATAACGCCTTCCTGAATATCTACCTTGTTACGTCCACGGTCTAACTGAATTTTCACTCTGTTACCGCGCTGCCGATGAACGGATGCCCGAACCTTGCTAATCTGTGCCTGTTCCATTGTTGCCTCCTCCATTTGAGTTGAATATTCTAGAAAATACTATATCTAGTAGCTTTAGTATAGCAGAGTGTTAAACTTTTTACAATAGTTCTTAAGTACCCTATTGAAACAGTACCTCTTCCTCCCGCAGTTCCAGCTTCAGTACAATAAACGGATAACTAGGTGCTTTTGTCACCTCTTCTCCGTTTTTTGGTCCCTGCAGTCTCGTCTTTACACAGATGGCGGTATCACTCAGATAACAGTCTTCCACGGAGATGCTGTATCCTCCGGTCTCCTGTATTCCATAACCTCTGGCAACGTATAAATATTCATTATCGCTGTATGTAAAACGGAAATCCCCCTCCTTTTTTTCTTCAATCTGTTGTCTTAAGGCTTCCGGAAGTTCTTCCTCCTTTGTCACGGTAAACTCCAGATCCTTTACCTTCTCCTCACATTCTTTTCGCACACACCCGCTCAGCAGCATAAGCACCCCCAGCAAAATGATCATCAGGATATACTTTCTTTTTTTATCTTTCATGGTTGACCACTCTATTTTCGTTCTTATGCTATCCTATGCAGCGGTCGTGCGATCTATTCTTTTGTATTTTTGTGTTCCTGCAGCATTTCATGAATCACATTCTGGCAGTATGCGCCGATATGTTTCTGATCTTCCTTGGAAAGTTCGGCAAAAATAATCGGCTCCCCATAGGTCAGTTTTACCTCTGCACGGTGCAGCCACGGAAAATGATTTTCAAAAATATCCGCCGTCCCGGTAAGTGCCATCGGAATGATCGGACATCCCGTCTTCTGTGCTATTTTAAAAGAACCATCTTTAAACGGCAAAAGCATCGTTGTATCCTCCCGGTCACGATTTCTCGTTCCCTCCGGGAAAATACAGATAGAAATGCCGGACTTCACCTGATCGATAGCGATCAGAATGGTCTTAAGTCCCTGCTTTAAATCCTTGCGGTCAAGAAACAGACAATACAGACGGCGCATCCATATTCCCAGCAGCGGAACCTTATTGACACCATCTTTAGAAATATACCCGGTCAGATTCGGACACTGTGCATAGGTAATTACAATATCAAAAATGCTGCGGTGATTTCCAATATAAAGTACAGCCTGATCCGTTGGTACATGTTCTTTTCCCTCAACAGTCAGATGAACCCCCGCCAAAAAAGATACACAGCGCAGTCCCCACTGCACAATCCGAAGCTGGCTGATATCGGCTGCATGTTTATCAAATTTTGCGATAATCCATTCGATTCCGAGAACCGGCAGTCCAAGAATCAAAAATAAAAAACATAAATAACTACGATAATTGTCCGCATTTTCTTCCTCCATAAAAAAAGCCTGAAGCATTTCATCTTCAGGCTTTTTCACTTTTTGCTTAAACCTGGAACGTTGACAGTGCATCCAGCAGGCTCTGGGCCTTGGTCGTAAGACTCTGGGATGCTTCATCCAGATTCTTGATTGCATCCAGCTGCGTACCTGCTGCCGAATGTACCGATGAAGAACATTCTGCCGTCTGGGTGGACGCATCGGAAATACTCTCGATTGCACTGAGTGTCTCGTTTCGTGCACCATTCATTTCCTGCACATTATTCGAAATCGTCTGCAGTGCCTGAATCAGCTGCGCTACAAGCTGGTCAATCTGTTTAAAGGAATTTGTGGTATCCTCTACAACGGAAGACTGGGAAGAAACTGCATCTTCCGCCTGTCTTGCGATATTTACCACTTCTCCCGTCTTGGAAACGATTTCATCTACAATGGAAGAAATCTGGGAAGAAGAAGCAAGACACTGATCGGCAAGCTTGCGGATTTCTTCTGCGACCACAGAAAATCCTCTACCGGCATCTCCCGCACGCGCTGCCTCAATGGACGCATTCAGGGAAAGTAAATTCGTCTGTTCCGCAATATCATTGATCGCAGAAACAATGTTGCTGATGGATTTTGATTTTTCTTCCAGTTCCTGTATTGACTGAATGACATTTCTTGTAATGTTTGCAGTGGTCTCGGATGTCTGCGTAAGTGTCTGTACAGAAGATATACCGGTGGTAATGGTTTCTCCGGTTGCAGAAGTAAGTTTTCCCAATTCATCTGCATTGGAGCTTACATTATTAATCTTTCCCGATAAGGAATCCATCTGACTCATACAGTTATCGGAACCGGTATCCAGTTTGTTCACACCACTCTCAATCTCTTCAACTGCACTCTGAATATTCTTAGAAGTTTCAAGGAATGTTCCAGATGCCTCTGCCACATGAATTGCCGCTTCTCCAACCTGCTGACTCACATCATTGACATCCAGAATCAGAGATTTCATATGCTCTACGGTATCATTGACACCATCACACAGTAAACCAAATTCATCTTTGTGCTTTGCGGAAAGATGAACCGTAAGGTTTCCATTGGAAACTTTGCGCAGCTGACGCAGAATATATTTGATGGTTCCTGTCATCTGACTCGAAAGGAATAACCCAAGTGCAAGTGCGATGATCATACAGACAATCACAAGTACGGTTGTCAGCTGTTTGATTCCGGATGACTGCTCAAGCAGACGGTCAGAAGGAATCAGTGCCGCAACCATAAGATCTCCGGCTGAAAGTTTACTGTATACAAACATGTATGACTTTCCATTAAATGTAATCATCTGGTTTCCGGAATCTTTTTTCCCCGTTCAATGCTTTCTTATAAAAAACTTGTACCGTAAATCAGTGCTTTTTCCGTCTTGACGGATTCATCGGAATAAAACTCTTTTCCATCTGTATCCGTAATTAATGCTACATAGCCTCCCTTTCCAGGATCCAGTGACTGCATGGCGGAACGGATAAAGGAATCACTGATGTTTATGATCATCATGGCCGGCTGATTGTTCATTTTTTTTACAATTCGCAGACAGTAGGAATCAATTCCCAGATCCAGTGTTTTATCCGAACTTTCATCTGTCCCAAAGAAAAACCAGTTTGTTGCACTTTTGCTGACCAGTTTTCCCTGATCGCATCCGACATAGTCCGTATAAACATTTCGGTCACGAACAATTCCCTGACAGTCAATCGTACGCTTGTTGTCCGCGATAATATAGGCTCCCTGTATCTTACTGTCAAGTGCCATCTTATTGCGCAGTCTGCCCTGATAGTCTTTGCGCACGGAGCTCTCATCATACATATCCATCAACCCCGCAAAATACTTACGCAGATCCGACTCGGTCAGATAGGTCTTAAATTCGTCCTTCTCACTCGTGATAACCAGATTGATATACTGCTGCATCGTATCAGCAGTCTGCTGCACCGATTCCTTGTATGTATCCACAATGGCATTGGACGCATTATTGTAAGAAGTAATACCAAGAACCAGTACACCTATCACCGGAATTAAAAAAGCCCCAACCAGCCGCATCGCAATGCTGCGATAG
>ENA-OQBD01001025-OQBD01001025.1-human-gut-metagenome-genome-assembly--contig:-NODE-1025-length-13764-cov-4.383809_pt1 | contig 13764 bp, 10 predicted proteins | sample MGYA00242742_ERZ504543 | MGnify/ENA primary metagenome ERZ504543 (study PRJEB26092, sample SAMD00036239) | human gut metagenome | host: Homo sapiens | study: EMG produced TPA metagenomics assembly of... | reverse complement strand
CCCGCCGTTATAACCGTCATCAATAAAAAGTAGCCCCTGATCGGTAATGCAGGATGTATTGGTAAAATAGTACAGTGCTTCAGGGAAAGGACCGAATTCGTAAACTTCGCCTGTTTTGCCGTTTTGTGCGGGCTTTATTTGTGCCGTTTTATCTGACAAATAGAATCGGGCATTAAAAGTTGGTAAGTACATTCGAGAAACTGGGGTCGATTGCTGTATAAGAAGACGGAATTAAACACGGAATAAAAAGTCTCCGTCGTTATTTTTAAGCTTGAATTAATGGGGCAAACCCAAAAAGTTAGGTTCATAAGACAAAACCACAATATATAGATAAAAAGTTGAAAAGATGTTACTTGGTGTTGTGGTTTGTGCTGGAGTGATAATGAAATAACGATAATCTGACCAGGCCTTATGTGAAAAATTAACACCACTAAGCCATGATGAAGCTGTGAAAATATTGTGTGTGCCAAGAGGGCATGGTAGGATAAAACAGCTATCGCTTAAACAAACTACGTATGCTCGAATCAGAGGAAGGATATCCCCAGATGAGCACAAAATTCGCAACACAAAAGCGGGCAATTATTGCAGCAGTAATGGCTGTTATTCTTTTAGTGGGCCTTATGATTCCCACTGTTTCCGCTTATGCAGAGCCAACTTCGGCAGAAAAACGTGCCGAAGCACAGCAGGTTCTTAGTCAGCTTGAAGAAATGCAAGTAAAGCTGGACGAAGCATCCAACAATTATTATGCAGCGCTTGAGGCACAAGAAGAAGCTGAAGCTAAGGTTGTAGAAGCGCAAGCAAAAGTTGATGAAAAAACAAAAGAAATCGAAGGCTATCAGGAACAACTTGGCGACCGTGCGCGAGACATGTATCGTTCGGGATCCGTAAGCTTTGTCGATGTAATTTTGGGTGCCTCTTCTTTTGAGGAATTCGCAACTACCTGGAATATGCTCGAAAAGCTCAACGAAAACGACGCAGAGCTTGTACAGCAAACCAAAGATGCGCGTGAAGAGCTAGAAGCAGCAAAGACCGAAGCTGAAGAGCAGGCGCAGATTGCTGCCGATAAGACTGCTGAAGCTGAGGCGGTAAAGGAAGAAGCTGAAGCAACAACTGCAGAGATGCAGGCAACGTATGATCAGCTTTCCGCTGAAGCAGAAGAACTTCTTCGTCAAGAGGAAGAAGCAGCAGAGCGTGCTCGTCAAGCTGCGGCACAGGCAGCCCTGCAAAATCAATCTGGTGGTGGAAACTACGACAACAATAAAACGCCAACCGTAACAGGAAACGTAATTGTTGATCGTGCGTATGCTCAGCTGGGTAAGCCTTATGTGTGGGGTGCTTCTGGTCCTAATTCCTTTGACTGTTCAGGATTGGTCGGCTATTGCATCACGGGCACGTATGGTAACCATTGGTGCACTACCTATACCATGCGAAATTGGACGCGCGTTTCTAATCCTCAGCCAGGTGATTTCTGTCTCAACAGCCACCACACGGGTGTGTATATTGGCAATGGACAAATGATACACGCACCTCGCACTGGTGATGTGGTGAAGATTAGTGCCGTTCATGCAGGCATGTACTATGTTCGTTACTAGTATTTGTTGCTAGCAGAGCGTGCATTGAAGCGCATTAAGCGATTATTAATAGGCGTGCAATAGAGCGCGTCATAGGACGCGCAATAAAGTGCGTCGCTACCTTTGATCATCTAACAGCGGCCGTTTCGCTTGCCAATTATGGAGGAAGCGGGGCGGCCCTGGTCTTTTTGTAAATATGTGCTAATATAGCACCCGCTAATTACCGATGATCGTTATGGTCTTTTGCGCAACAGGCGGTGTTATAAGGGAGCTATGAAGATCATCAAGGCACTGAGCTTAATTAGCAAAACGGGATGTGGCTCAGCTTGGTAGAGCGCTGCGTTCGGGACGCAGAGGTCGCAGGTTCGAATCCTGTCATCCCGACCATTTCAACCACTAAGGGAGCCTTCCGCGAAAGGCGGTGCTCTTTTTGCTAGAGTGAAGGTACTCGCTCGAAGATAGTAACTGGGTGTTCTCTTTAGGATTTTGACGCACAGGTCAAATGCTAGCTAAACTTTGATTGGCTCCAAAGAGGCCATCTAGGATGTGGAGGTACTTGCATGAAAATAGGACCTTTCGGCATTTTCGAAATTGCCATTATTCTTATCGTAATTCTTATTATTTTTGGTCCAAAAAATCTTCCAAAGTTAGGCACCGCAATTGGCAAAGCGGTCAAGAACTTACGCGAAGGTTTAGGCGGTAATAAAAAGGTCAAGGAAGCCGAAGAGGTTCCGGTTAAAGAGGCTAAAGACAGCACCCCTGAGGAAATCGAGGTGGAGGTTATCGATAAGCCCGAGCCAACCTCAGCAAAACCTGCTCCCAAAGCGACGGAGGAAACCAACAACGCTTAAGGCGAGCTTAGGTGGTATAGAAAGTAAATCAAGGGGCACGCTCTTCGTGGGCGCGCCCCTTTCGCATGGTAGAGAAAGGATAAGAGGCCAAGGCTGCGCTTGGTCGAGGGGTAGTAAATTATGGCTGAAAACAACTACATTCTGACCGAAGAAGGCAAAGAGAAGCTCGAAGAAGAACTGCATTATCTGGGAAACGGAAAAACGTGCAAAGATTGGCGAGCGCATTCGTGTAGCACGTGAATTTGGTGATATTTCCGAGAACTCCGAATACGATGATGCTAAAAACGAGCAAGGCATGATGGAGGCTCGTATCGCGGAAATTACGCGCATTCTTAGCGAGGCTACGGTTGTTTCTGCTCCAAAGCGCTCTGGCAAGGTAAACATTGGCAGCCGTGTTACGGTTGAAATGGGCGGACGCGAGCGCGTTTTCTCTATCGTCGGTGCAGCAGAAAGCAATTCTGCTGAAGGCAAGATTTCAAATGAATCACCTGTAGGTGCTGCTCTTTTGGGTCACAAAAAAGACGACGAGGTGGAAACTACGGGACCAACTGGTCGTGTTATCAAGATGAAAATCCTGAAGATCGAGCACTAAGGATAATACATCTGCATGGTTCACTAAGGTCTCTATGGTCTGCCACGGTCTGTATGGTCCGCTAAGAGTAGCTCAATGGAGAATGTTCGTCATGGATGGTTTGTTGAGGGTAGGCTAAAGCGTTTCCTGAAAGAGTCCAGCAAAAACGGTAGGCGGATCGGTAGGTAGGCGGACCTTAAAACCATAGTTAGACTTTATTGAGGTAAGTGATTAGGAAAACAAGCTGATTTGCTTGTATTGAAGAATGGATAGCAATGGCGCAAGATTCAACTGAACAGATTATTGAAGACGATCCTATTGAAGTTCGTCGTGCAAAGCGTGAGGCATTGCTGGCTGAAGGGAAGAATCCCTATGGTCACGCCTTTAATTATTCCCACCATGTTGCCGATCTGGACGAAAAATATAAAGAGCTCGGCGATGGTGAAAATACTGAAGATCGTGTTGCTGTTGCTGGTCGTATCGTTGCAAAGCGTGTTCAGGGAAAGATTATTTTCTTCGAATTGCTTGATGCTACTGGAAAGATTCAACTGTTCTGTCGAATCAACGCATTAGGTGAAGACGCCTTCGCGGAAATGAAAGACCTTGATCTGGGTGATTGGATTGGCGCAGAAGGCTTAGTAATGCGTACTCGACGTGGTCAACTTTCTGTAGCGGTTGATGCGTTTGAACTTCTTGCTAAAGCTCTTCGTCCTTTGCCGGAGAAGTTTCATGGCTTGGCTGACAAAGAGCTGCGTTATCGTCAGCGCTATGTGGATTTGATCGTCAATGACGAGGTTCGCGATACCTTTGTTAAGCGCTCGAAGATTATTTCTACGTTTCGCCATTACATGGAAAATGATGGTTACTACGAGGTGGAGACTCCCTTCTTGCAGACCATTCAAGGTGGTGCAACCGCTAAGCCATTCATCACGCACTTTAATGCGCTGAATCAGGAATGCTATTTGCGTATCGCTACCGAGCTTCATTTGAAGCGTTTGCTGGTAGGTGGATTTGAGCGCGTTTTCGAGATTGGTCGAATTTTCCGTAACGAAGGAATGGATCCTACCCATAATCCTGAGTTCACCACTATGGAAGCTTACCGTGCCTTTAGCGATCTTGAAGGCATGAAGAAACTTGCTGAAGGAGTCATCAAAGCTGCAAATGCGGCAGTAAATGATACTGAGCAAATTGAATATCAAGGTCAGGTAATTGACCTTTCGGGAGAGTGGCCCTCGATTCCTATGACCAAGGTAGTATCTGATGCATTAGGTGAAGAGGTTACGCTCGATACATCCGTGGAGCACTTGGCTGAGCTCGCAAAGAAAAATGGTATCGAAGTTAAGCCTGAATGGACAGCAGGCAAGCTCATTGCGGAACTGTATGACGAGATTGGTGAGCCAAGCATCGTTAATCCAACTTTCGTGTGCGATTATCCCGTGGAAGTAAGTCCATTGGCAAAGCGTTTCGAGGACGATCCTCGTTTAACTCAGCGTTTTGAATTGGTAATTGCAGGCCATGAATATGCAAACGCTTTTTCTGAGCTTAATGATCCCGTTGATCAAGCGGAGCGTTTCCAGAAGCAGATGGAAGAAAAAGCTTCAGGCGATGATGAGGCAATGGAGTACGACACCGACTATATTCGTGCGTTGGAATACGGCATGCCTCCTGCGGGCGGTATTGGTATCGGTATCGACCGTGTGGTGATGTTGTTGACCAATCAGGCAAGCATTAGGGATGTGCTGCTGTTCCCGCATATGCGTCCTGAAGCAAAGACGAATTAGTAAAGTTGTTTCGTGCTGTTTCGTGCTGCTGGTTTTCTGTCGGGAACAGCAGCACGCGCCCTCTCGGGCGCCTATTTGGAAACCAGCCAGTCCACCAGGACTGCTATTCCCGCATACGCGCAAATGCCTTTAGTTAGATGACAGAAGTCTCACTCAAGAGAGCTCCCTATTTACTCCCGCATAGACGTAATGTCTTTAGCTTTCGTTTAGTTTTCCAACAATCTGGCAAACTAAGCGAAAATCATCAAGTTGGTGCAGAAAATTACGGTTGTGCGTTCACTGGAGATGCAAAACCAGTAGTTCTGGGCAGTTTTGCTACCCAAATTGGATCGTTTCCAGTAAACAACCAAACTTTAAAGACCGCGGAGTAAGTTTCGAGCTTCTGATTAGGTGCATCGCGGATTTGCTGCAAAACTAGCTTTTTTGGCAAAAACTGTTCTTATCGGGTCGATGGTCCCTTATTTAGAGCTTCTAAAAGTCAATAAAGCATGTAAATAGGCTATGGATCCAAGCCTCTTATTTACCAATTAAATACGTTTTGGCAAATTAACGCTTTATCGGGTTGAAATTAAACAACGTCGCGAAAAAACCTCAACCCGATAAAGCAACTTTTTGCCAAAACAGAAGCTTATCAGTAACGTGTGTACCGCCAGCAACGCACCAGCAACGCGTATGCCACTGGAAATAAGTGCACGTCATCGGTAATGGCATGCACCGTAGCTGCTGTCATATGTCGTCGACGGCGCGTGCACTATTCGTTATGCGCCACCGATAAAGCCATACATTATTGATAACGCGTGCGCTATCGATTGCCCCGTGAACTATCGCTCGTTTTATGCGTAAAGTAGAAGATATCTATAAAATGGTAGAATTTTAGGCGCATATTTGCGATAAATATGTGACGACTTGTTACGAAAATATGACAAACTAGCACTCTCCGTTATCGAGTGCTAGGATTGGATGAGCAATTTTTAAGTGAGCATTTTTAAAGGATAGACATTTTTAAATCCTGCCGCGAGAATCGAGGCTTATATGTCATTTGACAAATTTACGGACAAAGCGCGAAAGGTGCTTGTTCTTGCTCAGGAGGAGGCACGTGCTTTGCACCAGCCGTACGTGGGCACTGAGCATGTACTTTTAGCGCTCATGAAAGAACAAGATGGTTTGGCGGCACAAGCGCTCGATAAGCTTGGTGTAAAGTACGACGCTGCTGTGCAGTGTGTTCGCCAGATCGTATCAATTGATGAAAATACTGACGTTTCGGGACATCTCAGTTTTACTCCTCGTGTAAAGCGCGTGTTAGAAAACTCGCTGCGCGAAGCAATGCAGATGGGCAAGTCCTATATTTCCACCGAACACCTTCTTTTGGGTATTGTTCGCGAGAACGAGGGCACTGCAATTGATGTTCTTGCGCGTTTGGGGATAACAGGTGATGCTATCCGTTTTGCTCTTAATGATTTGGTGGGGCAGTCTGCGGTATATGCAGGTACCAATTTTGACCCAACGGTGAATACCTCTGACAGTATGCTTAAAGAGTTTGGCACCGACCTCACCAAGAAGGCTGCTGACGGAAAGCTTGATCCTGTCATTGGGCGTGCGGGTGAAATTGAGCGCGTGATGCAAATTCTTTCCCGTCGTCAGAAAAACAACCCTCTCCTGATTGGAGAACCTGGCGTTGGTAAAACTGCGGTAGTGGAAGGCCTGGCACAGCTTATTGTTGCCGATCAGGTGCCTGATATCCTCCATAACATTCGCATTTACACCCTTGATGTTTCCGCCTTAGTTGCTGGTTCGAAATATCGTGGTGAATTCGAAGAGCGTTTAAAGAAAGTTATTAAGGAAGTGGAGCAGGCAGGAGACATTATCCTGTTTATCGACGAGCTTCATACCCTTATTGGTGCAGGCGCTGCCGAAGGTTCGATCGATGCAGCTGCCATTTTGAAGCCGCCGCTGTCTCGTGGTGAAATTCAGATCATTGGTGCTACCACGCTTGATGAATATCGCAAGCATATTGAAAAAGATTCAGCGTTTGACCGTCGTTTCCAGACCGTATTGGTAAAGGAGCCTAACGAAGAACAGGCTGTTCGAATTCTTGAGGGCCTACGTGATCGTTATGAAGAACATCATCACGTTCACTTTACTGACGAAGCGCTGTCTGCGGCGGTGAGCTTGTCAGATCGCTATATTCAGGATCGTTACTTGCCCGACAAGGCGATTGACGTTCTTGATGAAGCGGGCGCACGTATGCGAATTCGCAACATGGTGCTGCCTGAAGAATTGCAGAAGATCGATGACGACCTGCGTAAGTTGCGCGCCGCTAAGGAATCTGCAATTGCCGATCAGGACTTTGAGCGTGCAGCAAGAGTGCGTGATGAAGAAGAAAAACTTCAAAAACAGCGCGTAGAAGCACAGAAGAACTGGGAAGAAAAAACTTCCAAGACACTCAACGAAGTCTCAGTTGAAGATGTAGCAGATATCGTATCAATGACGACTGGTGTTCCTGTTTCGAATCTCACCGAAGCGGAAACCGAGAAGCTTCTTCGTATGGAGTCAGTGCTGCACGAGCGCGTCATTGGTCAAGATGAAGCAATTACGGCGCTTTCCAAAGCAATTCGTCGCAGCCGTTCAGGGCTGAAAGATCCTAAGCGCCCTGTTGGTTCGTTTATCTTCTTGGGTCCTTCGGGCGTAGGAAAAACTGAGCTTTCGAAGGCTTTAGCAGAATTTCTCTTCAACTCCGAAGATGCGCTTATTTCCTTCGACATGTCAGAGTACATGGAAAAGCATTCGGTCTCGCGTCTGGTTGGTTCACCTCCGGGATATGTTGGTTACGACGAGGGTGGACAGCTAACAAAAGCGGTTCGTCAGCGTCCGTATTCGGTTGTTCTGTTCGACGAAATCGAAAAAGCTCATCCCGATGTCTTCAATATTCTTCTTCAAATTCTCGAAGAAGGACGTCTGACCGACTCTCAGGGTCGTGTGGTTGATTTCCGAAACACCGTTATCATCATGACCTCCAATGTGGGCGCTCGCGAAATTACTACCAGCGCACCGCTTGGTTTTGCGTCAGGAGACAAGGGCGGTTTGGACGATAAGGAAATCAAGTCGCGCGTAATGAGCGAAGTCAAAAAGCTCTTTAGGCCTGAATTCCTGAATCGTATTGATGAGATTATCGTATTCAAGTCGCTCACCGAGGATGAGATTGTTGAGATCGTTGATCTGATGATCGATGAACTTCGTCAGCGTCTCATAGAGCAGAACATGACTATCAATTTGACCAAGCAGGCAAGCAAACTGATAGCTAAAGAGGGAACAGATCTGTCCTTTGGCGCTCGACCTCTTCGTCGTGCTATTCAAAGACTGATCGAAGATCCAATTTCTGAGCAAATTTTGGAAGGCAAATGGACAAGTGGTTCGGTGATTGACGTTGATGTTGAGCACACCGAAAACGGAGACCATCTTACCTTCGTGCCAGGAACTGGTTCTATACCTGCACCGCGTAAGCGTGATACCATAGCTGCAGAGGCTGAGCTGCTTCTTGCGGGATATGATTTAAGCCATGCGGGACTTTCGTCGCGTGGCGGCGGATCGTCTTCTGGCGATCAAGCGGCCGACTAGTATCGGCGAGATCAGCCTAAGTAGGGGCGCGCCGCGCGTGAAGCGTATAGCGCGCGGTGGTACAGGAGTTCCTTATGAGTGACAAGACGATCGATCCCGTATACGTTCCATCTGTTCTCGAGCATGCGATGGCCATGTTTGATGATATGAATTTCGATGCCCTCAAGGCGGAACCCCGCCTTGAGGGTGTTGTTGATAAAAAGCCTAAAACAGCAGCTATCATTCTTGCGGGCGGTAGCGGAGAACGCTTTGGCCATGAAGGAGGCAAGCAGCTTGTCGAAATAGCGGGCAAGCCTATTCTCACGCGTTCCGCAGAAGTGTTTGATGCGGTAGGCGATGTGGGGCTTATTGTCGTGGTGTGCCCTGAAGAACGCACCGAAGAATATCTCGCTAAGGCAATTGATCCATTTCCTTTCGTAACTCCTATCGTTATGGCACCTGCTGGTTCTATTCGTCAGGAATCTGCCTTTTCTGGTTTGGAATTAGTGCCTGAAGAATATGAGTTTGTAATTCTTCATGACGGAGCGCGCCCTTTGGTAACAAAGGAATTGATTGAGCACACCATTAACACCGTTAAGGGCAATATCGATTGCGACGGGGCGGTAGTTGGCCATCCTTCCATCGATACTTTAAAAGTGGTTGAAAACGGCGTTATTGTGGGAACACCCGATCGCTCGGTATTCTGGAATGCTCAAACTCCGCAAATCTTCCGCGCAGGAATTTACCGTCGTGCCCATGCGTCTGCGTTGTCGGATGGTTTTGTGGGAACCGATGATTCTTCCTTAATTGAACGTTTGGGTGGCCGTGTTTTGGTAGTCGAAGGTAAGCGAGACAATATCAAACTGACGGTTCCAGAAGATTATCTCCTCATGTCTGCCGCTATTCGTGCTGCATTAGAAGAGCGACGGGAGGATTAGCAATATGTATAACCCTTCCATCACTGCTGCGTTCAGTCGATTACGCGTAGGGCTTGGTTACGATGTGCATGCATTTGCACCTGATCGCAGGCTAATTTTAGGTGGGGTAGATATTCCTCACCATCAGGGTTTGGCGGGTCATTCCGATGCCGACGTGCTGGCTCATGCCGTTTCTGATGCACTGTTGGGTGCTATTCGCGGGGGCGATATTGGAAAGCTATTCCCCGATACCGATCCTGCCTACAAGGGTGCGATTCGTTGAAACTTCTCTCCGAAGTGGCTCGAGTGGTTCGTGAAGCAGGGTATGAAATTTTAGATATTGATTGCGTCATTGCGGCGCAGGCACCCAAGCTTTCACCCCATCGTGATGCTATGCGCGAAAATCTTGCAAAAGCGTGCGATATCAGTATGGACAACATTGGCGTTAAGGCGACTACTACCGAACGTCTGGGGTTTGAAGGTCGCGAAGAAGGTATTTCGGCTCAGGCGGTAGCGCTTGTATATAAAGAATCGTAAAGGGCAACATTATGAAACAATTCGAATTGCATCCCGCATCGGAAAGCTATTGCCGAAAGGGGGGTGCAGTTAATTGTTCTAGGCGATTGTCGGTAGTAATACTATCGCTTGTAGCGACTATCGTGTGTACCTTCTTAGTTTTGGTTGTTTCTTCTACTACTGCATATGCGGCGGTGGGGGATACTTTCATCAAAGAGGGGCTTACCTATAAGGTTGTCAGTGATTCGAATGAAGTTGAAATTATCGACTGTGATGAGAGTGCAAGTTCAGTAAATGTACGCACCTCGATAATGTACGGCGAAGAAGCCCTTCAGGTTCCCTATAGTGTTGTCGGTGTTTCAGAAGATGCGTTCAGCGGCTATGAGGGCACGGTAGTACTCGAGCAAAATGTCAGTTCATTTTACGAAAATATTTTTAACAGCTTACCTGAAGGGGCAAAGCTGGTTCTCAATTGTGCCAAGCTGCCAATGGAAAGTGACACTACGATCCAGCTTCTATCGATGGCATCCTATGTACTGGAAGCAGATGGCGCAACCCAAACAGCCAGCTTGCCGGATGGGCGGTCCTTTTCTGAAATACGGGTTGAATCGGCAGATGGTTTGACAGTTCTTAATAAGAGTGATGCACCTATTTCGTTGCAGTGCATGAGCGCCTTTACTGGAACATATTTTGCGGTGGAATTAGCGGCGGGCGATCAGTATTCTACAAGCTGGTTGTGGCCTTCCTTCAATCAGTTCTCGTATTCCGTTAATGGCGGAGAGTCGGTATTGGTAGAGGGTGCAGGCACCCAGACAAATTATTCAGTAGAACTGCCTGCAGAAACTCCGCTCGATGCAACTATCACGGTAGACATCTCTTCGCTTCCCGGTATTGCAAAGGGTTATGTGACTTCCTCATGGGAAAACAATACGCAGGAAATTACCCTGGAAAATGGCAAGGCAACCACAGAGGTTACCCTAACACCAAGGGATGATCTCGGGGGCTCTGATTTTCCTTTAACCACCACAATAGAATTTTCCGTCCCCGCTACCGATCAAACGGTATGGATTGGGGGCGTACGCCATGACGAGGCATTTTCTGATGAAGGAATAACGCTTTCGTATGAAGAGGGAACCCCTGTAGTAACGCTTGATGGTGCAACTATCAAGCAAGCGGGAGGTCCTAATGCGAGCGGATACGCCCTTTATGCACAGAGTGATTTGTCTGTGAGACTTGCGGAGGGAAGCGATAATTATATTTACGTAGGGGAAAGTGGGCGCCAGACGGGTGCGCTCTACGCGGGAGGTGAGCTTTCCCTTGTCAGTGAAGGAGGCTCTAATCCTGGAAGTCTGAATATTGGCTATACGCAGTACGCATTTGATTCGTCTCAAGTTTCGGGCGTGGTGTCGGCTGACACTCTATGGATCAATGCAAGTTTAAACGTCGTGTATCGTGAAAATGCACAGGGCGGAATGCTTCCAGACGCGCCATTGACTTTATTGTATGCAGAAAACGACATTAATCTCGGGGCGCGTAGTGCCCAGATCACTCTTGGGGCAACTGGTGAGCGCTCGTTGTATGGAGCCATGAGCCGTTCAGGGAACATCTACGCAGCTGATTGTGGATCCTTGTCAGTAAATGGGGACATACTAAGTGCGCTGTATTCAGTCGAGGGAGATATTTCTCTCGGGGATCATACTGATGTTTCGCTAACCTGTGCGGGTGGCGCTAACCCAGGTATTGTGAATGCGCTCAAGGGTACGGTTACGATCAATCCCGTAAGCGGTTCGGGAAGTATTGTGGTTACTTCCCAGGATGCTACTACGCCTGCCTATTTAGCAAAGAATATCGAACTTGTTGAAGGGGCAATCTTTGCTGAACCCGAATCAGCGAAGATTGGAGAAACCACTGATTCGGTCTATGGAACATGTGCGACTATTGTGGACCAAAATGGTTCAGTTGCCTCGAAGGTGATCGTTTCGAATGAGCGTGCCGCCGAAATTACGGGAAAGACCATGGGTGAATGCTTCCCGAACAGTGCAATCGGAGAGGCAGTTTGGACCGATGTTCTTAAAAAGAGCGACTCGTATGATCCTAGCTATGTGATAACGGGCGAAGATGCACACGCAATCATTTCTTGTTCTGCACTCACGCTGGACATTTATCAATCTACTGACTTCGGTAGTGGCGGTATTTCGAATCTGCCTTCACTGGAGGCACTGCTTGTGCGCGCACACGATAATGGTCAGATCGAAGTTAGTTTAGGTGATCTTTCGCTAGATGCCCTGTATGTCGATGTTGATAAGGTTCAGGCGCTCAGCTTTAACGGAGACGATGTTCGTATTAGGGAATTTGATATTGCTCCTGCTTCGCCTGCTTACACGGATTATTCGCTTCAGAGTCTTGTGTTCGGAGATGGTGTGGAAGTCAGCTCGTTTGGTGCTTCTGATCTAAATGAACTGACAGAACTCAAACTTCCTTCGAGCGTAAATTCATTATGGCTTGATAATTTGAGTAACCTTACGCAATTAGATCTTACCTCATGGGAAAATCTTCAAAATCTTAACCTTCAAGCAGTGGGAATTGATGGCGAGAGCGGTCTCAAACTTGATCTGTCTCATAATACGCAGCTAACCAGCGTGACGTTGAGATCTCTTAATCTTTCAGGGGAACTTTCTTTACAGGCTTTTTCTCAGGTTGAAAACATAAGACTTGAGTTTGTTGAAGGGCTTTCGGAGCTCGATCTGTCGCAAAACCATGCGCTTACCGATGTGTATGTATCTTCCTTGGGACTTGAGAAGATCGTATTTGCCGACGATGCGGTGTTGACTTCGCTGGAGCTTGGAAATAACCAGCTTACCGAGTTAACCATCCCTCAGGCAGCGCAGCTCGAAACGTTATCAGTGGGTGAAAACAAGCTAACCAGTTTGAATATTCCGGAAAACAGCAAAGCAACGTTAAAATCGCTCTATGCCTATCAAAATAATCTCGCTTCGCTTGATTTGAGTGGCATGAAGTTGGAACTCTGTCTTTTGAAGACAGCTACTGCAACAGGCCCTGAGCAATATCCCAGTTTTGAAGGAGTGCTTCAAGAGAATGGAACGGTTACCGTTAACCTGTCTGGCCTTGCTGCAAACATTGTAAGTATTGATCCCGGTTCGGAGGGGAAATACGATGCGGAGACAGGAATCTTGACGTTTAGCTCCGCAGAGGCTGCAAAAGCAGGTTTCTCGTACGTATACGATACAAAAGGCGAAGTCCTAAACGAGGATGATGCTGCAGTAGACTTATCACGTGCATACGGTGCAGAAGGTGAAGCTCTGAGCGAGGATGGTTCTGGTTATGTCCCTGTGTATATGGAGGTATCTGCTCAGGTTGCATTAGGCTCGTCGTCTGACGGTGGAGATTCGGAGGGCGACAGCGGCGACGCTTCAAACAACGATGACTCCATCCAGCAAGCCCTGGCTGCAACGGGCGACAAGTTGGTAATTCCAGGATTGCTGGTATGTGCGGTTGCCTCAGCTGCAGTGGTACTGATTGCGTGGCGAAAAATATCGCAGAATTAATATCGGTAATTGTATAAGGGTGGTATAAGTTAAAGAGCTACAGGGTACGCATTGCTATGCGTGTGGCGAATTGGCAAGACGCTACTTTGGTTTGTGTAACCACGAGATAAAATGCAATCAGATTGCTTGATATAGGAGTTTCAATGATTCGAATTTACGACACTATGGCACACGAAAAACGACCCTTCATTCCTTGCGAAGAGGGTAAAGTGGGCATGTATGTATGTGGCCCCACCGTGTATAACTATATCCACATTGGCAATGCTCGTACGTTTATTTTCGTTTTGACACAATTCGTCGTTATTTTGATGTGGCGCGGTTTTTGAGGTGACGTTTTGTTCAGAACATTACCGACGTAGACGACAAAGATTTATTAACAAAAGCACTTGAAAGAAGG
>ENA-OQBD01001021-OQBD01001021.1-human-gut-metagenome-genome-assembly--contig:-NODE-1021-length-13799-cov-3.711600_pt1 | contig 13799 bp, 12 predicted proteins | sample MGYA00242742_ERZ504543 | MGnify/ENA primary metagenome ERZ504543 (study PRJEB26092, sample SAMD00036239) | human gut metagenome | host: Homo sapiens | study: EMG produced TPA metagenomics assembly of... | reverse complement strand
ATAATCTATCTATTATTTTTAATATGCATGATCGTTTATTATGGAAAAATGATGTATAGAAATTATCAAAAAGAACTTCCTTTAGGATATGGGCAAAATAAAATCGTGTATTTTATGATCCTGCTATGTATCATAATCGGTCAATACACCATTCCTTCTGCCTGGGGGACGACTGAGTGTAATTTTAATATTCGGTGTTGCATTCTTTTTGATCTATGCAATGATTGGTCTCCATAATAGAAAGAATCATTCCGGAGAATTATTTCGCTTATATCAAAAAGAAGTCACCACAGCAAAGAGGTGTATCATCATAGGCACAGGAGTTGTTGTAGTTGCTTTATTTTTGGTCTGTTTTATAAAAAAATTAAACTAAATCGGCCTCCGGATGACAAGCCTCCCCGCTTCTTAAGCGGCATCCATCTGCCCGTGCATCTGCTGCACCAGCGCCCGTGCTATGGAAAGCCCAAGTCCGGTCGGTCATGGTAATGTCCGGCGTGATCTGGTGTCTTTTGAGCACCGCATACATTGCGGCAATGCTTCCCTCTAAAATGCGGTTTACCGACACTTCCTGCAGGGGCTGTGCCAAAGGCACAGACAGGACAAACGAATACCGGAACAGTTCTTCCGTCAGTTGTGTCATCACCTTTGTGCGTTCCCGGATGATGGCAACATACTGGAGGGAGACAGCAGATAACGGTTCCTTTTCCAAAAGTTCCAGGTAGCCGCAGATGGCAGTCAGCGGTGTGCGCAGATCGTTGGGAAATGCTGGTGATTTTCGGATACAGAAGAGGTACGCAGATGCCTGGCAAAAAGGGAGATGCGTGGATACTTCAGATTTCTTAAGGATATCTTAGAATTTCATACACAGGACGTTCACAGTTGGCTGATAAACCTGTAACAAGCCAAAAAGTAAAGGAATGAAAGGGAATGAAACTACAAAAGAAAGCAGCCGTACAGCTGCTGCTCCTTGCAGCAGCAATGCTTATGGTTTGTTATGGCGCGATGCGTGGAGAGGCAGCCACGGTACTCTCCAAAGCAATTAAATTATGTCTGGAGTGTGTTGGAATTGGATAAGAAAAAAGCATAAGGCATCACATGTTCTTGCACATGTCCGTGGGTGGATTCAGGCTGTGGCAACGATTCTTACGAATATTCATCTGCCGAATTTTTTTAAGGGAGAGATCTACCGTGGTAATGCAAAGACAGTCTGTGTGCCGGGACTAAACTGCTATTCCTGTCCGGCAGCAGCGGGAGCGTGTCCGATTGGGGCCTTTCAGGCAGTGGTTGGTTCATCAAAATTTAAGTTTTCATATTATATAACCGGCTTCCTGATTCTGGCAGGGGTTCTGCTGGGACGGTTTGTGTGTGGTTTTTTGTGTCCGTTTGGATGGTTCCAGGAACTTTTGCATAAGATTCCATTTAAAAAAATATCTACCCGGAAATTAAAGCCGCTTCGGTTTATCAAATATGGAATTCTTTTGGTTTTCGTTATTCTGCTTCCTATATTGGTGACGAACCAGCTGGGAATGGGGAATCCATTTTTTTGTAAATACCTCTGTCCACAGGGAGTATTAGAGGGGGCACTTCCACTTTCGATTGCAAATGCAGGCATCCGTGCGGCATTGGGAAAGCTGTTTACATGGAAGGCCGGAATACTGGTTGCGGTCGTGTTGTTAAGCCTTATGTTTTATCGCCCATTCTGCAAATGGATCTGTCCGCTTGGCGCAGTCTATGCGCTTTTTAATAAAGTATCTCTTTTACAGATGCATATAGATACCGGTAAATGTGTATCTTGCGGCAAATGTGCCGGGGTCTGTAAAATGGATGTGGATGTGGTCCGGCATCCAAATCATACGGAATGTATACGCTGCGGAGCATGTGTGAAGGAATGTCCGGTAGAAGCAATCAGTTATAAGTATGGATTTGCGGAAAAATCAAAAAAGAAGAAGGAGACTAATTAAAATGAAAAAACTTACAGTAATGTTACTGGTTATGACTCTGGTATTTGGACTTGCCGCCTGTGGCAATGCCTCGGAAAAAGGCAGTAATGTGACGGAAACGCAGGCACAGTCTGCGGAAGATACAGGGGCTGGTAATGCAGAACTCAACAAACTGTACGAAAAGGAAAATGCCATTATTGCGAAACATCAGGAATTGTGGAATACGGTTTTTAATAACATTGACAAAGACAAAGCTGCAGACGCAGGAGAACAAAATTATGGAACGTTTCTGGAGACACAGCTGGATCATGTGAAGGATCAGTTTTCGGAGGCAGACCTGAAAAAGCTGGATAAGGATATCGAAGAGATTAAGAAAATCGAGGATCAGGTAACGGAACTTACCGCGCAGATGGGAACAGAAAATTCCGGCGCCCAAAGCGCGAATGCAGAAACATCCGTCTTTCCGTCTTTTCAGGCGAAGGATCTGGATGGAAATAAGGTGGACAGCAGCATTTTTTCACAGAATGCGGTAACGGTTGTTAATTTCTGGTTTAATGGATGCACGCCATGTGTGGAGGAACTTCCGGCACTCAACAAATTAAATGAAGAACTGAAGGCAAAGGGCGGTCAGGTCATTGGCGTAAACACGGATTCACTCGATGGTAACAAAGAGGGAATTGCGGAAGCAAAAAGCATCCTGAAAAAACAGGGGGCAGACTATACCAACCTTTCCCTTGATTCGGACAGTGAGGCCGGTAAATACGCAACAAATATTATGGCATTTCCAACGACAGTTCTCGTTGACCGTAATGGCAACATTGTCGGAGATCCGATCATGGGCGGAATCACGAGTGATGAAGTTTACAAAAAGGTGACAGCTGCGATTGACCAGATCTTAGAGAAGGATAAGCAGTAAGATGGATACGGATAGTGTGGTAACTTTAAAAGGAGAATCCCATGGAATATGAACACATTGTCCATTCGTTTGAACCGGTGTACGACAAAGCTTCCGAAATTCTCATATTAGGAACCCTGCCGTCCGTCAAATCAAGAGAAAACAATTTTTATTACGGGCACAAACAGAACCGTTTCTGGAAAGTGCTTGCAACACTTTTAAAGGAGCCAGTTCCGGATACAATTGAGGAGAAAAAAGCAATGCTTCTTGCCCACCGGATTGCCCTGTGGGATGTGATCCAAAGCTGTGACATCAAAGGCTCAAGTGACAGCAGTATTAAAAATGTACAGCCGACGGATATTGGCATGATTCTGGAAAAAACCGAACATAACACGTATTTATGCAAACGGAAACAAGGCAGGACAGCTTTATAAAAGATACCAGTTTCCGGTCACGGGGATCGAAGCGATGGTGCTTCCATCCACAAGTCCGGCAAATGCCGCGTGGTCGCTGGAACGGCTGTGTGAGGCGTGGCATGTGATTCTGGAACAATGATAACAGAGCCTTTATAAAGATTTAAAAGCCATCTTGTAAAGAAGATGCATTTTTTAGTATAAATAAACGGTAAAGTGACGAAATGACAAAGAAAAAATATGAAAAAATTGAACAAATAACGGAAAAATATGAAAATTTTTAATGTGAACCAAAAAATATTCTATAGTTTATGAGATAAAAATCCCGTATACTAGCATTACAAACAAAACAAGAAGGGGGAAATTCTTATGAAAAAGAAAATTGTTGCAATTATGATGATGGCGGTACTTGCACTTTCAACCGCAGCATGCGGAGCCGATGGGGGAAACAACGGCGGTGGCACACAGGCAGGCAATACAGGGGGAGGCACTTCTACCTCAACTGTCGCAAACAAGGATAAACCTTTGGTATGGTTTAACCGTCAGCCGTCAAACAGTTCTACAGGAGAGCTTGACATGACAGCACTCAATTTTAACAAAGATACTTATTATGTAGGGTTTGATGCAAATCAGGGTGCAGAACTTCAGGGTACCATGGTAAAAGATTACATCGAGAAAAATATTGACAAGATTGACCGTAACGGAGATGGCGTGATCGGCTATGTTTTAGCAATCGGTGATATCGGTCACAATGATTCCATTGCCCGTACAAGAGGTGTTAGAAAAGCACTTGGAACAGCAGTGGATAAAAACGGCGAGGCAGACAGTGCACCGGCAGGAACCAATACCGATGGAAAAGCATCACAGGTTCAGGACGGAAGCATTGAAGTAGGTGGAAAAACCTATGTGATCCGTGAACTTGCTTCTCAGGAAATGAAAAAACTCAGCAGGTGCTACATGGGATGCAGCAACAGCCGGCAATGCGATTGGTACATGGTCATCTTCTTTCGGGGGATTCCATTGATGTCGTTGTATCCAACAATGATGGAATGGGCAATGTCAATGTTTAATGCATGGTCAAAGGATAACGGTGTACCGACATTCGGATATGATGCAAACAGCGATGCAGTTGCAGCAATTGCAGAAGGCTACGGTGGAACGATCAGCCAGCATGCAGACGTACAGGCATACCTGACACTGCGTGTTCTTAGAAATGCACTGGATGGTGTAGATGTTGACACGGGTATCGGAACTGCAGACGATGCAGGAAATGTATTAAGCAGTGACGTTTATGTATACAAAGAAGACGAGAGATCTTACTATTCCCTGAACGTGGCAGTAACCGCTGATAATTACAAAGATTTTACAGATTCTACCGTTGTATGGAACCGGTATCCAAGCAGTTAGATGCATCTGCCCATCCGACAAAGAAGGTATGGCTGAATATTTACAATGCTTCTGATAACTTCTTAAGTTCTACCTATCAGCCGCTGTTACAGAAGTATGATGACCTTTTAAATCTGGATGTTGAGTACATTGGTGGTGACGGACAGACAGAGTCTAATATCACAAACCGTCTGGGCAATCCGGGACAGTACGATGCTTTTGCCATCAACATGGTGAAAACAGATAATGCAGCTTCTTACACAGCTCTTTTAAATCAGTAAAACAACTTAACTTCGGGGGGAGAAATACGGTTCTCTCCCCGAAAACAAAAGGATAGGAGCGGATAGTATGGGGGATCAGAGCAAAGATATTATCTTATCGATACGTGGCATGAGTAAATCATTTGGCCGCAACAGAGTACTTGATCATATCAACCTTGATGTGAGAAAAGGAACAGTTATGGGACTTATGGGAGAAAATGGTGCCGGTAAGTCAACAATGATGAAATGTCTTTTTGGAACTTATCAGAAAGACGAAGGAACTATATACCTTGACGGAAAAGAAGTGAATTTTTCCGGTCCGAAGGATGCACTTGAAAATGGGATTGCAATGGTGCATCAGGAGTTAAACCAGTGTCTGGAGAGAAATGTTGTGGATAATCTCTTTCTTGGCAGATACCCGGTAAATTCCCTTGGGATGATCGATGAGGGAAGAATGAAAAATGAAGCCTCGGAATTATTCCGGAAACTGGGAATGACGGTAAATCTGGATCAGCCGATGAGAAATATGTCCGTTTCCCAGCGGCAGATGTGTGAAATTGCAAAGGCGATCTCATATAATTCGAAAGTAATCGTATTGGATGAGCCAACATCATCACTTACCGTACAGGAAGTGGATAAACTTTTTGATATGATGCGGATGCTTCGTGACCAGGGCATCTCCCTTATTTATATTTCCCATAAAATGGATGAAATATTTGAGATCTGTGATGATATTTCCGTACTCCGGGATGGAAATCTGGTCATGACAAAAAGTGCAAAAGAAACAAATATGAATGAACTGATTACTGCAATGGTAGGCCGTGTGCTGGAAAACCGTTTTCCACCGGTGGATAATCAGCCGAAAGATGTTATTTTATCAATCCAGCATTTGTCCACAAAATATGAGCCGTATTTACAGGATGTTACATTTGATGTCCGTGAAGGGGAGATTTTTGGCTTATATGGCCTTGTGGGAGCCGGACGGACAGAATTGCTGGAAACCATATTCGGTATCCGCACAAGAGCTGCAGGCCGTGTTTATCTGAACCATAAGCTTATGAATTTCAGCTGTGCAAAAGAGGCAATGGATTATGGATTCGCGCTTATTACGGAAGAACGGAAGGCAAATGGATTATTCCTGAAAGGGAATCTTACATTTAATACAACCATTGCAAATCTTAATGCATATAAAAAAGGCGCGGCACTTTCAGAACCGAAAATGACAAAGGCTACCGCAAATGAAATTAAAGTCATGCATACCAAATGTCTGGGACCAAACGATATGATTTCAAGTCTTTCCGGAGGAAACCAGCAGAAGGTTATTTTTGGAAAGTGGCTCGAGCGTGAACCGAAGGTGTTTATGATGGATGAACCGACAAGAGGAATTGATGTCGGCGCAAAATATGAAATTTATGACCTGATCATACAGATGGCAAAACAGGGAAAGACCATTATCGTGGTTTCTTCTGAGATGCCGGAAATCCTTGGTATTACAAACCGGATCGGTGTCATGTCGAACGGACGGCTTGCGGGCATTGTCAATACAAAGGAAACGAATCAGGAAGAATTACTTCGCCTCAGCGCGAAATATTTATAGGCAGGGGGGACAGATATGGCAAATAGCAAGATTCTTACAGCGGAGCAGGAAAAAACACTGCGTCAGCCGATTGAGGAATATGTCGGAAAAATACAAAAAGAGATTGATGAACTCAGAAAAGATGGTACGGCAAAAGTTATTATGTACCAGAGCAGGATCGAAAACGTAAAAAGAGATAAAACACTTTCCAAAGGGGAAAAAGATTCTGAGATTGCATCCTGCCAGAAGGAGCTTGAACAGGCAAAAGCGGTAGAGGCACAGAACAAAGACCAGATCGCAAAACTGATCGGGAAAGCAGAAAATTATCTCAAAAATAATTTTGACAAGTATTATAATGCAGTTAAGGCAAGTTGTATAGCGGAAAAGGAACAGGCACTGCAGGAGCATCAGCAGAAACTTGCAAAGATTGAAAAGGAACACAAAGAAACTCTGGCAAAGACTTCCGCCCAGGCCGAGGTCAAAGAAGAAAATTATGTATATAAGAACCGTGTTTCCAATGAAAAGATTGAACTGGAAAAAGAGTATCAGAGGATCAAAGACCGGAAGCATGATGCGTACAGTTACAAGTATCATCTGATTGATCTGCTCCGGTTGTCCAAATTCACATTTGCAGAAAATCAGGCACAGAAATGGGAAAATTATAAGTATACATTTAACCGGAGAACATTCCTTTTACAGAATGGACTCTACATCGCGATCATTCTTATTTTTGTTGCGTTATGTATCATAACTCCAATCAAAAAAGGAACGCCGCTGCTTACCTATAACAATATCTTAAATATTCTCCAGCAGGCATCGCCAAGAATGTTCTTGGCACTTGGAGTTGCAGGACTCATTCTTCTTACCGGAACGGATCTTTCCGTTGGACGAATGGTTGGTATGGGAATGACAACCGCAACCATTATCATGCATCAGGGTGTAAATACAGGTGGTGTGTTCGGACACATCTTTGATTTTACGAAAGTACCGACACCGGCAAGAGTCGTTCTTGCACTGGTAGCATGTATTGTATTATGTACGTTCTTTACAAGTATAGCCGGATTTTTTACAGCGAAATTCAAGATGCATCCGTTTATATCGACCATGGCAAACATGCTTGTCATTTTTGGTCTGGTAACTTATGCGACAAAAGGTGTTTCCTTCGGAGCGATCGAGCCGACCATTCCGAATATGGTAATTCCAAAAGTCAATGGATTCCCGACCATCATTCTCTGGGCAGTTGCAGCAATTGTCATTGTATGGTTTATCTGGAACAAAACAACCTTTGGTAAAAATCTTTATGCAGTCGGAGGAAATCCGGAGGCAGCAGCAGTTTCAGGTATCTCTGTATTTGCAGTAACACTTGGTGCATTTATTATGGCCGGTATCCTTTACGGATTCGGTTCCTGGCTTGAATGTACCCGAATGGTTGGATCTGGTTCCGCCGCTTATGGACAGGGCTGGGATATGGATGCCATTGCAGCCTGTGTTGTCGGTGGTGTATCATTTACCGGTGGTATTGGTAAGATTTCCGGTGTTGTTACCGGTGTATGTATCTTTACAGCATTAACATACTCCCTCACAATACTGGGTATTGATACAAACCTCCAGTTCGTATTCTCAGGTATTATCATCCTTGTTGCAGTAACACTGGATTGTCTGAAATACGTTCAGAAAAAATAAAACATATACTCTCCTCTATAATGAAAAAGCAGGGATGCCGGTGATGCATGAAACATGCAGGGCATCTCTGTTTTATGTTGGAAAGGTTTTACTTTATCTGGACAAATTGCTATAATAAATAAAATAACATAACATGGGGGAAGAGGTATGTATACATTATTGCTGGTGGATGATGAAGAAGAAGTCATTGAAGCCATCGTTAAAAAAGTCAAATGGGAGGAACTCGGTTTTCAGGTTACCGGGCATGCAAACAACGGATTTAAAGCAATGGACATGCTTGAAGAAATGCAGCCGGATGTTGTTATGACGGACATCCGGATGCCGTATATGGACGGACTGGAATTGTGTGCGCATATAAAAGCAAAGTATCCGGCAACAAAAATTCTGCTTTTTACCGGGTTTGATGATTTTGAATATGCAAAAGAAGCCGTGCATCTTGAAATCGAGGAATATATTTTAAAGCCGCTCAATGCTGTTGAAATAACAGAAGTGTTTAAGCGTCTGAAAGAGAAACTGGACTATGAGATCAGTGAAAAAAGAAATACGGATCTTTTGAAAAAATATTATGCGGATTCCCTTCCGATGCTGCAGGCGAATTTGTATACAACGCTTATTGAAGGACGTATTCCGGAAGAGGAGATGCCGCATTATTTTAAGGATTACCAGATTGCTTTTACAGGCCCGTGGTATTGCTGCCTGATCATACACACATCGGCAAGTCAGGTTCCGGAGGGTATGGATATACGGCTGCTTTCGGTATCGGTAGACCGGCAGGCAGGGGAGAACCTCGGGGAAAAATGGAACGCGAAGCGTTTTCGCTATCTTGGGGATACCATTATGATTATGCAGTTAAAAAGTGAGGAAGAAATTTCAGAACTGACGGATGCCTGTGACCGTTTCTGTAAATATATCCATCATATTATGGGGGCAAAAGTAACCATAGGGATCGGTCAGGTATGTGGGCACATTGCAAAGATTGCAGCATCGTATCAAAGCGCCAGGGAAGCGGTTTCCTATCGTGTTTTATATGGAAGCAACCGGGCGATAAATTTAAAAGAGATTGTTCCACAGAGAAAAATCCAAAGGGATGCCGGAGAGAAAACAGAACTGTCCAATGTGTTCAAAAAGATCTGCCTTGGAGAAAATGAAGATATTGCAAATGCCATAGAAGTTTACATGTAGCATAAATTCCTTGACCTGAAATCATTGGAAAAATATCATGTGGCAGTTATGGAACTCATTGGCGAACTGTATCATTTTATGGTCAACAATGAAATGGATACCACAAAAATACCGGGAGGTATCGGTTCTTTGTATAATGAACTGTGTAATTTAGAACCGCAGGTTTTGCAGAAATGGCTTTTAAAATTCTGCTGTATGCTGCATGATGACATGGCAGATGCCAGGTATCATTCCAAGAAATCCCTGATCGGGAGGGCAAAAGAATATGTGCACGACAATTATCAGCAGGAAGATTTAGGGCTTGACGATATCTGTAAAGAATTGGGCGTGTCAAATTCTTATTTTTCAAGCATGTTCAAAAAAGAAACAGGGAATTCTTTTGTCGGATACCTGACGGAATACCGTATGGATAAGGCGGCACGCATGCTTGTGGAAACCGCGGAAAAAAGTTATATGATTGCAAAGAGTGTGGGATATTCCGATCCAAATTACTTCAGTTATGTGTTTAAAAGACAGTTTGGGGTATCCCCTTCAAAATACAGGACAGCATATGAAAAAATGAAAAATAAACCGGGAGATATCCAGTCAACCATCATGGTTGCATTTTCTGTAATATCAACCTTAATTATGATTTGTATGGGCATGATGGTATATTGGAGATTTTCGGGGATCACACAGCAGAATATTGTGGATAATAACCGAAAGATGATGGATCAGACGGTGGATTCCATAGAAAATTATCTTGTGAATATGAGGCAGATATCGGATGCCGCATATTATGATGTTATAAAGGAAAACGATATCCGGGAACAGAACGAATCCATCCACAAAGGGTTAAATCTTTTATATGAGGCAAATAAAGAGAACTTAAGGAGCATTGCTATATATAATGGATACGGAAGCCTTATGGCAGCAGAGCCGGTTGTTGCCCAGAAAGAAGAACCGGATGTGACCAGACAGGGATGGTTTATGCAGGCAAAAACACGTATGGAGAATATCCATTTTTCCACACCCCATGTCCAGAATTTATTTGATGACGGTACCTGTCGGTATTACTGGGTGATTTCTTCCAGCCGTGTCGTGGAACTTACGAATGGGACAGATACACAGTTGGGAGTGCTGCTTGTGGATATGGACTATTCCGGGATTTCACGTATGATGGAACGGATCAATACGTCAGGAAAAGGACAGTATTTTTATCTGTGTGATGGTGAGGGAAATATTATTTATCATCCGCATCAGGCAAGAATTGACAATGGCATGAATACAGAAAGCAGCGTAAAGGCAGCTTCGTCCAAAGAAAAAATTTACGATGAATATTTGGGAAAAAACCACAGAAAAGTTATGGTGGGTGCAATCAGTTATACAGGATGGCGCCTGGTCTGTGTTATGCCGTATGAAATATTCACAAATAAGATGGCCGATGTAAAGCAGTTTGTCCTGCTTATTTTACTGCTTATGGCAATGATGCTTGTATTTGTAAACCGCATCATTTCCGTGCGGATATCGCGGCCGATTATGAAACTGGATCACTCGGTGCGTGAATATCAGGAAGGAAAAGAAGAAAAGATTGCAATCGGAGGCTCAACAGAGATCCGGCATCTGGGACAATCCATTCAGGAATCCTACCGGCAGAATTCCGAACTGATGAAAAAAGTCATATGGGAACAGAATGAAAGAAGAAAAAGCGAATTTGATGTGCTGCAAAGCCAGATCAACCCGCATTTTTTATACAATACATTAGACTCCATCACCTGGATGATAGAGAGCGGTAAAAATGAGGAAGCTGCCTTTATGATCACGCAGCTGGCAAAGCTTTTCCGGATCAGCCTTTCAAAAGGACATACGGTTATCCGCATAAGGGATGAACTGCAGCACGCGCAAAGTTATGTTAATATACAAAAAGTGCGGTATAAAAATAAGTTTGAAGTTGTATTTGATATCCGTCCGGATATTCTGGATGATTGTATCGTGAAACTTGTGCTGCAGCCGATCCTTGAAAATGCGATCAATTACGGCGTAAGGGAGATGGATGACTGCGGAAAAATCCTCATTCGCGGATGGAAAGAACAAGAAAATATCTTTATGCAGGTATCGGATAACGGAATGGGGATTCCGGAAGAGGAGATTGACCTGTTATTAAAGGATACAAACCGTGTACATAAAAAAGGCTCCGGAGTCGGGCTTGTAAATGTAAATAACCGGCTCCGGTTATTGTTTGGAGAACCATACGGACTTCAGATAGAAAGTGAACTGGATGAGGGAACGACAGTGACAGTTATCATCCCAGAGATTGTTTACAGTGAGGAAAACTGCAGGAAATTTGAGGAACACCATATGCCGGAGGATTCTTAAAATGAAACATGGGAAAAAAACATTTGTGATAATAGAGGCAGTTCTGGGAATTCTCGTGATTCTGGTTCTCGGCTTTATCATCTATAAGCAAAACGGCCATGATCCAGAAACAATTGCGGTGATCATACCGGATGTGGATGAGAGCGAGTGGTCAGCGTTTAAATACGGACTGAAAATGGCAGCACGGGAATATGATACAGATGTTGTGATCATCAGTAAGGACAATATGGAAACCGCCAATGATGAGATTGAGATTATGAATCAGGAAATTGCAAAAGGAGCAGATGCGGTGATCGTAAAACCGATTGCAAACCGGGATGGGCAGCAAAAGCTAAAACAGCTGGAAAAAAGTGTTCCTATAATGGCCGTGGGAGATACATTTCCCGAAGAACCGTCCGGATTGCATACAATAGAACCTGATCATTACCATATGGGTGCGGATCTTGCCCAAAAGCTTCTGGAAAATTACCGTGGAAATCTGATCGGGAAGAAGATTGGGATCTATTCGCAGCATGCCACTTCAGAAGCAGTGATAAAAAGAATGAAGGGGATTTGCGATACATTAAAGGGGAGTGGCGCAGAAATTTTATGGTCTGTATCAAAAGAAAATGATTCGAAAGAGAAAATCAATTTACAGACACAAAGAAGGGTGGATATCGTGATGGCTTTGGATAATGCAAGCTTTGTGGAAGCCGGGGAGGCGGCAAAGGATAATGACCTGTATGGGGCGGTACTCTATGGAATTGGAAATTCAACGGAGGCAGTTTATTATCTGGATGCAGGATGGGCACAATGTCTGGTTGCTCCGGATGAGTTTGACGCAGGCTATGAAAGCGTTGCAGAGCTTATTAAAAAACGACATAATTTTTTCTATAAAATGAAAGACCGGCAGATTACATATACCGTTCTCACGCGGGAGAATCTTTTTTCGGAGGAGAACCGGAATCTGCTGTTTACAATCAGCCGGTAAAATCAGAGGTTATCATGGATAAAAGAAAAATAAAAAACGCTATGGCATTAATTGGTCTGATGGGAATTCTTTTGTATGGTGCATGTGGAAGCGAAAAAAAGGAAATACCGAAACAGATTTATATTGGTGTCGCATGTTATGACCAGAGAGATACCTTTCTGGGGGAACTTCTGGAAAATTTTAAAAGGGAATGCAGGACACTGGAAAAAAGGGGATATGATATCAGTCTGACCATTATGGATGCTGCAAATTCGCAGAGAACGCAGGACGATCAGGTGCAGGAAATGATCGGCAATGGCTGTGATATTCTGTGCGTCAATCTGGCAGACCGGACGGATCCGTCGCAGATCATTACAGCCGCGCAGGAACACGATATTCCCATTATATTTTTTAACAGGGAACCTGTGGAAGAAGACCTGATGCAGTGGGATCAGTTATATTATGTCGGAGCAGAAGCAAAACAATCCGGACAGATGCAGGGACAGCTTGCAGCAGATTATATCAAAGAACATCCGGATGTGGACCGTAATCATGATGGAAAGATCCAGTATGTGATACTTGAGGGGGAAATGGGGCATCAGGATGCCATTATTAGAACGGAAAGCGTTGCGGAGAGCCTGAAAGAACAGGGGATTGCACTGGAAAAACTGAGTTATCAGATTGCAAACTGGAATCGTGTGCAGGCACAGAACCGTATGATACAGCTGATCGGACAATATAACAACCGGATGGAAGTTGTTCTTGCCAATAATGATGCAATGGCACTCGGTGCTATGGATGCTTATGAAAAGCTCGGGTATACGGAAACAAACCGGCCGGTATTTTTTGGAATAGATGGGACAAAAGAAGGGCTTGAAGCGGTAAAAGACGGAACACTTGCAGCAACCGTATATAACGATAAAGAAGGGCAGGCAGCAGCATGGACGGACTTGTTATACTGAACCTGTGATTCGAGTATTGAAAAGAGGAAGTCGGATGGATAAGCGGTCAAAAGCACCGGGCGTGTACCGGGCGATCTTATGCGTATTGACTTTGGCGCTGGCGCCGGTATTTTATGCCATTGGCAGCCTACAATACCTGCCTGTTACAGCTGCCGGCAGCGGGCGGAGTGTGGCAGCTGCTGACCCGCCCGCTTTTCT
>ENA-OQBD01001020-OQBD01001020.1-human-gut-metagenome-genome-assembly--contig:-NODE-1020-length-13815-cov-3.878507_pt1 | contig 13815 bp, 14 predicted proteins | sample MGYA00242742_ERZ504543 | MGnify/ENA primary metagenome ERZ504543 (study PRJEB26092, sample SAMD00036239) | human gut metagenome | host: Homo sapiens | study: EMG produced TPA metagenomics assembly of... | reverse complement strand
AGATCTACAGAATCTTCCTCTTCATATTCACTTGCGGTCGAAACTTCCATTTCCCATAACCATTCGTATATCTCATTTGCCACCTGATACCGTCTGTCATCTATACAATCCTCTGCAAAACGAATCATATATTGAATCTTATCACCAATCCCTTGATTATCGGAATACTCCGTAATCCATTCTGAACCCCAGTATCCGCAGGAATAATCTTCATAACCTTCTGTATCAAGGTAAAGCTCCCCTTCATCAATCAGCTCCTTCCACTTCTGTATTTGTGTCATTTTTTCATTTACAAGCTCATCAGACATTCTCACCTGCACTATCTGTGCTTTCTCGTTTCCAGACTGAATTCCGGCTGCTTCAACTATCTTTTGAAATTCTTTTTTCTGTTTATCTGACATCATGTTTTGCATTTTAAGGACAATATTCTGCAATTCTTTTTTTGGATAATTTTTTTCATATCTTCTTTCATTCAAGGCAGTTCTCCCTTACTTTTTCCTTCCACAGCATTTCTTATATTTTTTTTCCACTGCCACATGGACAAGGATCATTTGGATACACTTTCTTCTCTTTTACAATTGGCTGCTGAATCGGCTGTGCAAAATCATCATATAGGTCATTATAGAGTTCCGCTTTCTCAAGCGCATCGGAAAAAGCCTCCAGTTGTGACTCTATCCATTTCAGATCTTCTGCCTTTTCCAGATGTTGTGCCAATAATCTCGCCCGTTCAAAAAGCAACTCATTTTCCATCGTACAGCCAATTCCAACAACTTCTCTGCGAATGATTTTATAGGCTTCTTCTGCTCCTTGTTCTTCCTGTACACACCAACTCCATACGCTTAGCGCATTCTGGTTATGCGGTTCCATTTTCAGCCAGTCTTCAAACCACTTTCTTCCCTGTTCAACTTTCCCTTCCGCATATAACTCTTCTCCGATTGCGGATTTAAAGTTGCTTGCATCATCAAAACTCCAGTCCAACATTTCCAGAATTCTTCTGCAAAATTCCACACGCTTTTCATGCTCACCTGCATTACTCAGTTCCATTTCCAAGTCCTGCAGCCATGCATCTATTGGATATTGATAATCCTGAGATTCCATAAGTCCACTAATGCCTATTTTGTATTCTGCTGTTTCAACAATTTTCTGAAAAATCTCCCAGGCTTTCCACCATAACAGAAGCATTTTTCATAATTCTGGGCAGCCTGAGCTTCATAGCCATCCTGAACCAGCTTGTCCCATTCGTCCCATTCTGTCAGAATTTCATGTGTATCTTCATAGTCTATACACTGCTGTACCATGTTCCGTAACGCCTGCGTATATCTTTTTTCATCATAGGGCTGATTTTCTTTCATTACATCATAAATTTCTTCTATTACAATCGCACCTATTTTTTCTTTCGCCTCTCTCGCAGAATATCCTGCATCGATCAGTTTGTCATAAGATTCCTTTGTTACAGGCGGATTATTTTCTCTTAACTGATTATCTACAACTTCCAATATCAGTTTCTTTAATCTTAAGTTTGCCATTTAATCTCCCTCTCCAAAATACTTCATCTTTTACTGTTATTTATACTCGCAATTTTCTTCACAAAAACATTGCCATATATAAATATCTCTGTATAACTCGTTATCTGTAAATTTATCATCCATAAAATAATGTGCCACCAAAAGTCCTGTATCTGCAATATAACTTTTCCCTACCCATATCAGCATATACATAAAAGGCACTTTAATTCAACTATTTTTTTCACAAAAAGGCAGTTACTTTGGTATGCTCTCTGAAAGGCATAATACCCCCGAGGATGTCAAGTCATTGCTACAAACTTTTTGACCTTTTTTTCCTTCGATTTTCCCATAAAATCGTTGTTTTGGAACAGAGGACGTTATATTGTTGTCACAAAATCAGTGGGGAGGATGTAACGTCATTGTCATATTATCGCCACTTTCATTGCCGTTATCATCACCATTGGCAATGGTAATGGCAATGACAATTCAACCTTTATAAAATAAGCTACATAAGCAAAACATTTTACAAAATACTCACCCGGTGGTTCATACCTCTGACAGTGCTCCATCACTCTCTATCATTTTGATCTCTTCAGCTGCATTCAAGACATTCAGCTGATATTCAGCAATCTCTTGTAATATTTTGAATCTTTCTCCTTTTTCTTTTCCTTCACGCAGCATCTGTGCATTATGTGATTCCAGATTGGATAGAACTGTTAATTCATTAATTGTTGCAAAATCTCTGACATTGTTTTTCTTTGCAAGTTCAGGATTTGCCTCTCTCCATGCTTTCGCCGTAAATCCAAATAATGCTACATTTAATATGTCTGCTTCTTCCGCATATGCCAGCCATTGAAGGTTTTCTCTGTAATTCATTTGAGGAAGCAAGTATCTTTTTACAGCATCCGTCTGGATCAGATAATTATTTTTACTTAAAAAACGTTTTGCATCCCATTCCTTTTGTTCAGAATTGTTTTCTTCTTCCTTTAACCGTTGAAATTCTTTTATCAGATATAGTTTAAATACTGGACTGATTGCAGATGCAAATTCAAATGCAATATCTTTGTGTGCATATGTGCCACCATATTTTCCACGTTTCACATATAATCCAATGGCATTTGTTTCATTTACCCATTCCGAAACACTAGGTGTAAAAGTCAATAACCCTGCTTGCTTTTTAAAGTGTTCGGATTCGAACACTTTAAAATTGGGATTATATATCTGTTCCCATACAGACAAATATTCCAAAGTACCACGATTTCTCAACCAATTTCTTACCACATCTGCTGCCCTGACAGAATCTGATTTAGCCTTAGCAATATCTGTAATGCAAATGTAATCATCTAACTTCTGTTTCGAAATTGAAATATGCACATTTTGTACTTCAATTACTTTATTCTTCATTCACATCTTCCTTTACAATAAGATCATCCATCTTTACTTTATACGCCAGCAAACGTAATACATAATCCGGCATCTTTCTGGTTCCTCGTTCCCACTCTGTTACTGTTCTGTATGGGATTTCAAAATATTCACAGAATTCCTTTCTGTTCATTCCGGTACTTTCTCGTAATTCTTTTATTTTATCTTTTATTTCCATTTTCTCCTCCTCCCTTTTTATTTACACATTGTGTATGTATTGTAGCATATTTTTTCATTTATTACAACATCTATCATCTTCATTTCGGTATGCTCTCTGAAAGGCATAACCTACCATATCCCACCTCACGGTTCGGATACTTTCCAAATCCCGGCAACTCTCTCGCCCCGCGCCGGAGATATGCCTTCACCTTCTCCCCATACAAAAACGGATCATTTCCTCTTACGATCCCCCATTCCATCAAAAGTGCCGATGCTCCTGTCACAAACGGCGTTGCGAAAGAAGTTCCACTCACCACTGTCACCCCTCCGCCAACTGCTGTCGTCCTTACGTTCACTCCCGGTGCCACAAGATCCGGTTTCGTCCTTTCATCCTGCCAGGTATATCCTCTTCCTGAAAAAGATGCATAGGAAAAAGTAAGCGCATCATACGCCCCAACCGATATCACTTTATCTGCAGTCGAAGGAATCGTTAAGGTCACTTCTTCATCCGGATACAAAAATCCTGTCCCCCGGTTCAATACATTCTCACTTGGCAACCACAGATCATACTGCCCTTCCACAACCCTTGTCGGATTCAAAATGATCTGCCAGACTCCCGACGTAATATAATCTGTCACCGGAATCATATCAATATAAATCTCCTGCGCGACATTATACGGGCTCGGTTTTCCATAATATAATAAAATCTCCGTTTCCCCGATCCGGAATCTCTGCGAACCGAGAACAGATTGTATTGGACCGATCCGCGTCCCCGCAGGAGATACAAATGAAATTTCCACTTCGTCCGTATACGCTTTCCAGATCTGAATATTCAATGTTGGTTCATCTGCCTGTACTGCGAGCTGTATTCTTTCTTCTTTTCTTTTCTGCAGCACTCCAGAAGTATGCCCGGCACTTGCTGCTTCATTTCCGGTCCCTACACAGATCACACTCTTCCAGAAATTCGACAGATCATCAATATACCGTTCTACCAGACTCCTGCCGTCATGAGAACCATAGGTATTTCCAAAACTCAGATTGATCGCCACCGGCATCCGAAATTCCAGTGCTTTCCTCACCACATAATCCATCGCCTGCATCAGTTCTGTCGTCCGTGGAAATCCGTCTGGTATAGGCGACCCCATTTTTACCACAATCAGCTCACTCTCCGGCGCCACACCGGCATATAGATTTCCGCTTCCTCGCCCATTTCCGGCAGCAATCCCTGCAACTGCAGTCCCATGGCCGGATATATCCTGACTTGGTACCATTCTTCTCCTTTCCTCTGTTGAAGCAGCCTCAAGTGCCCTGTTAATCTGCTCCTGGGTAAATTCCACTCCCATCCGATAGCCTTTTGGTGGATTCTTCTCTTCATCTGCATCCGGTATTAGCGACTGATCCCACAGCACCTTTATCCTTGTCGTTCCATCCTCGTTTCGGAAATCTTCATTCTCATAATCAATCCCCGAATCAATTATCGCCACAAGTACACCCTGTCCACGCAGATCAAGAAAGCGGGTATCCTGCACCTCATTGATACAGGATACCCGCTTCCCATTTGCTATTTGAAAAAATAAACGTTTCGGTTTCTCTATATATTCTACCTCAGGAATATCTGAAAGTAAATCAATCCTGGACTGACTGATCCGAATGATCGCGTACTCATTCTGAAGTTCAACCACCTGGCTTGCCAAGGCTCTTACCTGATCCAGATTGCCCGAATATTTAATAATCAATTCCCATTCCCTGTCAATCGGATGATACCCGACATCCAGGTTCAATGATTTTTCTCTTTCTTCTTCCGTCGCTCCAAGTGCCAGATTTAAAAGATTTTCCAGTTTCTGATCTTCCATATCTTCTTACGCCCTGTAAGTTATTCCTGATATTTTATGACGATCATTCCGAAATTATTTCTGTATTTTATGCTACATTTTCTGCAGCCTGCTTTTTATTCGCACACTTTCCTGCTTTTCTCTTCATATGCTGCAAATAATCCTGCAAGAAGTGTTCCTGAAATAGAATGCCATGTACAGGATACAGCACAGATAATTGCAGATTCCGGTGCCACCGCAAACTGTGCCGTTGTGGTTGCAAGGTTGGTAGCAAGTCCGGCGTTCTGCATTCCAACTTCGATGGAAATCGTTCTCTTCTTTGCAGTATTCATACCAACCAATCTTCCTGCGCCGTATCCCAGCAGATATCCAAGTCCATTATGAAGAAATACTGCCACAAAAATTACAACTCCTGATTCAAAGAATTTGGCTCCCTGCGAAGAAACAACTCCACCAACTACACAGGCAAGTCCAAGTACTGCAACTCCAGGCATTACTTTCTGAAGCTCCATAAATGTTTTTTTCTTTCCAAACAGATAATTCAGTAAAAATCCAAAAGCTACCGGAACAATAACGGTCTCAACAATAGATACAAACATCGGAAGTCCTTTGATCGTAATATGTGTTCCGCTTGCAAGAAGTGAAACCATAAGCGGTGTCATAACCGGTGAAATGATTGTGGATACCGTAGTCATTCCTACGGAAAATGCCACATCTCCGCCACACAGGTAAGACATGATATTGGAGGATACACCACCCGGACAACAGCCTACAAGGATCAGACCAAGTGCAATTCCATCAGGAAGCTGAAGTACTTTCGTCAGTGCAAATGCAAGAAACGGCATGATCAGATACTGCGCGATTGCGCCGATACAGATATCAAAAGGTCTCTGTGCCAGAATCTTAAAATCTTCGGTTGTCAGTGTCAGTCCCATGCTGAACATGATGATTCCGATGATGATCGACTGACAGGTGAACTTGTTGGATACCGGATCAACGAACAATGGGTTATTTACCCATCCCATCATTGCTGGTACAAAGAATGTGACTACTGCAATAGCGATTACCACCACTGATGTATAGTCTGATAAAAATTTGCTTGCTTTTTGTAATGCTTTCATTACAGTTTCCTCCTTTTTCTTTTCGTCCACACAAAACTGTTCTTCTAATCATCCGATAACAAAATTCACAGGATTTTTTGTATGCACAGCAATAAAAAAGAGTGCGCATCTCCGGCACGTAGTGCCTTTTGTTTCACAGGAGGTTCCTTTGGAATTTCCTGCGAAACAAAAAAGTCCCTTTCCAGAATCAATCTGAAAAGGGACGAATAAAATCCGCGTTACCACCCTAATTCCACAGAAAAAAATCTGCGGCACTTCGCATACCAACATATGCTATCCATATAACGGTGGATCCCGGCAAAGTCTACTTGCAGATACTTTTTCTGCTTTGGACCCGCTTCTTAGAGAGGATATCCTTATCCGGTTATTACCTGTTCACACCATCCACAGGCTCTCTGAAAATAATGGCGGATACGACTTTGTTCTCATCAACGAATTTTGGTGAACCATATTTACTTTAACAGTTATTATAGTCTTCTCTTCAGAAATGTCAAGAACGAATTTTAATTAAATCCGACAATTCTTCTCGCCACAATGTACGCCAGAGACGAAATCTTTCTTCCTGATCTGCCCGGAAGATTCATGGTCTGTCCAAGGATTCCGTAACGGATCTTCCAATAAGTTCTGTAGTGATTCTTCTTCAGATACTGCCACAGCTCCCGTTTCTTTTCCAGATTCTCTGCATTTTTGGAACGAATCAGAAGAATCGAAGATACCGTCATCATAATTGCAAGATAATTAGTCATATAGGTCCGCAGTTTTTTATTAGAAATCTTGCGCATGTCATACATATCAATCATACTCTTTGTGACAAAAATCTGCTGATCCACACGACTGATCATCACCTTTTCATTGACAGACTGATCTTCTCTTCCAATGTAATAACGATAAAAATCCACATCCATATAATACATCTTACGCACATGCGGAAGTGGATAGTAAACATAAATATTGTCCACATAAAATGTATGCTTCGGCAGCCTAAGCTGACATAATTTCAGGAAATCTGTCCGGTAAATAACAGAATGCATCAGGATATACTGTCCCAGATGGAAATGTTTCACATCATTCCAGCCAAAAATCTCTTCCTGTGGAAGCACATTCTTGTACTCAATCACTTTCTTGTGCTCCATTCCTTCTTTTTCGTATACATAGTTGGCAAGCAGCATATCCACCTGCTTTTCTTCCTCTTCAAACTTTTTCAGAACATCCAGAATCTTGTACAGTGCTTCTTCATCTACCCAGTCATCACTGTCCACGACTTTAAAATATTTTCCCTCTGCGTGGTCAAGACCTACATTGACCGCATCTCCGTGTCCACCATTTTCCTTATCAACTGCACGGATGATCGTCGGATACTTTTCTTCATACTCATGCGCAATCTTTGAAGTATCATCCTTTGATCCGTCATTAACTATGATGATCTCTACATCTTCTCCACCTTTTAAAATAGATTCCACTGCCCGGTCCATATAGGCTGCCGAGTTATAACACGGAATCGCAAACGATATATATTTCATGTGTATTCTCCTTCTCAATTTAAAGCTCACGTTCCTAGTATAGCCTATTTTTTTTTGTTTTCCAACCGATATTGTAAATTTCACATTTTTCGGCTATAGTTAAAACGATATGATTACTATGAATAAAGAGGAGGATTTCAACTATGAATCACAATTTACTGGTCGGACAATCAGGTGGTCCTACTGCTGTAATCAACGGAAGTCTCTATGGTGTTGTCTCAGAAGGTCTGGCAAATCCGGAGATTGATAATGTCATCGGTATGATCAACGGTATCGAAGGTTTTCTTGCCGATCACACAATGGACATGGCACCTTTAAAAGAAAATGGCGAACTGGAACGTATCCGCACCACACCGGGTTCTTATCTTGGTTCCTGCCGTTATAAATTACCGGAAGACCTTTCTGATCCGGTTTATCCTGAACTTTTCCAGAAATTTACCGAAAAAGAAATCAGCTATTTCTTCTATATTGGCGGAAATGATTCTATGGATACCGTAAGTAAATTATCCCGCTACGCAGCAACAGTCGGAAGTGATATCCGCATCATCGGAGTTCCGAAAACCATCGACAACGATCTGGTTCTGACCGATCATACCCCTGGCTACGGAAGTGCTGCCAAATATGTTGCTTCTACAGTACGCGAAATTGCAATTGATGCCTCTGTCTATGATAATAAACCATCTGTCACCATCATCGAGATCATGGGACGCCATGCCGGATGGCTGACCGCCGCAAGCGTTCTTGCCCGCAAATTTGAAGACGATAATCCGGTTCTTATTTATCTTCCGGAAGTTGCTTTCTCCCCGGATGCATTTATCGAAAAGGTAAAAGAAAAGCTTACTAAAACTTCTAATCTCGTTGTCTGCATTTCTGAAGGAATCAACGATGGTAACGGAACCTTTGTCTGCGAGCTTGCAAGTGATGTCGGCACAGATACCTTCGGTCATAAAATGCTGACCGGCTCCGGAAAGTATCTTGAAAATCTTGTAAAAGAAAAACTTGGTATCAAAGTACGCTCTGTGGAGCTCAATGTCTGCCAGAGATGCTCTTCCTCCTGTTTATCTGCCACAGATCTGGACGAAGCCGCTGCTTCCGGCCGTTTTGCTGTAAGTGCCGCTTTAGATGGTGAAACAGGAAAGATGATCAATTTTATCCGTAAGAGTGATGACCCATACATCCTTGAATTCGGAACTGCAGACGTGAACGAAATCTGCAATAAAGAAAAAGCTGTTCCTGAAGAATGGATCACAAAAGACGGTTCCGACATCGGAGATGAATTCATCGCTTATGCCCGCCCACTGATCCAGGGAAGTGTAGAAGTACCTATGAAAGATGGGCTTCCATACTTCACATTCCGCAAATAGTCTTGTTCACAATTTGTTCATTTATCTTTCAAAAAACCTTCATTTGTTAAACACTCTTTCTTCACAAGTGTTTTATATACTAGAATCATCAAATGAAGAACATAAAAGATTTCAAACAAATCATTTAATAAGACGTGCAGAAGTTAATAATAGAATAACTTTTTCATAATACATGCCGGGGGCTTTTAAGTCACCCGGCATCCTCCCTTTTATGGGACTTTTTCAAAAACTCCTTTCATCGTTTTATTCTCCAACCCGGATATTTTCTCCATCGATCACAATTTTATATTTTCCCTGAAGCTGTTTAAACGCTTCTGATTCTGCAAGCTCAGGAACTGCCTGCATGGCCATTTTTTTACTGCTTCTGCACATAATTCTCTTTCCATTTCCGGATTTTCACAATAACGTTCCAGATAGTTCATCCACAACCTTTCTGAATCCGGTAATACTTCAACCGCCTCCCTGCTGATCTCCCACACTTTTTCATATTCCTGCGCTTCTTCATAAATCAACTGCAACTTTTCATAAATCTCTTCTAACTCTTCTTCATTCGATTCTAATTTTCTGATCTGTTCATATTGTTCAGCCGCTTTTAAATTCTCACCAAGTTTAAAATAACTTTCTGCAAGATATTTTCTGACCTCACACTCCTTTTCTCCATTTGTATCCCACCGGTACCACGCCTGTCTTCTAATCATCTCCTCACCAATTCTCTTTGTCAGTCTGTGCCATTTTTCACTCTCTTCCAGAACACTTACCTTCAACAGCGGGTATTGGTACAAATACGCTTTCATCTGTATTTTTTCTGCACGTTTCTCCAATTCATCTAATATTTTTTTTTACGGCATCTCCTGTGTTTAATCCATCCTCCTGCTGCTGTATACTCCCTTCTTCCAGACTCGCTATGACCACCCGGTATGCATCGGAAAACTCTGTCTCCTGCATTTCCTTATCAAGACTATCCAGGCTGTTCACATAATCCTCCCACGCTACATAATAAATAAGTCCCATTTCCAGATAAGGACTGTCCCCCTTTTGTTCCACAACCTCTTTTGTCTCATTTTTCTCCTTTGCTCCTTCCTGAAATCCCGCCTCTGGCTGATCCTGATCCGCTGCAACCGCTTTTGTTTCCGGCTTTTTCACTGTCCCTCCGATGATTACTGCACTCATGATACAAACCGCCAGAATTGCAAGCAAAATCTTTTTTGCCGAAACCTTATCCCTCGGTCTTTCCATTTCCTTTTCCAAGAAACCAATTTCTTTTTGCATATTTTTCAATACTTTTATAGCATTTTTCCCACTGCCATAACACTTTCCAAGCATTCTTTTCCATACTCGCTCTTCTTTCCGTGTAAATGCCTTTGAACCCAGACATTTTTCCTGCTGTAAATTCCATTATCTTTGCCAGACCATACAGATCATCTGACCGCTCTGTCTTCTGCGAAATGAACCCTCTCTTTCCTTACAAAAAGCATACGAAGCTTTTTCTTCTCAATCTGCTTTAAAAGTTCCTCGTTTCCCGGTTCATTGATATCCAGAAGGCAAAGCATTCCATCTCCGGTTATGATCACTGCATATGGGTTCACATATCCATACGCCGCATCCTCATTTCCACAACGATAATACTGTTCCAGCTGTTTTGAAAGCTGTCTGATCCAGTCAAATACTGTTTCTTTTTCCACCCGGGTCCCCTGTTTGATATACTCCATCAAAGAACAGCCTTTTGCATAGTCATTTACCATATAACTCCAGCCATTCTGATCCACAAAACGGAGTACCGCATAGTCTTTTCTTTCTTCCATCCTGTTCCTCCCTGTGTCTGTTCATTCATATTAACTTGTCCCGAAAATGCCACATTGAATCATGTGTCTGATATCATATACTTTTCTTGTGATCTGTTTCAAAATAGAGAATGTCACCCGGCGTATCTTCGCAGAGTATTTTATTATACCGGATGCAATTTCCTGTAAAATAAAATTAGAATCGAATTAGAGTGACTTCACTATACACTGACATCCGCCACTTTACAAGCAGAACTTTTTTTCAATAATTCACAAACTTTTTTATTCCAAAACCAGTCACTGATCTTTTTATTTTCTATAATCTCCTGACAGTCACAGGGATTCCAGGGTTTGTGCATTCTGCCAGACTGGTTACTGTTCACAGTACCTGTGACCAGCAACGCATCTCGCCATTTTAAATCGCCTTTGGCGATGGGCGAGATGCCATTCAAGATAAAACATGCATCCTCCGTGTCAATCAGCGGAGTGATTGACACGGGAGTGAACAGTAACCCAGACTGTACTTTTTCCCACTTGCTTTTCACTCCCATATCGCTTATCCTTTTATTAAATACATTTATGAAAGAAGGCATACCTATGGCTGAATCTTCACATGTACTTCACGAAATCCATCCTGTATTTAACACAGACTCCCGCATTCTGATCCTTGGGAGCTTCCCTTCTGTAAAATCACGGGAAAGTCAGTTTTTCTATGGGCATCCAAGAAACCGTTTCTGGGATCTTATTGCCACACTTACAGATGAACCACTTCCTGCCGGCATAGAAGAAAAAAAATCACTGCTCCTTGCACACCACATTGCCGTCTGGGATGTAATCGCCTCCTGTGATATCGAAGGCTCCAGTGACAGCAGTATCCGCAATGTCGTTCCCAATGACCTTACAGAGATTCTTCAGACGGCATCCATCCGGCAGATTTTCACCAACGGAGGCACTGCCGACCGCTTATATAAAAAAATACTGTTTTCCACAAACTCAGCAAAAAGCAATCTGTCTGCCGTCCACAAGTCCGGCAAATGCAGCCTGGTCAAAAGAACGCCTGCTTACCAAATGGAATCAGATCTGTCCTTATCTTGAATAAGAGCCAGCAAACCTGCCTTAATCGCCCCATTCAAAAATAAGTTTCAAAAATGAGATCAAAAGTTTTTTAACTTTTTTCATTTTAGTGCTTGACATATTATCTTTCCTGATGTATACTCAATTTTGTTGTTGAGCAACACAGTTCAGCACACAATATAAATGTGCGTTTAGCTCAGCTGGATAGAGCGTTTGGCTACGGACCAAAAGGTCGGGGGTTCGAATCCTCTAACGCACGCTAAAAGAGGTCTTTCATGAGAAAGACCTCTTTTTCATATGTGCCCAGCTTGGCACATATGAAAAATACACAGACAATTTTCATACCAGGACACATTCATTTCTTTTCACTTTTCCACTCTACATTCTATCCAAGCGCCACATCCAGCGCCATCATAAGCGTAAATCCAATTGCAAACCCAATCGTCGCAATATTAGAATGTTCTCCTGCCGCCGTTTCCGGAATCAATTCCTCTACAACCACATATACCATAGCTCCTGCCGCAAATGCCAACAAATACGGCAATATTGGCTCAATATAGGACGCCAGCCAGATCGTGAGCACTGCTCCGACCGGCTCCACCGCACCAGATAAGGTTCCATATACAAACGCACGCATTTTACTCATCCCGGTGCCGACAAGCGGCATGGAAATGATCGCTCCCTCCGGGAAATTCTGCACGGCGATTCCCACAGCCAGCACGAATGCTGAGGCAATCGTGATTCCTGTATGTCCGTTTAACATTCCCGCAAAGACCACGCCGACTGCCATTCCCTCCGGAATATTATGCAGTGTCACGGCAAACACCAGCATCGTCGATTTCTTCAGTCCACTCCTTACCCCTTCCGGACTGTCACTGTCCAGATGCAAATGCGGCACCAGACGGTCCATGAGAAGTAAAAATGCAATTCCCAGCAAAAATCCTGCTGCTGCCGGTACAAAAGCAAACCTCCCCATCTCTTCTGACATTTCCATTGAAGGTATCAGAAGGGACCAGACTGATGCCGCTATCATAACCCCTGATGCAAATCCAAGTAATCCTTTCTGCACCAGTGGCTTCATTTCGTTTTTCATAAAAAAATACGCACGCTGCTCCCAGCGTCGTTCCAATAAAAGGGATCATAACCCCGGTAAATAAATTCATGCTTTAAACTGCTGCTCCTGCTTCCTGTGTTAAAATTTCTGTCAGAGCCGCACCACTGCTTGTATGGCAGCGAACCACCTTCGCGTTGCTTCTTTTTGCCTCATCAAGCGCGGTTTTTACCATCTTGTGCGATACTGTATTTGTAAAAAGTACAAACAGGTCAGGCTGTCCAAGCTGCTTATTCAAATCGGCAGACATATGCGTAAATACTTTAGCTTTACATTTAAACTGTTTGCATATTTTTTTATACTGACAGACCATTCTGTCATGACCTCCTACAATTACAATGCTCATTCTTATCCATCTCCTTAATTTTAATAACGATTGTGATTTTTTTTGTATGCCGCCCCGCAGAAACGGAGCGGCTCTTTTTTTGATGATTATTTAGCTTTTAATTTTTGATTTTTATTTTGTTTTTGATTTGATTATAATTTTATTTGATTATTTAGCTTTTTCGGTTTTTCTGTTTTATTTAAAAGGTATTCGTATTTCTTATAAGCCAGCCACCTCCCTGCCGAGTGACTCACACTCATCTATTGCATCTGCTCCCGGTGTTCCGTGGCAGATAAGTCCTTCTCCGCCGACGATCTGTGCGCCAGCCTGTTCCATTCTTTCAGCCCATGTACGCATCCATTCGCCGTCGCCCCAGTCATAGGATCCAAACAGGGCAACCTTCTTGCCTGATGCAAATCCTTCCAGTTCAGATACAAACGGTTCTACCGTTCCGTCTTCCAGTTCCTCTGCTCCCATTGCAGGGCATCCAAGTACCCAAACAGTCTGATCCTTCAAATCAGCAGGTGAAATAGTTTCCATCGGTACTACGTCAGCACTTTTCCCTGCTGCTGTAATTCCTGCTCCAATTGCCTGTGCCATT
>ENA-OQBD01001019-OQBD01001019.1-human-gut-metagenome-genome-assembly--contig:-NODE-1019-length-13817-cov-3.231191_pt1 | contig 13817 bp, 17 predicted proteins | sample MGYA00242742_ERZ504543 | MGnify/ENA primary metagenome ERZ504543 (study PRJEB26092, sample SAMD00036239) | human gut metagenome | host: Homo sapiens | study: EMG produced TPA metagenomics assembly of... | reverse complement strand
ATGGATTTGCTACTATATTGCTGTCAGCCTTAACACTTTTGGTAAGCATAATTGCAATTATAGTTTCAATACATGCAGCAAGATTACCTTATAAAAACGAAACTGATAGTAAGTGGTGGCTCATTTGTCAGTGTTGGGGGTAATAGGACTACATATCACAGCTACGAATGTAGGAAACAGGCAAATTAAAATTTCTAACATTGGATTTCGAATAAAAAATGCATGTATATATAAATCCACATACAATACATGAAAGTCAAATCATACTTGGACAGGGCGAGGTAACAAGTCAATATTATGACATTAATGATTTTAAAAAATGCAATATATGATATGCAACTTGACGGTTCAACAAAAATTTATGCATATGTAAAAGATACCGAGGGAAAAGAATATAAGAAATATTTTTCCAGAGTATCACATGTAGCACAATTCAAGCAGTAAATCTTAACGGTTTGCTGCTTTTTTTATGCAAATTTTTAAGATTGGAGGACAACTATGAAAACAGATATTTTTGAGGATATGAAAGAACGTGTTGGCTGTGAAAATTATTTCCGACTTGCCCTACCGCAAACGTGCAGGTGTGGGAAATCATCAAGCAGCAACTCGCCACTGGATTATCCAAAAGAACAGTTACAAAAGTTTTCTTATTATGTATTTGGTAGTAGATTATGCTGTTATAATGGGAATACTGGAAATGAAAGGAAGTGACAGACCATGCAGGAAATGAGAATCTACCTTTTAAACAATACAAAACCTTATCATGACGAGGACGACGGTTACTCTGGCGACTGGTTCAACTGTCCTGTGGATTTTGAGGAAGTCAGAGAGAAGCTCGGTGTTGAACATGAAGAACAGATTGAGATTGCTGACTATGAGCTGCCCTTTGATATACACAGTGATATGCCCCTTTGGGAAATCAACGCCAACTGCCGCATGGTACTTAAATTGGAGGGTACGCCTATCGGCAATGAAATGAAAGCCATTCAGCAGAAATGGTTTTCCAGTTTCGAGGAATTTATCGACCACAAGGACGAGATACGCTATTATGATGTGGGTGACGGTGCGGCTCTTGCAGAATACCTTATCTGTGAGGAAAATGTTTTTGGTGAGATTCCTCACGAATTACAAAAGCATATTGATTATCATTCCTACGGAAACGAGCTGGAAATGGACGACAGATACCTTTTCACAACCAGCGGCGTATTCCGTTATCAGTAAAGGGGTGATGTAGTATCGAAGAAATGCAGGTTTATATCGCGAATCTCGGTAAATACAATGAGGGTGAGCTTGTGGGTGCATGGTTCACACCGCCCATTGATTATGACGAAATGGCGGAACGTATCGGCTTGAATGACGAATACGAGGAATATGCTATTCATGATTATGAGCTGCCCTTTGCGATTGACGAGTACACACCTATTGAGGAAGTCAACCGCCTTTGTGAAATGGTAGAAGATTTACCAGAGGATATACAGGACGAATTATCAGAACTTCTCTGCTGTTTCAGCAGCATAGAGGAATTATGCGAACACGCAGACGATATTATCCATTATCCCGATTGTGACGATATGACAGATGTTGCCTATTACTTCATAGATGAATGTCAAAGTCTGGGTGAGATACCAGACAGAATCCGCAATTACATAGACTATGAAGCCTACGGGCGAGACCTTGATTTAGAGGGGCGTTTTGTCGTCACCAATCATGGCGTGTTTGAATGTCCGTATTAACCATTACAACTGAATATCAAAACATCAGCCAGTGAAATGACACTGGTTATTTTTATGCAGCAGCTTGTGAAAACAGGCTGCTGTTTCCATGTAAAGAAAAATCTTCAAAGAAAGGAGCTGTGAAAATTGAAGAAAATCAAAAGCTATACAAGCATATGGAGCGTGGAGAAAGTCATTTATGCAATCAACGACTTTCAGCTCCCGTTCCCTGTCACGTTCAGTCAGATGGCTTGGTTTGTGGTATCGCTGTTCATGATGATTCTCTTTGGGGAGCTGCCGCCCTTTAACATGATTGACGGGGCGTTCCTCAAATACTTTGGAATCCCTGTTGCTTTTACATGGTTCGTATCGCAAAAGACCTTTGACGGAAAGAAACCATTTGGATTCTTGAAATCCTGTGTGAGCTTTTTACTCCGACCAAAAGTGACCTATGCAGGAAAAGCCATTAAGCTGAAACATGAAAAAATCAATCCTGTTATTACAGCAGTTAGGAGTGTGATGTATGTTCCCGATTAAATATATTGAAAACAATCTGGTGTTCAACCATGACGGTGAGTGCTTCGCTTACTATGAGCTGACACCTTACAATTATTCGTTCCTGTCACCAGATGAAAAGTACATGGTGCATGACAACTTCCGTCAGCTTATCGCCCAGAACCGTGACGGGAAAATCCATGCCTTACAGATTGCCACAGAGGACAGCTTGCGTACAGTACAGGAGCGTTCCAAAAAAGGAATCACCGGCAGGTTAAAAGAAATCGCCTGTAAAAAAGTAGATGAACAGACAGAAGCGTTGGTTGAAATGATAGGGGAAAACCAGATTGACTACCGCTTTTTTCTTGGCTTTAAGCTGCTGGTGAATGAGGAAGAAATCAACTTAAAAAGTATGAAGAAATCAGCAGCCATGACCTTTACGGATTTTATCTATGAAGTCAATCACAAGCTCATGGGTGACTTTGTTTCCATGAGCAATGATGAAATCAATCGTTTTATGAAGATGGAGAAATTGCTGGAAAGTAAAATCTCACGCCGCTTTCAGTTCCGCAGACTGGATAAGAATGATTTCGGTTATCTCTTGGAGCATATCTACGGGAATACGGGAGTTGCTTACAGTGATTACAGTTATGATTTACCAGTAAAGAAGTTAAAGCGTGAAACTCTGGTGAAGCGATATGAACTTATCCGACCTACACGCTGCATGATAGAGGAAAACCAGCGATACCTAAAGCTGGAGCGTGAAGATCAGACAACGTATGTTGCCTACTTCACGATTAACAATATCGTGGGTGAACTGGACTTTCCATCTTCGGAAATCTTCTACTACCAACAGCAGCAATTTACGTTCCCTGTTTCCACTTCTATGAATGTAGAGATTGTGACAAATAAGAAAGCCTTAACCACTGTCCGTAACAAGAAAAAGGAATTGAAAGACTTGGATAACCATGCTTGGGAATCCAACAACGAAACAGGAAATAACGTCATTGAAGCTCTGGATTCAGTCAATGAGCTGGAAACGAATTTAGACCAGTCAAAAGAATCCATGTATAAGCTGTCCTATGTTATCCGTGTGGCGGCTGACACTCTGGAAGAACTGAAACGCCGTTGTGATGAAGTCAAGGACTTCTACGATGATTTGAATGTGAAGCTGGTACGCCCATTCGGGGATATGTTGGGATTACATGGTGAATTTATTCCAGCAAGCAAGCGTTACATCAATGATTATATCCAGTATGTCACTTCTGACTTTCTGGCTGGACTTGGATTCGGTGCGACACAGCAGCTTGGGGAAACGGACGGTATCTATATCGGCTATAACCTTGATACAGGAAAAAATGTGTACTTGAAGCCTAGTCTTGCGGCACAGGGCGTTAAAGGTTCGGTCACTAATGCTCTTGCGGCAGCGTTCCTCGGCTCTCTCGGTGGTGGGAAGTCATTCTGCAACAATCTGATTATCTATTATGCGGTGCTGTTTGGAGGAAAAGCGGTCATTGTAGACCCTAAATCAGAGCGTGGCAACTGGCAGGAAACACTACCCGATATTGCACAGGAAATCAAGATAGTCAACCTTACCAGTGAGGATAAGAACAAAGGACTTCTTGACCCGTATGTGATTATGAAGCGTACAAAGGACGCTGAAAGCCTTGCGATTGATATTTTAACATTCCTTACAGGTATTTCTTCCGTGATGGTGAGAAGTTCCCTGTTTTACGTCGTGCAATCCGTTCTGTTACCCAGAGCAAGCAACGTGGACTGCTCCGTGTTATTGATGAGCTCCGCAAAGATGGTTCACTCGTGGCAGAGAATATCGCAGACCATATCGAGAGCATGACGGACTATGATTTTGCACACCTGTTATTCTCGGACGGTGATGTGGTACAATCCATCAGTTTAGACCGACAGCTTAACATCATACAGGTGGCAGACCTGGTATTGCCAGACAAAGACACAAAATTTGAAGAATATACCACAATGGAGCTACTTTCCGTGGCAATGCTTATCGTTATCAGTACCTTTGCCTTAGACTTTATCCATTCGGACAGGAGCATTTTCAAGATGGTGGATTTGGACGAAGCGTGGACGTTCTTGCAGGTGGCACAGGGAAAGGCTCTCTCTAACAAGCTGATTCGTGCTGGTCGTTCCATGAACGCCGCTGTCTACTTTGTTACACAAAACTCTGGTGATGTGGATGACGAAAAGATGAAGAACAATATCGGTTTGAAGTTTGCCTTTCGTAGTACGGACATAAAAGAAATCAAGAATACCCTTGAATTTTTCGGTGTGGATAAGGAGGACGAGGGCAACCAGAAGCGATTAAGGGATTTGGAAAACGGGCAATGCCTGTTTCAAGATTTGTACGGGCGTGTGGGCGTTATCCAGATTCACCCTGTATTCTCTGACCTGTTCCATGCCTTTGATACCAGACCGCCAGTGCAGACGGAAGAAATGAGGTGAAGCCTATGGACAAGAGAAAAATAGTCCGTTATCTGCTTATCACACTTTCGGTGATTCTCGGTGTGCTGGTGTTTTTATCTATCACGGGTACGGTAGCCCATGCGGCTGGTCTGGTAGATAATACAGTCAGTGACGCTAACGCCTATTCAAAATATCCTTTGGAAAACTACCAGCTAGATTTCTATGTGGATTCAAGTTGGGATTGGCTACCGTGGAACTGGCTTGACGGTATCGGAAAAAGTATTCAGTACGGACTATATGCTATCACGAACTTTGTCTGGACGGTAAGCCTTTATATCTCCAATGCGACGGGATATGTGGTGCAGGAAGCCTACAAGCTGGACTTTATCTCTGATACCGCAAACTCTATCGGAAAGAACATTCAGACGCTTGCAGGTGTCACTTCCAGCGGCTTTTCCAGTGAGGGATTCTATGTGGGATTTTTACTTATCCTTATTCTGGTAATGGGTATCTATGTGGCATACACAGGACTTATCAAGAGGGAAACCACAAAAGCAGTTCATGCGGTGATTAACTTCCTTGTGGTGTTTATCCTGTCAGCTTCTTTTATTGCATACGCCCCAAATTATATCAGCAAAATCAATGACTTTTCCGCTGATATAAGCAGCTCGGCGTTATCGCTCGGTACAAAAATCGTGCTGCCCGATTCCAACAGCAAGGGAAAAGACAGTGTGGACTTGATTCGTGACAGCCTGTTTTCCATACAGGTGAAACAACCGTGGCTACTCTTACAGTATGGGGAATCTGATATAGAAACGCTCGGTTCTGACCGTGTGGAAAGCCTGTTATCGGCAAGTCCAGACACGGACAACAGGGAGGACGTTGTGATTGAGGAAATCGAGGATAAGGACAACGATAACCTAAGCGTCACAAAGACCATGACACGTTTAGGTATGGTGGTGTTTCTGTTCATCTTTAATATCGGTATCTCGGTTTTTGTATTTCTGCTTACGGGCATGATGATTTTCTCACAGGTGCTATTTATCATTTACGCTATGTTCCTGCCAATCAGTTTTATCCTGTCTATGATTCCGACCTATGAGGGTATGGCAAAAAAAAACACTTACGAAGCTGTTCAATGCCATTATGATGAGGGCAGGAATCACACTGATTATTACGACAGCATTTAGTATCTCGACCATGTTTTACTCTATTTCTTCTGGCTATCCGTTCTTTATGATTGCCTTTTTACAGATAGTCACCTTTGCAGGAATCTACTTTAAACTGGGTGATTTGATGGCAATGTTCAGTCTGCAATCTTCTGATACACAGCAGGTCAGCAGACGAATCATGCGACGACCTTATATGTTCCTTAACCGCAGAGCAAGACGCTTGGAGCGTAAAATCGGAAGAACGGTTGCGGCTGGTGCTGCTGGCGGTGTTGCTGGTGCGGCGGCTGCTTCTGCTTCTACGAAAAAAGCAGATAATAAAAAATCAGCAGGCAGCGGTCATACCAGACCAAACAATACGCCATCTTCCAATAGTGGAGGTAACGGAAAGCCGCCTGCTCTGCCAACGAATCAGAAGCCGCTTGCATTACCCGATAAGCAGAACAGCGATTCTTCGCAATCAACAGTACATAGCAGCTCTGTAAGCCAGTCGCAGGAAACGAAGTCCGCTTCTAAGCGTGGTATCGTGGATAAAAAGGCGGTATCGAAACAACCGCAATCAGAAAAACAGGATAAGCAACGTCCGATAGTGGATAAGACACAGAAGAAACAGGAAACACGGGATAAGGAGCGACAGGACAATGGATCAGCGACAAAAGCTGGTACAGCGAAAGGAACTGCCCCATTGCATGAGCGACCAGTGACAACGCCTGTATCTGCGAAAGCAGCTCCACAGGCGGCAGGTTCTAAAGAAGAACAGAATATCAAAGAACGCCCTACTACTGTTAAGAGGGAGCAATCACAATCTGCCAGAGCAAAAGAGCCTGTCACAAAGCAACAGGAAGTAAGAACGCAGGTTGCCAGAGAATCTTCTTCTCCAGCAGCTACACCAAAACATTTGGGAACTGTGACAGATACGCCCCGTCAGACAGTCAAACATCAAAAGCAGACAAAGACAGTCAATAAAAAGACCACAAAACAATCAACTGTGAATAAAACGTCCAGCAGGAAAGGCGGCAAGAAATGAAGCTGAAACACTTCGCTGTATTTGGTGGGATTTTCACGGTGATTATCTGTCTGCTTCTGTTCTTGTTTATCTTGACCGCAGATGATGAAGAAAACAGCACTTCTCACTTTGATTTTTCTGGACTGAATCTGTCAGAGGAAGTGCTGAAACATCAGCCAACGGTAGAAAAATATGCAAAGGAATACGGGGTTTCTGACTATGTGAATTATCTGCTTGCGATTATGCAGGTGGAATCTGGCGGTACTGGCACGACAGACGTTATGCAGGCAAGTGAATCTCTTGGTCTGCCGCTTAATTCCCTGTCTACGGAGGAATCCATCAAACAGGGGTGTAAATATTTTTCGGAACTTCTAAAATCCGCAGAATCAAAAGGCTGTGACATCAACACGGTGGTACAAGCCTATAACTATGGCGGCGGCTTTATTGATTATGTGGCGAATCACGGAAAAAAATATACGTTTGAGCTTGCTGTCAGTTTCGCAAAGGATAAATCGGGCGGTGTCAAAGTCACCTATAAAAATGAGATTGCCATAAAGGAAAATGGCGGCTGGCGTTACAAGTACGGGAATATGTTCTATGTGCGGCTGGTAAACCAGTATTTAGCTGTTCCAAACTTTAGTGACGCTACGGTACAGGCAATCTTTAATGAAGCCTTAAAGTATCAAGGCTGGAAGTATGTCTATGGCGGCAGCAATCCAAACACCAGCTTTGATTGTTCTGGTCTTACGTCCTGGTGCTACGGAAAGGCTGGTATCAGCCTACCTCGTACCGCACAGGCACAGTATGACGCTACACAGCACATACCGCTGTCACAGGCGAAAGCTGGTGATTTGGTATTCTTCCACTCGACCTATAATGCTGGAACATATGTCACACACGTCGGTATCTATGCAGGAAACAACAGAATGTATCACGCTGGCGACCCTATCGGATATGCAGATTTAACAAGCTCGTACTGGCAAAAGCATTTGATTGGTGCTGGACGGGTAAAAACCAAATAAGAAAGGAATGGTACTATGATTTTCAAGAAAAAGAACAAAGAATCAAAACCTAAAAAAGAGAAAAAAGTGCCTGTGATGAAAGTCGACACGCACAGGAAAACCGTGATTGCCTTATGGCTGGTGCTGATTGCAAGCGTCAGCTTTGGGGTGTATAAGAATTTCACCGCTATTGATATGCACACGGTACATGAGAAAGAAGTCATTGAACAGCGTATCATTGATACCAATAAGATAGAGAACTTTGTAAAAGCCTTTGTGAAGTACCTACTATTCTTGGAGCAATACGCAGGAATCCATTGACGCACGAACTGCAGCCATCAACAATTATTTGACTAAGAGCTTACAGGATTTGAATGTCGATACGGTAAGGCAGGATATACCCACAAGCTCCACTGTGACAGACGTAAAGATTTGGGATATAGAACAGGCTGGAACAGATGACTTTACCGTTGTCTACTCGGTAGATCAGACGGTAACGGAGGGTGAAACCTCAATCGGCTATACTTCTGCTTACATGGTGGTGGTTCATGTAGATGGTGACGGAAACATGGTTATCACACAGAATCCGACTATCAGCAGCACGCCGACAAAATCCAGCTATGAACCAAAAGCAAAGGAATCTGACGGTACGGTGGATGCTGCCACAACAGAGGAAGTGACAGAGTTCTTGGAAACACTTTTTCAAGCTCTATCCAACAGCTACAAAAAAGGAACTTGCCTACTATGTGTCTGGCAATGTTCTTGAACCTGTAAACTGTGACTATATGTTCTCGGAGCTGGTAAATCCTATCTTTCATTCTAAAAGCGGAGAACAGGTCAAAGTGTCGGTATCGGTGAAAATATCTTCGACCAGAGGACAAAGGCAATACAGATTTTCACAGATTTGATTTTACACTGGAAAATGGATAGTTAACTTGGAAAATTGTAAAATTAACTTGCCATTTGACTTTTCCGACACTTTGTGTCGTATAATGATTAAAGACACAAGTGTCGGAAAGTGATGGTGTGATAACATGATAAATAAACGTGGAGAAGAAACTAGACAACTTATTAAAAACTGTGCTTGTGCCTTGTTTGCCAGTAAGGGATTTAAACAGGTCACAATGAAAGATATTTGTGAAGCAACAAAATTAAGTCGTGGCGGTTTATATTGTCATTATGGGAGTACACAAGAAATCTTCAAAGAAATTATAAACGATTTTATGAGCCTAACAAGGAGATACTTTTTCAGTAAAAAATAGCACAAAATCTATCTGCAATAGAAATATTAAATGATGTACTGGAATGTTATAGAAAAGAAATGATAGACAGTCAATCATCATTAAGTTTAGCAATATATGAATACTTTTCTATTGAAAATAATGCAGGAACAAAAAATGAACTATATACACAATATCTAGCGTCCCTCAACGCTTGGAGAAACTTAATGGAATATGGTATCAAAAGGGAGAGTTTAATGATGTGGATATTGTATCAGTGTTTGATTTAATTGTATTTTCCTATCAAGGCGTGAGAATGTATAGTAAACTCATACCGATAGATGAAGATATACCACAGAGAATAATTGAACAAATCAAAAAAATATTAGTAAAGGAGTGAGCGACAATGTCAACTATTTTTGATGAATTTTGCAGAGAAACAACCGCTTTTATCAATCCTACAGACTGTATAAAGCCATTATCTGAATTTCCAGAAATTTGTATTACTACTTTTTCACAAAATATTATTACAGAATTTATTGAGAATAATAATACAAAGATAATTGCGAATCTTTATTCTGCCAATGGAATATTACCTGTCTATGAAATTAAGTACGATGATGCGTCTGTCGGTGTATTCCTTTCTAGGGTTGGTGCTCCTGCTTGTGTCGTTGGACTTGAAGAAATTATTGCATTAGGAGCAAAAAAAATAATACAATTCGGAAGTTGTGGAACACTCAATCAGTCGGCAACAGAAAACAAGATTATTATTCCAACCTCTGCCATTAGAGATGAAGGAACAAGTTACCATTATATAGAAAAAGGTGATGAAATTGCTGCGGAGATTTCATCAATAAATATTGCAACGCAGTGTTTGGAAAAACACAATATCCCGTATATCCTCGGAAAAATTTGGACAACAGACGGAATTTACCGAGAAACTTTAAATCTTATTAAAAAACGAAAAGAACAGGGATGTCTTGCTGTTGATATGGAATGTTCCGCTTCTTTAAGCTATTGCAAAATTTAGAAATATCCCTATTATTCAATTTCTCTTTGGAGCAGATAATTTAGACGCTACTGAATGGGAACAAAGAGATTTAACTGACTATGGCTTTCAATCAGCTAACAAGTATATTCTATTGGCTTTAGAATTGGCTATTGCATTTGGAAAAGAGGAATACAAATGATTAAGTCGGAGTCCTATTGGTTGCATTGTCCAACTTGCAGAAAATAAAACCAGAGTAAAAATCAGAATAGATACAGAATTAAAGAATTTTCCACTGTTTGTCCAAAATGTAAACAGGAAAGCCTAATTAATGTAAAAAAACAACAAATAATAGTTATAGAGCCAGACGCTAAGACGCAGAGCCGATAATACCGAGAATGAATGAAAATTTCTTGGGTTATCGGCTTATTTTATTTTAGAGCTAAAAGAGGAGGATTATTTGTCCTCCACTTCCTTAGACTTGATAATTCCGTCAGCGACACTTTCCATGATAACTAAATCCTTATCGGAAAGGTTGTCAAGTTGTTTTTCCAACTGTCGTCTTCTGGTGCTTTTCACCAGATCAGGCACAGGCAGGAAAAATTCATCAACGGAAATATTAAGTAATGATACAAGGTCATAGAACACCTGTAAACTTGGGTGCTGCCCTTTGTTTTCAATATTTGTCAAATAGCGTGGGTCAATTTCAATCATAGCTCCCACCTGTTCACGAGTAAGACCTCGTTTTTACGAGCTTCTTTGATGGCAAGACCAAAGGCTCTGAAATCATACTTATCTTCTTTTTACGCATATTTAATCACCTCACTACATTTTACTGTTCCTGTTGATTTTCTAACAGGTATAGAAAAACGTATAGCAAGGTTTATCAGTTCCCATTATGCGTAAATCAATTAAAAAGTGCTGCATAGCGGCAAATAAAAAAACCCGCTATCAACAGTACCGTTTTTGCGTGTCACAAAATACCTTTTTCCAGATGGCGGTTGAAAAGCCGCCTTTTTCTTTTCCCATCAATAGAAAAACAACATAATGGTTTTGGGTTAGCGGCTTTGGGAGGTAGCCGCATTGAAAGACCTGTATAATCGACAATCTTCAATATATCCGTTATTGTCAAAAAAAGTCCTAGCTTTCACAGCGGCACAATATACCCTTGAATATGGTTTTTCACGTTACATAACAGGAACAATTTTAAAAGCACAAGAACAGCATTTCTTATATGCCCTTGTGCTTTTTGCTACTTTAAAAAATTTTTGATTTTTTGCTGATTCGGGTTACAAATCGCCCCTCCGTGTTGAGTGTTAGTGCGGAAAGAGGTAAAAAGCCTTTTCGCTTTAGCAACTTCAACTTGAAAGGAGGTGAGATTATGAAACCTTCTTCATTTGAGAACGCTATAAGACTTCAATTTGACTGTCTGGCTCGTAAGGTGATTGGCAGAACTGTAAAGAACTACAACAAAGAACTTGCCAGACGTGCAAAGCATGAAATATCTTTCTGTGAAATACCAGAGCTGGAATTAAACCAGTTGGGTGTATCGGACGAATACCCGATTGAATTTACTTCCTTTGATGTGTTTGGTACAGAAGTTCGTGTCTATGATGAGAAATTATGTGAAGCAATCAAAAAATTAAGCGAAAGACGACGCAATGTTGTGTTGATGTTCTATTTTCTGGAATTACCAGACGCAGAAATCGCAGAGATTTTGGATATTTCCAGAAACTCTGTTTATAGAAACAGAATGTGTTCACTAAAGCTCATTAGAGATATGTATGAGGAGGAATTATAACATGATGAAGTCTACAAAAAAGTGTCCTCTATTCTCCACAATCAGTTTAGCTGCTGATGGCGACGAAGTGGCAATAGAGAAAATATTAAATCACTATGACGCTTACATATCAAAAGCAAGTTTACGCCCGTTCTATGATGAACACGGAAATATGTATATTGTGGTCGACATGGAACTGAAAGGCAGAATCAGAGCTGCTCTTATTAAAGCAATTCTAGGTTTTGAAGTCAGAGTGAAATAAGCGAATATATACGGAGTGTTCTATCACCTCATTCCAGCTCCGTTTTACAAGTGTTCTTTGAAAAATGAATAAAGTAATCAGATACGTTTGATATACGGTGAGCCGACGGACTGGAACGCCATGACCCACGAAAGGAGGAATAAAGAAGCGAGCGACCATGCCAGTGATCCGTAAGCGACTGTTGGAAAAGTTGCTGCCATGACCTGTATATCAGAATAATGATACACCCGTATGACACGGTTCACCCATCAGAATGGGAATGGTGAAATTCCAGTGGAGCTTTCCAAAGCCATCTGATTACTTCTTATTTATAGACAAATTCTTTCATAATGTACAAGCATTTTTGCATACTTTGTAAATATATTGTAGTGAGGTGGTTCAATGGCAAATGACGCAAAGGTAGTTTGCAAGAATGTTTTTAAAAATTGTGATAGAGCGGCGTTTACAAAAGCATTTACTCTAAAATGGATAGAGTTGATAAATCAATATGAAAAAAATAAAGGAAAGGCAACTCCTGCCAGATGATAGACAAACTATCCTACGAGATGTTATAATAACATTATGTAGAGATAGTTTGTTTCGTCTTCTCTAAAAGGAGAACGAAGCATGATAGAATCAAAATCAAGAGTTGCTATTTATTGCCGCTTATCAGAGGAAGATAGAAACAAACAATCAGAAACAGACGACAGTAACAGTATTCAGAATCAAAAGTCAATGTTACTTCAATACTCATTAGAGCATGGTTGGGAAGTCTACAACATATACAGTGATGATGATTACACTGGTTCTGACAGACGACGACCAGAATTTAACAGGTTGTTGGAGGACGCAAAGAATCGTAAATTTGATATTGTCCTTTGTAAGACACAATCCAGATTTACCAGAGAACTAGAATTAGTGGAAAAATATATCCACGGTCTTTTCCCTATTTGGGGTATTCGTTTCATCAGCATTGTTGATAATGCAGATACCGCTAATAAAGGAAATAAGAAATCAAGACAGATAAATGGTCTGGTGAATGAGTGGTACTTAGAGGATATGTCAGAAAACATTAAAAGCGTTCTCACTGACAGAAGAAAGAACGGACATCATATCGGTGCTTTTGCCCTGTATGGTTACAAAAAAGACCCTGACGTAAAAGGGCATTTGATTATTGATGAAGAAGCTGCGGAAGTTGTCAGAGAAGTTTTTACACTGTTTTCACAGGGATATGGAAAGACCGCCATTGCCCGTATGCTGAATGACAGAGGAATACCAAACCCTACGGAATACAAACGACTTCATGGTTTGCGTTACAAGCAGCCTAAAACGAAAAACAGTACCCTATGGAAATATTTTGCCATATCAGATATGTTGGTGAATGAAATCTATATCGGGAATATGGTTCAAGGGAAATATGGCAGCGTTTCTTATAAGACAAAGCAAAACAAACCCAGACCAAAAGACGAGTGGTACAGAGTTGAGGGTACACATGAGCCGATTATTGACCGTGAGTTATGGGATAGGGTTCAAGCATTGGTAGCTCAAAAGGCAAAACCTTTCACAGTTGGCACAATCGGCTTATTTGCCAGAAAAGCTCGCTGTATGAATTGTGGTTATACAATGCGTTCATCAAAGACTGCTTTTCTGAATTGAAAATAATATGATCGCAGATCTGTGCGAGCTCTTCCATATCCTGCGGGCGGTAGGCCGGAGAATACACATGATTCTCCAGCCCCATTTCTTCCTTGCCAAGCTGCGCCTCA
>ENA-OQBD01001018-OQBD01001018.1-human-gut-metagenome-genome-assembly--contig:-NODE-1018-length-13841-cov-2.885664_pt1 | contig 13841 bp, 17 predicted proteins | sample MGYA00242742_ERZ504543 | MGnify/ENA primary metagenome ERZ504543 (study PRJEB26092, sample SAMD00036239) | human gut metagenome | host: Homo sapiens | study: EMG produced TPA metagenomics assembly of... | reverse complement strand
TATATAAAGCAACTTCCTATATACTGTATGTCTACAGCATATGGAAGTTATTTTTTTATGTATCTGCAGAATTACTTATCTCCGTGTTCTTTGAGATATTCTGCTTTTTCCCATCTCGTACAGATTATTACCTTCTGAGTCAATGATGACTACAGAGGCATATCCTCTACATACAATTTACGAAGTGCTTCTGCTCCCAGATCTTCATAGGCGATCAGTTCGGCCTTTTTGATGCATTTTGCAAGAAGCGCACCTGCACCGCCGATAGCTCCGAAATATACACCATCATATTTCTTCATGGCGTCTACTACTTCCGGAAGGCGGGCACCTTTACCGATCATTCCTCTTGCTCCCACAGACATCATTGTGGGTGCATAGGCATCCATACGTCCGCTGGTTGTAGGACCTGCAGAGCCAATGACTGCGCCTGGTTTTGCAGGAGTTGGTCCTACATAGTAGATGGTTGCATCTGTAGGATCAAATGGAATTTTTTCCCCTTTTGCAAGGGCCTCACACATTCTCTTGTGTCCTGCATCACGTGATGTATAAATAGTACCTGTTAATAATACCTGATCACCTGCATGGAGAGTTCTTGCCAGCTCTCTAGTAAGTGGAAGTGTAATTTTCTTTCTTTCCATCTCAGATCACCTCCGATTTATGGCGGGTTACATGGCAGTTGATATTAACTGCACATGGCATACCTGCAATATGAGTCGGCATTGTTTCGATATTCAGGCCGATGGCTGTTGTCTTTCCGCCAAATCCCTGAGGTCCGATTCCAAGCTTGTTTACTTTCTCAAGCATTTCTTTCTCAAGGTCTGCATAAAATGGATCCGGATTCTGGGAATCCAGTGGTCTCATCAATGCTTTCTTTGCAAGAAGCGCACATTTATCAAATGTACCGCCGATACCAACGCCAACTACCATTGGAGGGCATGGGTTAGGACCTGCTGTCTCTACTACTTCAAGGATAAAGTCCTTGATTCCCTGCAATCCTGCGGATGGTTTGAACATACGGATCTGACTCATGTTCTCACTTCCGAAACCTTTCGGTCCTACTGTGATCTTAACTTTATCGCCAGGAACGATTTCTGTGTAAATCATAGCCGGTGTATTGTCACCTGTGTTTCCACGGCGTACCGGGTCTTTTACTACAGATTTTCTTAAATATCCTTTGTCGTATCCGCGGCGTACACCTTCATTGATCGCATCGGTGAGATCTCCGCCAACAAAATGTACATCCTGTCCTATTTCAAGGAATACACATGCCATTCCTGTATCCTGGCAGATCGGCACGTTCTCGTTATCTGCAATATCAAAATTCTCAATAATATTGTCAAGGATACCCTTGGCAATCTCTCCGTCTTCGCATGCGCGGCATGTTTTGATGGCGCATTTTTACGTCTTCCGGAAGATGTTCATTTGCTTCGATACAGAGTTTTTCGATAACCTCTGTAAGTCTGCTTACTTCTACTTCACGCATTCTGGTAAGCTCCCTTCTTTCATTTGGGGATATTCACCGGGAGGTGACATATCCCTTTTGCATTATATCAAAGGCTCCCGGTACCGGTAATCCCTTATCGATACCGGGAGCTCTTTTTTACATTCTGAGTATCTTATTAGCGCTGTTCGTGACGAGCGTATTTTGGAAGCAGTAATGGAGATACCTTATCAGTATGTACGCCTGCTTTGTCCAGTTCATCTGCATATTTGTAGATATGATCCAGGTTCATTTCACCAAGCTCTACATTCTTGCATTTTGCAGCTGCTTTTTTACCTGCATTTCTTCCGAATACGATAACATCCAGAAGAGAGTTACCCATCAGTCTGTTTCTTCCGTGGATTCCACCTGCGGCTTCTCCTGCAACTAACAGGTTTGGAATTTCTTTTGTGAATCCGTCTCCGTTAATCTCAAGACCACCGTTCTGGTAGTGAAGTGTCGGATAAATAACGATAGGAACTTTTCTCATATCAATGCCGTAATTCATGTACATACGGAACATAGCCGGGATTCTCTTTTCGATGGTTCCTTCGCCACCGAGGATCTCGATCATCGGAGTGTCAAGCCATACACCTTTCAGTCCTCCCGGAACTTCTACGCCGCGGCCTTCTTCACATTCACGGATAACACCGGAAGCATTTACGTCACGGGTTTCAAGCGGATGGATATATGCTTCTCCGTTTGCATTGACAAGCTGTGCGCCAACGGAACGAACCTTTTCTGTTACCAGAGCACCCATGATCTGGGAAGGATAGATGGCTCCTGTTGGATGGTACTGGATAGAATCCTGATAAAGAAGGGAAGCACCTGCTCTGTATCCAAGTACAAGTCCGTCTGCAGTTGCGCCATAATGGTTAGATGTCGGGAATCCCTGATAATGCATTCTTCCTGCACCACCTGTTGCGATTACAACAGTTTTGGCTCTTGCAACAGAATAATCTCCTGTTTCCATGTTAAGAAGAACTGCACCTGCAACCTGTCCTTTTTCATCTTTCAGAAGTTCAACAGCTGAAGTAAATTCAACTACCGGAATCTTAAGATTCAGAACTTCATCTCTGATGGTACGCATGATTTCTGATCCAGAATAGTCCTTTGCAGCATGCATTCTCTTCTGAAGTACGCACCGTGATGGTAACCATTGTTCCGTCTTCTGCCTTTATCAAACTCAACGCCAAGGTCGTTCAACCATTTGATCGCATCCGGAGCTTCCATTACAAGTCTTTTTACCAGTTCCGGTTTTGCAGCAAAATGTCCGCCGCCGAAGCAATCCAGATAATGCTGTACAGGAGAATCATTCTCTTTGTCTGCAGCCTGGATACCGCCCTCTGCCATCATTGTGTTGGCATCACCGATACGAAGCTTTGTAACGATCATAACGTCTGCACCTGCATTGTGTGCTTCAATGGCACAGGAAGAACCTGCACCGCCACCGCCGATCACAAGTACATCTACATCATAATCAATTTTTGTAAGGTCAATTTTTTCGTTGATCAGACGGCTTGTTGAATGAAGCATTTCTGCCAGTTCCAGAGGAGCTTTCTGTCCTTTGTTCGGTCCTACTTTGATTTCTGCAAACGCGTCTGGATTATAATCCGGATGAAATTTCTCAAGAAGAGCGTCTTTCTCTTCAGCTGTCAGACGTCTTGGCTCTGTTGCCATACGCTGTGCTCTTGTAGCCTCTACCTTTTTGATGGATTCCATCATATTTTCTGGATATGGTGCATACATGTTTTACGCCCTCCCTATTTCTCAATTTCTCTGTTGTTGTAAAGTTCCTGCATGTCTGTGATTGGTTTCTGCATGATCTGCTCGATCAGATCATCATATTTACCTTCGTGGATTTCTTCTACACGTTTCTCCAGATGTTCGCTCTTAGGCGCGATATATTTACCTGTGAGACGTCTTGCCAGAAGACCTACCATCGGATGGGAAATACCGGCCGGACATCTTACAGAACAGCATCCGCAGCTTACGCAGTCGAAGGATTCCTCTGCACATTTTTCAAGTTCGCCTCTCTGTGCATATGCGATGTACTGCATTACATTTAAGTCCTGAGTACATGCTTTTGTACAGGCATTACATCCGATACAGCTGTAGATTTCCGGATAGAGTTCCATCATTACCTGCTGATTCGGTTTCAGGTCTTCGATGTTGTAGAGTCTCTTATCTGTAGGGAAGAACGGGATGCTTGCTACATACATTCCTTCCTGTACCTGTGTCTGACAGGCAAGACATGTTTTCAGCTCGTTTTCACCTTTGATTCTGTAGATTGTTGCGCAGGCTCCGCAGAATCCGTGTCTGCAGCCGCATCCTCTCTTTAATGTATAACCGGCATATTCCATGGCAGTCATAATTGTAAGTTCTGCAGGTACGCTGTATTTCTTACCGAAAAAATATACGTTTACCATATTATTTTCCATTTGAGATTACCAGTCCTTTCTATATATATCATCTGTCGTCAGCAGCACATACAAGCTCGAATCCGCTACGCTACTTCTCGCTTGAGGGCGTTCGCCCTACAGAATGTTCTGTGAAAGAATGCTTATATGCAAGCATGACGCATTCCTTCACATCACTTTCTGCACTGCTCATTGCTTATCAATATTCTGCAGGTAATTCATCAATCTCGTCGCATCTGAATACCGGACCGTCTTTGCAGACGTATTTGGAACCGATATTGCAACGGCCGCATTTACCGATACCGCATTTCATACGAAGCTCCAGAGTTGTATAAACCTGTTCTCTGGAGAAGCCCAGTTCTTCCAGTCCTGCAAGAACGAACTTGATCATGATGGGGCGGTCCGCATACAAGTGCTTGTTTTGTTTGTATCGAATCCGATCTCTTTTAAATAGGAAGGAACGAATCCAACATGTCCGTCCCAGCCTTCCTGTTCGCGGTCGATTGTCAGATAAACATTGACTCCCTCTGCTTTCATCCAGACTTCCTGGATTTCCTTTAACTGTACCAGGTCATCTGCAGAACGGGAACCATAGAGAATATCTACTGTTCCATAGTCAGCACGATTGTCCAGTACATAGTTGATAACAGAACGAAGTGGTGCAAGTCCGATACCACCTGCGATAAACAGAAGGTTTTTGCCCTTTAATTTATCTTCTACAGGAAAATGGTTTCCGTACGGTCCGCGGACTGTAATCTCATCTCCAACCTGAAGGCTGTGAAGATAATCAGTCAGGGAACCGCACTTTTTGATACTGAATTCCTGATATTCTTTATTTGTAGGTGAAGAAGTAATGGAAAACATACCTTCACTGACACCTGGTGCGCAGACCATTGCGCACTGTCCTGGCATATGTTCAAAAAGCTTTCCTCCTTCAGGAGCAATTTACGCGGAAGGTCTTAACGTCCGGTGTCTCCTGACGGATATCTGTGATCACGCCAACCTTTTGGAATCAGTGTGTCCAATGTATAGTTTTTATGGCAGGTACATTCGCTCATTATTTTTCACCTCCCTGATTTTCAAAAGCTTTGATGACTTTTACGATATTTAAGGATGACGGGCATTTTCTCAACGCAACGACCCACAGCCTACACAGGAGAACATTCCGTTATTGTTTACAGGATAGTAAACAAGCTTATGCATGAATCTCTGACGGAAACGCTGCATCTGGCTGTTACGGTTATTTCCGTGTGCCATCATGGTGAAATCAGAGTACATGCAGGAATCCCAGCAGCGGTAACGCTGTACACCATGTCCTGTATCATAATCTTTGATATCATAGCACTGGCAGGTAGGACACACGAATGTACAGGTACCACATGCCAGACATGGTTTGTAAAGCTCTTCCCATACAGGAGAGTTAAAACGGTCCATGTAATCTTCCTGTCCCCATCCTTCCAGAGAAAGATTAGAATAAGGAAGTTTTTCTACGATGGCACGAATCGCAGTTTTCTCTTCTTCTACCTTTGCTTCATCCGCATCGTTAAGAAGTTCTGCAACTGCTTTTGTAAGAGCTTCGCCCTTCTCTGTAAGAGGTTTCCAGTAAAGCTCGCCTTCGATCATCCATGCTGCAACATCTGCAACAGGATCTGCACAGTCAATGCCAAATACCTTACAGAAACAGCTCTCTTCCGGTTCATGACATGCAAGTGCAACGATGGTTCCATGCTCTCTTCTTGCTGCATAGAAGGTATCTACCGGATCACTTAAAAATACGTTATCCAGAACTTTTACACCCTGTACATCGCAGGCTTTCATACCGAATACAACAAAGTTTTTCTCCTGTAATGCCTGTGGTTCGATGGTAATGTTCTTTCCTTCTTTTTCCGCAGGTATAAAGGTTTTCACTCTGTGGAAAGAAAGCATCTTTTGGTGACTTTACGGTTTTTAAAGTGTCAAGACAGACTTCTGCGTCCTGGCTCCATGCTCTGAAGTTTACCTGATCACTGACTTTGACAGGTAAATATAAATCCTGATCTGCGGCAATTTTCTGGAATAATGCCTGCAGATTTTCTGCTGCTATCTTATACATACATTATCCCCTTTCTGCCACAATACTCGGCTCAACATCTTCAAATGTAAAGTTTGTAAGAGGTCCTTTGGAGGTTGTGTCCTCTCCTGCCTGATATTCTCCGTAGAAAGTATCAATATCTTTGATAAATTTACGGTTAAACAGTGAAGTGGGATTCCCTGAGGACATACTCTGCTGCATTCACCGCAGTCTGTACATCTTCCTGCCACATGGAATGCACGGATGATATGGAACATCTTCTCTTCGAAAGAGTCCACGTTTGCTTTCTGCGCACTGTCAAACTTATTGCTGTCGAATACACATTTACGGCAGCTGCATGCAGGACAGACATTACGGCAGGCATTGCAGCGGATACATTTGCTTAACTGGCTCTGGAAGAATGCAAATTTTTCTTCCGGGCTCATTGCTTCGATCTTCTCTACTTCTGCAAAACGATCTGCATCTTTTGTGTCTTTGGACTCACCGATCAGTTCATCATAAATCTTATGTTCTTTTCCTTTACATACGTGACATCTTTCAAGCATTGCATCTTTGTATGCACAGGTCTTCTCACCATAGATTGTCTGAATAGTCAGTGTTTCTGCCTCATCTGTGATCTCTGCACCGGAAATGCTTTCGATACCTTTGATTCCCTGTTTGCGGATTCTCTCGATATCCAGTTTTCCTTTACATCCAACACCAATGATATAAGCTTTCTCACGGTCTACACGATGCTCTTTGATCAGCTGATTAAAGCTGTATGTATCACATGGTTTTAAACAAACCAGTGTCTTGCCTTCCAGTTTGGAAGCTTCGATCATATATTTGCTTAAGTTTGCACCGCAGAATCCGTTATATACAAAATCTTTCAGAGATTCTTCTGTTTCAAAGTAAGCCGGTTCGATTGTAAGCAGATCTCCGGCTTTCCATCCCAGAACTCTTGCAACTGTACCGTCAGCAAGCAGTTCTTTTGCACGATTTATCAGCTCCTGCATCTTAAATCCTCCAATCTTACGTTCTTACCGAGTGAATGGATCTTCTCTACAAACTCATTCATAGTCTGGGAGAATTTCACACCTTCAGCAGCGGAAACCCATTCTACTCGTGTTCTTCCGTTTTCCACACCGATGTAGTCGAGCATGGAGAAAAGAAGCGTCATACGTCTTCTTGCATAATAGTTACCTGTGCTGTAATGACAGTCTCCAGGATGACATCCACACATGATCACACCGTCAGCACCTTTCTCAAAAGCACGGAGGATGAACATGGGATTGACACGGCAGGAACATGGAACACGGATGATCTTTACGTCAGCCGGGTAAGAAAGACGGCTGCTTCCTGCAAGGTCTGCACCTGCGTAACTACACCAGTTACAGCAGAATGCTACAATCTTAGGTCTGAATTCTTCGTTTGTTTCTATCGACATATTGCATCTACCTCCGCGATAATCTGTCTGTTGGAAAAGCCCTGCAGATCCATAGCACCAGACGGGCAGGCTACTGTACAAGCGCCGCATCCCTGGCAAAGTGCTGTATTTACAACGGCTACTCTTCTTGTTTCACGGATACCGTGGTCATTTACCTGTTTATTCTCATAGGAAATTGCTCCATATGGGCAGACATTTGCACATGTAGAACATCCGTTACATAACAGTTCATCGGATTTTGCTGTACATGGGTTGGTTGTCAGTTTATCTTTGGCAAGAAGGCCGATTGCCTTAACTGCTGCTGCGCCAGCCTGTGCAACTGTCTCCGGAATATCCTTCGGTCCCTGGCATACACCGGAAAGGAAGATACCTGCTGTAGGAGATTCTACAGGACGGAGTTTTGCATGGGCTTCTGTGAGGAAGTTATTTGTATCAATACTTGCTGTAAGCATAGTAGCGATCTTACGAACATCCGGGTTCGGTTCAATGGCTGTTGCAAGAACGACCATATCTGCTTTCTTAAGGATTTGTTTGTTGTCGATCAGGTCAGATCCCTGTACAAGAAGGCTTCCGTCCGGCTGTGGAATAACTTTTCCTACCTGGCCTTTGATGTAGTTTACGCCGTACTGTTCTACGGCTCTTCTGTAGAACTCATCGAAGTTCTTACCAGGTGTACGCACATCAATATAGAAGACTGTTACATTTGTATCCGGATATTTATCACGGATCAGCATTGCATGTTTTGCTGTGTACATACAGCAGATTTTGGAACAGTATGGCTTTCCTCTGTCATCAGAACATCTGCTTCCCACACACTGGATAAATACCAGCTCTTTCGGAGCCTTTCCGTCGGAAAGACGCTCTAAGTGTCCTTTTGTAGGACCTGCTGCGTTCATGATACGTTCCAGTTCCAGGGATGTGATAACATCTTTACTCTGGCTGTACGCATATTCATCATATTTGTCAAGTTTGATGGTATCAAAACCTGTAGCAACTACGATTGCACCGTATTTCTGTGTTACGATCTCATCCTGCTGATCGTAATCAATGGCTCCTGCCTGACATACTTTGGAGCAGACACCACATTTTCCTGTTTTAAATTTCAGACAGTTCTCACGGTCGATAACCGGAACATTCGGGATTGCCTGTGCAAATGGAGTGTAAATAGCAGTTCTGTTATTTAATCCTCTGTTAAATTCGTTCGGAATCTTCTTGGACGGACATTTTTCCTGGCAGACACCGCAGCCTGTACATTTGTCCATATTTACACTTCTTGCTTTCTTTCTGATATCAACGGTGAAATCACCTACGAAACCGCTGACATGTTCTACTTCACTGTATGTATAGATATTGATCTTCTCATGTGCTGCTGCCTCTACCATCTTAGGTGTGAGGATACATGCAGAACAGTCAAGTGTCGGGAATGTTTTGTCAAGCTGTGACATTCTTCCACCGATACTTGGAGTCTTCTCTACGATATCTACTTCATATCCTGCATCTGCAATATCCAGGGCTGTCTGGATTCCGGCAATACCGCCGCCGATGATCAGGGCTCTCTTTGTAACACGGCTCTCTCCTGGCTGAAGAGGTGTGTTTAAGTTTACTTTTGCGATTGCTGCCCTGGCAAGGATCACGGCCTTCTTTGTAGCCTCTTCCATATCCTTGTGGATCCAGGAACAATGCTCACGGATATTTGCAATCTCCACCATGTATGGATTCAGGCCAGCTCTTTCAGCTGCTTTTCTGAATGTTGCCTCATGCATACGTGGAGAGCATGAACAGACAACAACGCCTGTCAGGTTTTTCTCTTTAATGGCTTCCTGAATTTTAGCCTGGCCTGCTTCTGAGCACATGTACTGGTAGTCTTCTGCATGAACGACACCCGGCTCTTTGGCAGCTAATTCAACAACTTTTTTTACATCTACCGTAGCGGCGATATTACTTCCGCAATGACAGACAAATACACCAATTCTCTGCACGCTGGCTTACCTCCTGTATCTTCTGAATGCACTTACCAGAAGCTGCTGTGGCAGTTCCGGATCAAGAAGCTGTGGTATCTCATCTGCTTTCAGATAATCGCCGCCTTTTTCACGGACAACTAACTGTCTTGCTGCATCGATGATCTTTCCCGGTTTTACATCTCTTGGACAACGCTCTACACAGGCGAAGCAGGAAAGGCATTTCCAGAGAGACTTTGAATTGACAAGTGCTTCGATATCTTCATTTACAACATAGGATACAAACTGATGTGGCTTGATATCCATTTCATTGAAAGATGGGCAGGTAGCAGAACATTTTCCACATTTCATACATTTCAGCGGATTGGTTCCGGAGATCTCTTTGATCTTTTCTGCTGCTGAATGCTGGTTTCTCATTTTGCCACCTCCTCTTTTACTCCGAGGGCTTCTGCAAGGAGCTCTGTGAAATAATATACAGGCAGTTCGCTGGAAGCGTTTTTATTTAAATTATATTTACACAATGGACAGGCTGTGATCAGCATATCTGCGCCAAAGCCTTTCGCACTATCTTCGATTTTCTGACACATGTTCTGAGACATATCTTTTTCTTTCAGAGAAATGTAACCGCCGCAGCATTCATTTCTGTATGGATAGATTACCGGTTCTGCCCCAAGTGCACGGATGAAATCTTCCATGATTGTCGGATTCTCAGGATCATCGAAAGCCATGATCTTACCCGGACGTAATAAGAGACATCCGTAATATGCTCCGATCTTCTTTCCTGTAAGCGGGTTTACTACTTTCTCTTTCAGCTTGTCAAAGCCAACTCTGTCGCGAAGCACTTCCAGATAATGGAGTACTGTTGTCTCGCCAGCATAAGGCTCGTCAAGCTGCATGTAATTATTTGCTCTGGTGCGGATATCTTCCACATTCTTCATGTCGTCATTGACACGTTTGATCACGTGATGACAGGCAGAACAGATCGTCACCAGATCCTGGCCTTTTTCTTTGGCCTGATTAAGAGCACGTACGGAAGAAAGTTTCGTAGCGATCTCGTCAGTTCCCAGAGGATAAACACCTCCGCAGCACTGCCAGTCTTCGATCTCTTCCAGTTCAAACCCAAGTGCTCTGGCGCTGGCTCTGGCATATTCGTCCAGATCTTTCGCCTTGTTTCTCAGGGTACAACCCGGATAATAACTGTACTTCATACTTAACATTATCCTTTCTTAGTTGTTCAGGTAAATTCGTGTTGCAGTTAGTGCTTGCTAATCTTTGTCATTTTTTTAACAATCTATAGACAAAAATATAAATCAAGTCTAATACAATTACTTTTTATATCTTTTTTGAGACATAGAAAATAAAAGAGTTCGCACACCCTTCCTCCGCAATTAAAGGAGTGTATCAGCTCGATTTCCGTAAAAATATTATATTCATATTTGACAACATTTTAACAAGAGGTTTTTGATAATTTTTTTTATCACGCATCATTGCTCAATTCTTCTGATCTAAATTAATCTTTTTCAGGCAGATAAAATCTTCCGCTTTTCTATTTACTCACAATCATAGTATCTTTCAAAAATTAATAAAATATTATTTATATATTTTTTGCTTTTGATATATGTAAGCCAAAATTCGTCTGTTTCCGCTTACAGTACAGAATTTTGGCTAATAATTAAAAAAGGAGTAAACAGTAATATGGATTCAGAAGAACAGGCTGTACCTGTACTTCTGAATGTTTTGTCTGATATATTATTAATTAAGGTCAATCTGAGCAATAATTTCTTTCAGTGCATCTGCACTCTTCTTAAGCTGTTCGATCTCAGCTTTTGTCATTCTCATTGGAACTTTGCCCTGTACACCATTTGGTCCTACCAGAGTTAATGTACTCAGGCATACATCATCGATTCCGTACTCTCCATGCATCATAGTAGATACTGTAGAGATAGACTCTGAAGAAGATACAAGAAGGCTGCAAAGTTTGCATACAGAAGAGGATACTGCATAGAAAGTTGCACCTTTCTTGGAAATGATCTCACCGCCAGATTTCTGTACATACTGAAGCATTGCTTCTTTATCAATCGGTTCAATATCCTTACCGAGTTTCTTCTCAAGGTCGTAATATTCATCCACACTTACACCTGAAATATAGGCACCAGACCACGGAATAAAGGATGTATCTCCATGCTCACCGAATACATAGGCATGGATATTACTCTGTGCAATCTGGAAATGTTCGGATAATCCGCAGCGCAGACGTGCAGAGTCAAGAATTGTACCGGAACCAAGGATCTGGTTTTCTGGAAGTCCGGAAATCTTTGTAAATACATAAGTCATGATATCAACCGGATTGCTTACGATCAGATAAAGGGCATTTGGAGCTGCCTTTACGATCTCCGGTGTGATAGATTTGAGGATATTTACATTTGTCTGTGTAAGTTCAAGTCTTGTCTGTCCTGGTTTACGGGCAATACCGGATGTGATGATAACGATGTCAGAATCCCTAGCATCTTCGTAGTCTCCGGCAATGATAGAGATAGGATCTCTGAAGCAGGTTCCCTGGATAATATCCAGAACTTCACCTTCTGCTTTCTTTTTGTTGATATCGATCAGAACAATTTCAGATGCGATATCCTGGCTTGATAAAGTGTACGCGATGGTAGATCCGACGCTGCCGGCTCCAATGATAGTAATTTTACTGCTCATAATCTTAATACTCCTTTTCTCCTAACAAAATTGACGCCTTAATGATAACACATTGTCAAAAAATTGACAAGAGCTTTTGTACAGAAACCTGAACAATTTTTTCGTTTAAATATTTGTTTGGAAGCATAAAATTGTTTGTTAGTTTGATATAATTTTCACATTTTCCTATTGGAGTAGATACTTGCAATTTAAGCAGTGGTTGGGGATTTCCCTGATTTTTGATTCGGTTAAGTACAGTATCTGAAAGCTTTATCTGTCAGAATACGTGCAAAGATTAGTCCTAATGGCAACGCTGCAATGATAAGGATCGCAGACGCAAACCAGGATGCAGCTACTGATAATGACATAATACCAAGATTATAAAATCCTCTGTATAAATATAATCCCGGAACCATGATAACGATTGAGGGAACTGTTACAGATATCCTTGGATATCCGACTTTATTCTTCAGCAGGGACGCCAGAAGTCCCGCAGTAAGTGCACCAATAAATGCGGCTGCAGCAGGAGGAATATTTGCAAGGTCTACCAGTTCCAGTCTCAGAGTATTGGCAACTGCTCCTATCCCGGCTGCTGCGACTGCCAGACGAACCGGGCTGTTAAACATGATAGAGAATCCAAACACTCCGCAGAAACTTGCAAGAAGCCTGAATAAGATCCACTGCTCTGTTGACAGTGAAAGTTTTATAAAATCTACAGGTTTCAAATGCAGGATCAGTGCCATGATCCATGCTGACATAGTAGCTACCAGAATAACGATCAAAGCATAAGTCAGACGTTCTATTCCTGAACGCATATCCAGTTTTGCAAGGTCAATACCACTGGTAATAAACGGAAATCCCGGTATGATAAAGAGCATTGCACAGATATATCCCGCTTCGTGCTGAACAGAAATACCAAATAATATTTCTCCAAGTTTGAGCAGACCTGCATATGCAAAACATGCCAGAGATACAGAAGACACAATACATAAGAACAATGTAAAATGGTGTTTGGTCAGTTTGCAGCGGAGATAATTTCCAATTCCTGCCCCGACAAATGCACAGAACATCTCAATCGGACCGCCTCCCAGCAGAAATGTAAATCCACAGCATGCGATTGCTGCTGCAAGTCCCAGTGCAGGCGGGGAATAGAGACCATGTGTTTTTTCAATATTATCAAGGAAAGTATGCAGCTGTTCCCCTGACATATGTTTCCCTTCTGTTTTAAAGTTCCGGATAAAGTGTTCCAAACGGTTTAACTTTAAGGTATTTACTCCGGTATTGGTCAGGCACAGTGACTGGGTAAAGCCTTCTTCTCCGTCATAGCATGTATATTCAATAGACATCAGACCAATATCCGCCGTACATGTAATGCCAAGTGCTTCTGCCAATGTGTTCATGGAACTTCTTACTCTCCAGGCTCCGGTACCGCATGAGAGAAACATAATCCCCACACGTCCGATAACGGATGCTTTCTCTGCGATGCTGGAATCTACAACTGGTACAATTTTCCCCATTTTCATCTGTATACTCATGCCAGGCAACATCCATATGGTTCTTTTTAATCACTTCCTGCGGCATTTTTCTCACTTCCTCATTCTATATTGTCAATCGGATAAAATCATCCGCTTTGCTACTTGCTTGATTTGTTAAAGCTGCAGACTGTCATTTCCTGCTTTTTCCATCAATTTTTTCCCTGCATGCCAGTACGATTCCGTCAATCTCGTCTAAATGCTGCAGCAATTTTTTTCTCAAATTCATGGATAGGAAGAGAATCCAATTTCATCATAGGGTTTATCCGGAT
>ENA-OQBD01001016-OQBD01001016.1-human-gut-metagenome-genome-assembly--contig:-NODE-1016-length-13845-cov-4.578947_pt1 | contig 13845 bp, 15 predicted proteins | sample MGYA00242742_ERZ504543 | MGnify/ENA primary metagenome ERZ504543 (study PRJEB26092, sample SAMD00036239) | human gut metagenome | host: Homo sapiens | study: EMG produced TPA metagenomics assembly of... | reverse complement strand
ATTACTTCCTTCTTACCTTGTTGTTTTATCTTATTGTTCTGCTGTGAGTGGTATAATTATTTCGAAAACGATGTACCAGAGTGTGTTTGAAAAATGCTTTACGCAAAATATACCGCAAAGTGGGACGTGCAGATTGTGGAAATGATTTTCAAACACGCTCTGGCATTATGGAAATGATTTTAATAATTTCCCAAAATTCTCATTCTGTCAGCTTCTGCCTCAATTCCTCTCAGGGCATTCTTCACTGCACTGTCCATTTAAGTTTCCCTCAAAATCAACAAAAAAAACGGTACTGCCAGTTCTTCCCTGTGATCGGGCGGGATTCTATCTTCGTCATATTCAGTCCATTATAAATAATGTGAGACAGCATATTGTAAAGAGTTCCGCTCTCATGATGCAGTTCAAAGAAAATGCTGATCTTATGTGCATCCTTCACATAGATTGGTTTCTTACTCACGATCACAAAACGTGTGGCATTCTGTCCGTTATAGCAGATATTCTCAGCCAGGATCTTCAGTCCGTAAAGCTCTCCTGCCTGTCTGCTGGCAATAGCTGCCTGCGTCTTGTCATTGTCTTCTTTTATCTTCTTGGCAGAACCGGCAGTATTTTCCATCTCTTTCTTCTTCCAGTCCGGATGAGATTCCAGATATTTTCCACACTGGGAAAGTGCCTGAGGATGAGAACATACCTGTCTGATATCCTCCAGTTCAGCATCCGACAGTCCCAGAAGCACATGCTCCGGACGGATGATCTGTTCCCCTACAATGCTAAGTTCATACTCTGTGAGAAGATCATAAATATCCGCCACAATACCGGCAGTTGTATTCTCAATGGGAAGTACCGCATAGTCTGCTCTTCCCTCCACAACTGCTTCCATTGCATCACGCCAGGTTTTTACATGAAAGCTCTCAATATCGTCCTGGAAATATTCCCTCATTGCAGCATAACTGTATGCGCCTTCCACACCCTGAAAGACAACTCTTACATCTTTCAACGGAAGTGCATCTACCATTTCCAGTTTCTCATCATCCTCGATTCCATGCTCTGTGAGAAGCTGATACTGTCTCTTACGGCTGATCGCCATGATCTGCTGAAAAAGCTCCTGCGCACCAAGCTGATTAAATTCTCCATGTGCCTTACCTCTCAGGACCTCCAGCTTCTGTCTCTCTCTTTCCGGATCCAGAACCTTCTTTCCTGTTCGTATCTTATATTCTGCAACATCCTCACACACCTTCATTCTCTGTTCAAAAAGACGTATGATATCGCTGTCGATCTTATCTATTTCATTTCTGCATTCCTGTAAATCTATCATTTATGTTGTACCTTTTTACTTTCACAAATTCTCTACAATATCAGTCATCTCTCCGATAAAGGAAAGAGAACCAAAGGCAATGATCACATCCTGTTCCCCGGCAAATGAAAAAGCCTCCTCCACTGCATCTTTAATCGTATCCATTGCCTGTACATTGGGATTATATTCACTGACAGTCTTCGCCAGTTCTCCGGCAGGCAGCGCCCTTACATTATCCGGAGTCTGGATCGTAAGTATCCGGTCTGCAAAGTGCACAGTTTTCTGAATCACACTTCTGTAATCCTTATCTGCAAACACTCCCATAATATAGATGATCCGTTTTCCCTTAAAATAATGCTCTATTGAAGCTGCCATCATATCCGCAGCAGCAGGATTATGAGCCCCGTCTACCACAAACAGCGGGTTTTTTACAGATAACTGTAAACCGTCCGTTCCAGTTTACTGTGCGAAGCCCTTCTTTTTTCTGCTCCGCAGCGGTGGAAAAGCCCAGCTCATCCAATACTTTTAAAGCATTCAGTGCAACTACTGCATTTTCCTTCTGATAAACACCTGCCAGCGGAATCTCATACTCTTCACCCCTGTACCGGATTGTCTGTCCAAGGCAGCTTTCCTTTAGCACCTCTGCCTCAGAAGCATCTGCTATGGTACATTTTGCACCGTGTTCTCTGCTGATCCTCTCGATCACCTGCATTGCTTCCGGCTTCTGTCTGGCAGTCACCACTCTGCAGCCGTCTTTGATGATCCCGGCTTTCTTCTCTGCGATCTGTGCCAGAGTATTTCCAAGAAAAGACATATGATCCATACTGATCGATACCAGCACTGCCAGCAGCGTATTTTTAATAATATTTGTGGCGTCCAGATTTCCGCCCATTCCCACTTCCAGCAAAACGAGATCACAATTCTCTTTTTAAAGAACAAAAATGCCACTGCAGTCTCTATTTCAAATGCAGTGGGATGGGGATAACCATCCTTTGTCATAGCAGCAATAACATCAGACACCTGTGTAATATAAGCAGCAAAGTCCTCTCTGCTGATCCTGCTTCCCGAAACTTCCATCCTGCCTCTGTAGGAATACAGGGTAGGCGAAACATATCTTCCAATGCGATATCCCGCACCGGATAAAACAGAATACAAAAAAGCAATGACAGAACCCTTGCCATTGGTACCGGCTATATGCACATATTTCAGATCATCCTGTGGATTTCCAAGACGTTTCATCAGCTCACGCATATGATCCAGTCCCAGGACACTGGGAATTTCCCGGGTGATTTTATCTATGTACTCCCGGCTTTCCTGATAATTCATAATAAACTCCTCTTATTTCCATGAGATCCCCTCCACACGTTCCTTTTGCGCATAAGGCACCTCATTGCTATAGTGTAATAACGTGTTCTCATTATATCCTACGTGTATGTTTTTTTCAAGGCAGGCAATACTAGAATCATAGAAATTTATACAGGAGCGTTACCTATGAAAAAAGCTTTCATTCTCTGCGGTCTGACGGGCTGGTGCATGGAAATCCTCTGGACCGGACTGCATTCCATCCTTTCAGGAGAACTTACCATGACAGGAAAAACTTCCCTTTTAATGTTTCCCATTTACGGATGCGGTGCCATCATCCGCCCGCTCTCCGGTAAACTTTCTGCTGTCCCGCTTTTTGTCCGCGGCTGCATTTATACTGTCGGATTTTTTTTGCGTGGAATTTATCAGCGGTGCTCTTTTGCGCTGTTTTCATATGTGTCCCTGGGACTACAGCAACACTCCTCTGAATTACCGGGGACTGATAAGACCGGACTACGCTCCCCTCTGGTTCGGAGCCGGACTTTTTTTTGAGAAAATACTTGGAAAACTCTCTTGAAAAAATGCACCTGATTATTATATGATGTTAAGAAGGATTACGTAAACAATTCCTGAACCAGTAAAATATGGAGGTATGAAATGAGACACTTAATGAGTCCGCTGGATCTGTCTGTTGATGAGTTAAATACTCTTCTTGACTTGGCCAGCGATATTGAGAAACACCCTGATAAATACGCACATGTCTGTGACAACAAGAGACTTGCAACTTTATTCTATGAGCCAAGCACCCGTACCCGTCTCAGCTTTGAAGCTGCTATGATGAACCTTGGCGGTAAAGTTCTTGGTTTTTCATCAGCTGATTCCAGTTCCGCTTCAAAGGGTGAAAGTGTTGCCGATACAATCCGCGTTGTATCCTGTTACGCTGACATCTGTGCTATGCGCCACCCGAAAGAAGGTGCTCCGTTAGTAGCTTCTATGGCTTCTTCTATTCCTGTTATCAACGCCGGCGACGGTGGTCATCAACATCCTACCCAGACATTAACCGACTTACTTACCATCCGTTCCCTGAAAGGACGTCTGGACAATCTGACCATTGGTCTGTGCGGCGACCTGAAATTCGGACGTACAGTTCACTCCCTGATCGAAGCACTTGTACGTTACACAAATGTAAAATTCATTCTGATCTCACCGGAAGAGCTTCGCATCCCAAGCTATATCCGCGAGGATGTTCTGAAAAAGAACAATATCGAATTTCAGGAAGTAGAGAGACTGGAAGATGCCTTACCGGATCTTGATATCCTCTACATGACACGTGTACAGAAAGAACGTTTCTTCAACGAAGAAGACTATGTCCGCATGAAGGATTTCTACATTCTGGACAAACAGAAAATGGAACTTGCAAAAAAAGACATGTACATTCTTCATCCGCTTCCACGTGTAAATGAAATCTCAACAGAGGTGGATGCAGACCCGAGAGCAGCTTATTTCAAACAGGCACAGTACGGTGTATATGTACGTATGGCCCTGATTCTCACATTACTGGAGGTAAAATTACCATGTTAAATGTTGGAGCACTTCGCGAAGGTTATGTATTAGACCATATCAAAGCAGGCAAGGCCATGACTATCTATCATGATCTGAAGCTTGATAAACTTGACTGCACCGTTGCCATCATCAAGAACGCGCGCAGCAACAAAATGGGTAAGAAAGATATCATCAAGGTTGAATGCCCGGTTGAGAATCTCGATCTTGACATTCTCGGCTTTATCGATCATAACATTACTGTAAACGTAATCAAGGACGAGAAGATCGTTGCCAAAAAAGAACTGAAACTTCCGAATCAGGTTGTCAACGTGATCAAATGCAAGAATCCACGCTGCATCACTTCCATTGAACAGGGACTCGACCAGATCTTTGTTCTTGCAGATAAAGAGAAAGAAGTTTACAGATGTAAATACTGCGAAGAGAAATATACAGGTAAACGCAATAAATAATAAAACAAATATCGAAAAAAACAGAACGGAAGAAATCCGTTCTGATTTTTTTGTACGCAATCAGACCGATAAGCCGGGTTATGTCATTGGGTAATCATCTGTCTAGGCCTTACGTTGCCATAAGGCTCAAGCGACCCACCTGAAAGCACGACGGGCAGCCGTATCGCTTTCTATTCGGTCTTGCTTCGAATGGAGTTTACATGTGCCCGGCCTGTTACCAGGACGGCGGTAGTCTCTTACACTGCCTTTCCACCCTTACCTCAGCAAGTGAGGCGGTTTATTTCTGTTGCACTGGTCTGGGAGTCACCTCCACCGGACGTTATCCGGCATCCTGCCCTGCGAAGCCCGGACTTTCCTCGTCTGAACCCTTTCGTCTGTTCAGCCGCGATTACCTGGCCTGGTTGCGCAAGTGCTATTCTAGCACGTTTTTTTGCACTTGTAAAGAAATTTCATCCTACTATTTTACACATTAAAGCAGCTTCCACCGATAAATTCTCTTAAAATCGAATTATTCGGTACTGCCTCGCTTGGCACCGGAACAAAATATTCAAAGAACTTCAGCAGCCTCTTCGCCTCTGTATACTCTGGTTCGTCCTTGGCAATCCCAAACAAAAGCGGTTCCGCATATACTTTCAGACATGCCAGTTCATAGATCAGCGCAGAATTAAACATTACATCTGCATCCTCCTGGAACGGAAAGATATTCTGTTCTTCACCTCTGCGCACAGACGGCCATCTTGCAATTGTCTCTTTCGCGGAAGTCCCTCTGGTGCGGGCATCTCTTACAATTCTGCGGATCAGACGGCCATCCGTAGTAGGAATCCTGTTATGTTCATCAATATTCAGCTGAGTCAGAGCGCTGAGATAAATCTTAAATTTGCTCTCCTTTGGCAGCGCATAGCTGAGCCTGTCATTCAATCCATGAATTCCCTCGATCACCAGAATATCGTCTTTATCCAGCTGCAGAAAATCACCTTTATATTCTCTGGTTCCTGTTTTGAAATTGAAAACCGGCATCTCTACCCTTTTTCCTTCCAAAAGCTCAAGCATATCTTTATTAAACTGCTCCACATCAATCGCTTCCAGACACTCAAAATTCTTTTCCCCAAACTCATCTACAGGAGTCAGGTGCCTGTCAATGAAATAATTATCCACTGCGATCGGATGCGGTTTCATTCCATGGGCAGCCAGCTGAATAGACAGCCTGTGTGAAAACGTAGTCTTTCCGGAAGAAGACGGACCTGCGATCATAACAAACTTCTTGTTTCCGGCTGCGGCAATCTCAGATGCGATTTCCGAAATCTTTGCCTCCTGCATAGCCTCCTGGATCAGCAAAATATCCTGGATACCACCTCTGGTAACCTTTTCATTCAGGTCACCGACTGTCGCAATATCCAGTTTATCTCCCCATTCCTGAGATTCCTTCTGCACGCGGAAAATCTTCTCTCTCGGTTTAAATTCAGGTATCCGGTCCGGTTCACTCTGAGTCGGAAGCTGCAGTACGAAACCGCCCTCATACAAAAACAGATCAAAAACCTTAATATATCCCGTATGGTTCGCCATAAAACCGTAGAAATAATCCTCAAAGCTTCCAATACTGTAAAGATTCACCGCAGAGCTTCTGCGGTAATTAAACAGCTTCTCTTTGTCATACATATGATGCTTATGAAAAAGTGCAACTGCCTCACTGGTGCTTACGCTTCGCTTTACAATGGGAAGATTCTCGTCCACGATCCTATGCATCTGCGCCTTTACCTTATCAATAAATTCCTGATCCAGCGCCATAGGTCCTTTCATTGTAAAATAATAGCCGCTGCCTACAGAATAATGGATCACTACACTGTCTATATTTTCCTGCCCTGCCACATCATAAATTGCTTTCAGAAGAATCAGACTTGCACTTCTGCAATAAGTTTTGTGTCCGATCGGATCTTTGGATGTCACAAATTCAATCTCACAGTCTGTCTTGAGATGCTTATGCAGTTCTCTCAGCCTGCCATTTACGATCACCAGCATTACAGGTGCATCCGTACTTCCTTCGTATTCCTTTACAATCTCACTGTAAGGAATCTTCTCAGGATATTGTTTTGTTATTCCCTGTATCGTAACGTTATACATTTTCTGTCCCATAAATCCTGCCTCCATTTCTGCTATACCGACAAGTAAATACAGTTATCAGATTGTTACTGTTCACTCCGTTCTCAGTAACGTAGCCAAAATTCATTCCAGATTGCCTGCGGCAATAGAATTTTGGCTTGTATGTCTCGGGATTTTGGCATATTCATACCAAAACACCTCGCGGGATAGTGGTGTATGAACAGTAACATCGGCTCCGCTGCCAACAGGCAGATCAGCCAATTTTCATTTATAATTTCATTATTATATGGTAAGAACCCGTATCACAGAATCGTGTACGGGCTCTTTACCTCTGCACAGGAGATTTTCAGTTCCGGAAATGCCTGTGTCAGTTCTTTTTTCATTGCATCCATAAAAATATATTCTGTTCCGTAGTGTCCGGCATCGATCAGCGCCAGTCCCTGCGCAACCGTATCAATTCCTGTATGGTGGTCGATATCACCGGTCACATACACATCCGCACCGGCCTTAATGACATCCTTGATCATGCTCTTGCCTGATCCTGTACATACAGCAGCACATTTTACCATGCTGTCCAGATTCCCATAAACCTTTACATCATTTAACTTCAGAGACTCTTTAACAAGCTGTGCATACTCTCTCAGTGTCATTTCCCGTGGAAGTTTCCCAACTCTGCCAAAGCCCTGTACTTCCCCATCTCTCTCTTCAGTTATGGAAAGGACTGTGGTATCATGCATTTTCGTATAGTCTGCACTCAGATCCGCCATACCCAGCACATCATAATTGGTATGCATCGCATAATAAACAATTCCTTTCTGTATCAGCGTAAGGATCTTTCTTCCTGTAAAGCTGTGATTATTGATCTTCTTAATTCCGGAAAAGATCATGGGATGATGGGTAATGATCATATCTGCCCCATCCTCTATGGCCTCAGCCAGTGTTTCCTCTGTCAGATCCAGAGCCAGAAACACATGGCTGATCTCATTTGTATCATCTCCTGCGAGAAGTCCTACGTTATCCCAGTCCTCTGCTGCATCTGACGGGTACTTCTTCTCCAGCCAGGAGGTCAGTTCATATGCCTTCATATTCCTCTAAAGCAGCAATAACTGCCTGCTTTTCCTCCTCTATCTCGCCCGCACGCTTCTCTGCATTGGGCGCATTCTTTAATCTGTCAAGAATCTCATTGCGGATGCGAAGCTCTCTTTCCAGATACTCCCGCAGAACAGGATGCTTTCTTTCCAGAAGCATTCCTCCAAACCACTCATCTAAAGTATAAGGAGTATCTTCTGAAATATGCATCTTTTCTCCATGAATTACCTTCATCATAGGATAAAACTTGCCATCCTCCAGAACCATCTCCTCCTCTGTGATCTGCCAGCCGATTTTTCTGACAAATCTGCGAAAATGGGGGATATCTGACTGAGGCTGCAGGATCATTTCCCGAAAGCTCTCCCTGACCTCTGCCCCGTCAGTAAGAATCCTCTCCATGAGAGGGCCGCCCATTCCTGCGATCACAAGAGTGTCGCCCTCTCCCGGTTTCAAAGCCTCAAGTCCGTCTGAAAGCCGGGTTTCTATGTATGCGTCCAGTCCATACTGAGAAATATGTTCCTGCGCTCTGGACAACGGGCCTTTTCTTACATCCATGGCAATCGCACCCGGAATCTTTCCATCCAGATAAAGCGAAACCGGCAGGTATCCATGATCGCATCCCACATCCACAAGTCTGTTTCCCCTGGTCACCAGGCCTGCTATTGCAGACAAACGTAATGAAAGCTGCATAACAGGCTCCTTAGTCCAGATAATCCTTCAGTTTACGGCTGCGGCTCGGATGACGAAGCTTGCGGAGAGCCTTTGCCTCAATCTGACGGATACGTTCTCTTGTTACATTAAATTCCTTACCAACTTCCTCCAGAGTTCTGGCACGTCCATCGTCCAGGCCAAAACGCAGGCGCAATACTTTCTGCTCTCTGTCTGTCAATGTGCTCAGAACCTCTACCAGCTGCTCTTTCAGCAAAGTAAATGCTGCTGCATCTGCAGGTACAGGTACATTGTCATCCTGGATAAAGTCTCCAAGGTGGCTGTCCTCTTCCTCACCGATAGGTGTCTCCAGAGATACAGGCTCCTGGGAGATCTTAAGGATCTCACGTACACGCTCTACAGACATATCCATCTCTTTTGCAATTTCTTCCGGCGTAGGTTCACGTCCAAGCTCCTGCAGTAACTGACGGGAAACGCGGATCAGTTTGTTAATAGTCTCAACCATATGCACCGGAATACGGATGGTACGTGCCTGGTCTGCGATTGCTCTGGTGATTGCCTGACGGATCCACCATGTAGCATAGGTACTGAATTTATAACCCTTGCGGTAATCAAATTTCTCAACCGCTTTGATCAGACCTAAGTTACCTTCCTGGATCAGGTCAAGGAAAAGCATTCCACGTCCCACATATCTCTTTGCAATGCTGACAACAAGACGAAGGTTTGCTTCTGCCAGACGTTTCTTGGCAGCCTCATCCCCATTCTCCATTCTCTTTGCAAGTTCGATTTCCTCTTCTGCTGAAAGAAGCGGAACCTTACCAATTTCCTTCAGATACATACGTACCGGATCCTCGATGCTTACACCTTCAGGAACAGAAAGATCGATCTTGTCAAGCTCAATCTCTTCTTCATCCAGCTTATCAATGTCTGCATCGTCATCATCCAGGATCATATCATCTGCATTACTGTCTGTAATCCTAAGCACATCCACTCCACTGGCTTCCAGAAAGTCAAATACTTTCTCCATCTGTTCAACTCCCAGTGGCTGATCCTTAAAGAAGTCATTGATTTCCTGGTATTCCAGTACATTCTTTTTCTTCTTGGCAAGCTCCAGAAGTTCTACCAGTTTTTCACTGAATTTACCCATATTCATTTCCATATGTGCTCTATACCTCCATATAGTGTTTATATTTTATCCTTATTCGAAAGAAATATGCAGCTGCTGCCGCTTTCTTCCAAGCTCTTCCAGTTCTTTCTTTGCTTTTACAAGTTCCTGCAGTCCCTGTATATCTGTGGGATCCCAGGTTCTGTTTCTCTCTTTCAGACTCTCATCCCTAATCCTGATCACAGCATCCGAGAAAGCCCGGTTCTGTTCCTCCGGAGTCTCCAGATGGATCGTTGCATTAAAAAGGGATGAAACCTCTCTCTGCTCTTCACTGTCAATGAAAGCATTCATCAGCCTTGCAGGATTCACATCGCCATCCCTGTGCTGCTGGTAAAGCATCTCTGCCACCTGCCTGTACAGAGGAACCACGAAATCTGAAGGCTGGATATATTTTTCCACTGTATCAAATATGCCCGGATAAGTTACCAGCCAGGTAAGCATCAGCTTCTGTGCTTTCTCTGCTGCACTCTCCTTCTTCTTTTGCTGACCTGCTCCCACAGGTTTAGGCTGAATCCTCTGCTCTGCCGGAGTTCCCTTCATTGCAAGAGCTCCGACTCTCTTTTTAAGATTCTCCACACTGATCCCACTGTTTCTGTAATCCTTTACGATTGCTTCTATGTAAAGATTTCTCTCCAGTTCATCGGAAAGTTCCAGAAGCATCTGTGCACACCGCTCAAAGAAACGGTTCTGTCCCTGGGGCTCCTCCATTGGAAATTCCCGCTCTGCCATATGTACGCGGAACATAAAGCTGTCCATAGCCTGCTCCAGACGTTTCTCAAACTCTTCCGCTCCAAGTGCCTTGATAAATTCATCCGGATCTTTATGCGGCTTAAGATTTACCACCCTCGAAGAAACACCTGCTTCCCTCAGGATCGGAATGGCACGAAGGGCAGCCCTCACGCCTGCATCATCACTGTCATACAGAAGCAATACCTCCTGAGTGTAACGCTTCAGCAGACTTGCATGTCCGGAAGTAAGTGCCGTTCCCAGCGATGCCACCGCATTGGTAAACCCTGCCTGATGCATGGATATCACATCCATATATCCTTCACACAGGATCAGATAATTTTTTCTCGTGGTTCTTGCAACATTCAGCCCGTACAAATTCCGGCTTTTATCAAAGATCGTAGTCTCCGGCGAGTTCAGGTACTTCGGCTTTCCGTCACCCATCACTCTGCCTCCAAATCCGATCACGCGGTTATTCACATCCATGATCGGGAAAATAACCCTGTTCCAGAACTTATCATACATTCCCCTGCGTTCATCCACATTGAACAGGCCGGAATCCCGCAGCAGTTCGTCACTGTAATTCTTTGACTTCAGATATTTGTACAAATCGTCACTGTACTTATCCGAATATCCCAGGCCAAACTTCCTGATCGTCTCCTCACTGAGTCCTCTGCCTGTCAGATATTCATGTGCCTGTCTGCCACTCTCACGACGCAGCTGATAATAGAAATATCCTGCTGCAAGCTTATTGATCTCCAGAAGGGCAGCCCGACGTTCTGCTTTCTTCTTTGCTTCTCCGGAATATTCAATCTTCGGAAGCTGCACCCCTGCCCTGTCTGCCAGATGCTTCAGTGCCTCCCCAAAGGTATAATTCTCATATTCCATCACAAAATTAAATACATTCCCGCCTGCTCCGCATCCAAAGCAGTAATACATCTGCTTCGCCGGTGTTACCGAAAAAGAGGGAGTTTTCTCATTATGAAACGGACAAAGTCCAAAATAGGTACTTCCTCTTTTGTTCAGCTTCACATACTGGGATACAACATCTACAATATCATTCTTCATCCTGACTTCTTCAATGATATCGTCTGAATAACGCATGCTTCGTCCTCCTTCTTGATCGATTAATAGACTTCCCATGCTTTTGGTATGTAAATCTCCCGGAATTTCCTTATAGAATACTGGTCTGTCATTCCTGAGAGATAGTCACATACTGCCTGTTCCTTCTTCTCTCCACGCACGATCAGCTCCCTGTATTCTGTTGACATTGCTTCCGGGTGTTCGACATAATATTCATATAACTCCGTCAGCATCTTCACTACCTTTTCCTCTTCCTTATGGGCTGTCGGATTCTCATATACATTCTGAAACATGAGAGCCCGCAGATCCATCATTGCCTCGTAGATCTCTGCTGACATCTTTATGGTATCCTGCTCAAGACTGTTCTCTATCACATCATGAACAAATGTATTGAGCCGCTCTCTGGTTGTATAACCGAGCAGCATCCGAAGCGTGACCGGAATATCATCCTCAGAAATAATCCCCGCCCGCTGTGCATCATCCATATCATGATGAATATAGGCGATCTTGTCCGAAAGTCTTACTACCTTTCCTTCGAGAGTAGACGGATTCCCACTGGTTCTGTGATTCAGGATACCATCCCGGACCTCCCATGTGAGATTCAACCCTTCGCCGTTCTTCTCCAGTACCTGTGCAACCCTGACGCTCTGTTTATAGTGGGCAAAGCCATCCGGATTCACTGCATCAAGAGCCCTCTCACCTGCATGTCCAAAGGGAGTATGTCCCAGGTCATGTCCAAGTGCAATCGCTTCTACAAGATCTTCATTCAGTCTCAGTGCCTTCGCTATTGTTCTGGCAATCTGTGATACCTCAAGAGTATGTGTCAGTCTGGTCCTGTAATGATCACCCTGGGGTGCCACAAAAACCTGTGTCTTATCCTTCATCCTGCGAAAAGCTTTACTATGAAGGATCCTGTCCCTGTCTCTCTGATAGACAGTCCGTACATCGCATTCTTCCTCCTGCCGCTCTCTGCCTCTGGAACAAAGACTCAAAGCAGCATAAGGACTGAGCATCTTTTGTTCACGCTGTTCCATGCTTTCTCTGATATTCATAAGCGATACCTCCACAAGCTGACAAAATACCTCTTATTAATTATATTCTGTGTCAAGCAGCAAATTCCTCTTTTTTTCAAAAATTCTATCAAATTTTTTCTTGATTCCAGGATTAGTCCCATACCAAAGCATATGGCACACACTGCCTTCAAAGCCATACTGAGGATATGGTCTTCTGCCACATTCTCAAAATATCTTCTTGGGTCCTCGTTTTCTCTCACAACCAGATGTTCCGGATCATTGTAATAGAACTCGCCTGTCTCCTTGTCGTGTGTGTCAAAGCATTTTCCGTTGAAATAAATCTGAGTGTCCACCCACATATCGTGTTCCAGGAGAAACGTCCGGATCTCCACTGCAAGTTTTTCAATCTGCTTCTGTGTCAGCTTTGCTACCGTATTCATTCTGTTACCGCCTTTCTCTTACTTCTGAGCAATCTAATCAAATGCTCTTTTGCTTTCTGGTACTCTTCCTCTGATGTTTCATCTGAATAAAACATATCCATCGGATAGTAGCCATCATACTCTCTGCCTGTCTCAAATCCATCATCCATAATTATTACCACGCATCCCCATCCGTGATTTGATGTCTCAAATGACACGTATGCACTTGTTTTCTCCTGTGCTTTCATTGCCAATCGAAACAGCTCTTCAATTTTCTTTTTCATCCTGCCACCTTTACCTTTCTGCTATGTAACGCATATATCATAGTTCCTCGTCCTTTTCCGGCCACCTTGGAAAATTCCTCGTCTGACATCGGATTCATATAAAACTGCACTGCCGTCAGCTCATCCTCTGTGTTGTAAATCTTCACTGCATAAAGCACATGGTCAGCTCCGGTTCTTCTCAGTGTTTCCGCTGCGCTATTCTCAAAATCTCGAAGGATTCCAGGAAGCTGACAGAGGGGCATCTGCCCTCTCTGTACGCAACCGGCCGGGTCTTTCATACTCCATCTGATTGTTTTTCCCATGCCCTTACGCTTCCTTCTTTTCTGTTTCTTGGTTCTTGTCTCTTTGCCGCCGGCTTCTCTTGTGTCGCATTCTCTGTCTTCGGCTTTCTTGCTCTTGGCTTTTTAACCGGTTCTTCTACGGCTTTCTCTACCGCTTTCTCTGCTGGCTTTTTCTGCTCAGCTGCCTGCTCTGCCAGCGGGCTTTCCCGATCTTTTACCGTTTCAAAATGGAATCTGACATGATGCCCTCCCACCCTGACGCCTATGTCATGGACAGGCCATAGCGTAGGACATCCAACGTGCGCTGTATGACTTCTTTATGTCTAATATATACTCGATTTTCCTAGGCTATGTCAAGGATTGACATTCTCTTAACGACGAAAACGATTGGCATTCAGCGGATTCGGAATACTG
>ENA-OQBD01001015-OQBD01001015.1-human-gut-metagenome-genome-assembly--contig:-NODE-1015-length-13854-cov-5.360312_pt1 | contig 13854 bp, 17 predicted proteins | sample MGYA00242742_ERZ504543 | MGnify/ENA primary metagenome ERZ504543 (study PRJEB26092, sample SAMD00036239) | human gut metagenome | host: Homo sapiens | study: EMG produced TPA metagenomics assembly of... | reverse complement strand
CTTTAGACTCTGGAAACATAGTGGTAATCGTTTAAATGTTATAATTCAGCACTATAAATTTAATACTTTTATCGCTATGTTTCTAATTATAAGTGAAATATATTTATTCTTATTTCGAACTCACGTTAACTATGAACTTTGAAGCATTAGTAAAACATATCAGCACGATACAGAACACGTTGCAGGCACAAGCCGCACACGCTGTAAACCTTGCCCTTACTTCCCGTAACTGGCTTATGGGTTGCTATATCGTGGAGTTCGAACAGAACGGAGAAGACCGTGCCGCATACGGTGAACAATTGTTGAAGAAGCTGGAACAACGACTGAAAACAAAAGCCTGAATGAACGAAGATTCCGAGAGGTTAGACGGCTGTACCTTGTTTATCCACAACTGAAAGAACCTATCACACAATACATTGCATCACAAATCCAAATTCGGCACACATTGAGTGCCGAATTCATAGAACCAATTCGGCGGTTGCCATCCGCCGAATCTGCAATGAACATTCGGCGGATACCGTCCGCCGAATTGGGAACTGCAAAAGAATGGATAATTCCGGCAGATAGACTCTTTAATAAACTCACATATTCTAATTTAATGCTCATCTCCGCTATTGACAACCCTGTAAAACGAGCTTTTTATGAAATGGAAACCATTCGTGGCTGTTGGTCATATAAGGAGTTAGAACGACAAATAGCATCTTTATATTATGAACGTAGTGGACTCTCCAAAAACAAAGAAGCCCTCTCCGCTTTAGTCCAGCAACAAGCGACCTTATTACAGCCTAAAGATGTTATCAACACCCCTGTTACTTTAGAGTTCTTAGGATTAAACGAGCATGCCTTAGTAACAGAAAACGACTTGGAGCAATCCATTCTTGACAACCTGCAACACTTCCTGCTGGAAATGGGGCATGGATTCTGCTTTGAAACCCGACAAAAACGTATCTTGATTGATGAGGATTATTTCTTTACCGACCTCGTATTCTATCACCGCATCTTGAAATGTCATGTTATTGTGGAATTGAAGATAGACAAGTTCCGACATGAGTATGCTTCGCAACTGAATATGTATCTAAACTATTTCAAGGCGGAAGTGATGCAGCCGGATGATAATCCGCCTATCGGAATTCTGCTTTGCACAGAAAAGGGAGATACATTGGTTAAGTATGTCACTGCCGGATTAGACCCGAATATCTTCGTACAGAAGTACATGATAGAACTTCCAAGCGAGGAAGAAATAAAGGAGTTCATTGCTTCCTCAAATTACTAACCTATCATAAAAGTAATGCTGGCGAAAAGAAGAAAACTATTTTTCTTTTCGCCAGCCACATATAATTTGCTGTCAATAGAAATAGGTTTAAATCGGTTTGGATATATATACAAAAGGATAAACTAAACCCCATACTGCACGACAAGTCTAATTACAATTTTTCCTCAAATTTTAATTGACTAATCAATCCGATTTTATATCTTTGTTCCAGAAAATTTGAAGCATATGAAGAAAGAAGTCACTTACTCTTTAGGTTATTTATTAGATAGGACATTATGGGCTTTATCTAATTCTTTGAATGTAGCGTTAAAAAATGAAGGTATAGATTTACCACATTCACAGTATCTTGTTCTAAGAACCCTTTTCGAGAAAGACGGTCTTAGCCAAAATGAAATTGCGGCACACTTACATAAAGACGCAGCTGCAATCAAACGAACGGTAGATTATTTAGAACAAAAAGGACTTGTTGTGAGAAAAACAGTTGCCCACAGTAAATACAATGTGTTTCTCACAGAAAAAAGTCTTTCGTTACAATCTAAAATAATGCTCATAGTAGATAAAGTGTTTTCTAATGCACTGATTAATGTTTCCGAAGACATGGTGAACATTAGTATTCAAGTTCTTGAAACCATCTATAAATCATCTATTAATAAAAATATTAAATAAGGTTATGAAAACTTTGAGTGCCAAAGGACAGAAGCTAATTAAAAGTATTTCATCTTCTGTTCAATTTTTAATGTGGATAGGGGGGAGCATTCAGTATATGCTGCTATTATTATGGAACCAACCCTCAAGAGAGTCATGAATTGTATATGAAATCCGTCACATTAAAAATGATTGACGATTGGCTAATTATCGTAGGAGCCAGTGGTTGTGTTATTACAGAGTAATCTATGGAATATGGACAAAATGGGGACTTTTTTTAAACAGCGGTGGATAATTGTAAAGTGGATATTAACAATATTCATGGTTATTTCCGGTACTTATCTTATGGGACCCTGCGTAAATGGCAATGTATATCCTGTTACTGAAATTTCCAATTATACAATTGAGAATAAATCATTTAACGACAACCTCTCGCAAATTACATTTTGGGGAATAATTCAAACTATCCTTTTAATAATAACCGTATTAATATCTGTATATAAACCGTGGAAATGCAAAGGGAAATGATATATCCTTATTGATTTTACAATGTAAACTATTACGTAAATGAATGATTTATTACAACAGAGATTTTTCCGATTATTGTCGGAATGCTCGCAGCGTAAAGTTTCCATAATTGAAAATGACGAGTTCAACCAATGGATGCAGAAATTATATGTCAAACTGGAAGAAGTTGGCAAGGACATACGGATATTGCGCAATGCCGACAAAATGCTGCCCGAAGATAACAATCTATTGGACAATCAAGATTTGTGTTTACTATTCAAAGTCAGTATCAAGCCCCTGTAACGCTACCGGGCTATCGGTGTGCTGCTGTACTTCACAATCAGCGGAAAAGTGTATTACCGGTCAATTGACACGATAATTTTACTTGGTTGAGTTCAGATAATTGATACAGTTCTTTTCAATCTTGTCCAAGATATGAAGAAATGTATCTTGTTCTTCTTGTGATACACCTTTTAATGAGATGTTTAGAGATAGCATTTGACATTTATTTATATGCGGCATAATTGTTTTTACCTTATCGGTGCAATATAAAAGAACACTCCGTCCATCTTTATGATTTTTCCGCTTGATAATATATCCGTTTTTGGATAATTTTTCAACTATTCTCGTAACATTGGCAAAGTCTTTTTGCGACTGTGTGACTAAATCACCAATAGTCTGACCATCGTTTTCCCATAAATAGACTAAGATAACCCACTGTTCCGGTGTTATGTCCAGCCCCTCTTCTGATATGATTTGATATATTTGACGTTTGATTATACCCGAAAGTTTGGCTATTTTATGATTTACCATTTTATCTATATCCATATTATTTAGTTTGTTAAAAGCTGAAAAACATATTTGTCATAGCAAATAAATGGCTATATTTGTCATGACAAATATACGAATAATGTAATGAGTAACCAAATGGAAGTAAGTGTTTTCATAGAAAATATCCAAAAGGCTTTCGGAGAAAAGGTACAATTACCCTTTGCTTTTTGGTATTCTGATAAACAGATTAATGATGATTTGAAAAAAATCAACGGTTGTTTTTTTAAGGAGTTTGAAAAGCTGATTGGTGGTGAACCAATCTCTTTGAGTGCCGATAGAATCGGGTGTATGGGTGGTAAGTTCTATACTGGTTTTTCGACCATGAATGAAAAGATGCCTATGTTTGTTTCAAGCAAAGAAAAATATAAGAAATCTTCAGAATTGGTTCTTGATTTCGTAGAAAAGGCAAATGTGCAGATGACGACAAGGCAGTATTTGAATATTTCACCCATTACTGAACTTGAAAACTTTAATAATGTAGTGGGGATTTTCTTTTTGGCTACCCCTGATATGCTTTTAGGACTTGCTTCATGGACATTTTACGATAACAATTCGGATGATGCAATTACTGCAAAATTTGGTTCGGGATGTTCTTCTATTTTTTCAGAAGCAACATTGGAAAACAGCAAAAATGGGAAACGTACATTTATTGGACTGTTTGACCCCTCCGTGCGTCGCTATATCCATGAGAATATATTAAGTTTTACTATACCAATGTCACGCTTTCGGGAGATGTATTATACGATACAAGATAGCTGCTTGTCGAATACACCTGCATGGGGAAAAATTAGAGAACGCATTTGTCGGGAGTGAAGTGTATTACAAAGCATCCGATGTCCAAAAGTTCATTAAGAAAAGATTCAGCGTAACCACATTGCGAAAGTTTGAAACAGAGCACTGCACGAAGAAGAAATGAATTTGAAAAGCCGGGGCGGTGAACATAGTTCACCACTCGAGGCAGAATTCAGTTATAAGCATTCTTCTACTTTCTCAATATTCCAGCCACTTTCTATTTTGTAGAAATATACAATATATCTAACATTATTAACAGTAACGATAACATATCCTTTTTCCGGTACACCTGTTATACCGTAAGTCTGAGCAATCAAAATATTTGCTTTATGATAAATTCCCGCCAAGTCCATATTAAACTTTTTTTAATTCTACACAAAGTTACCCAAATTCGTAAATAGTAATTCTTTGCTTAATATAATATCAGAACATAAAACAGAATCCTTTCTTTTGCGAAGCTTTAAACCTTTCAATCTCCAAAGAAAGCGATTTCTTCAACTGCCCTGCCATAAACGACAAAAACGGCTGGTTGGTTTCTTCGTCCTGACATTGGCGTAGAGAAAGGATATATTCTTCCCTATCCTCTTTGAATATCTTAGTAGGAAAAAGGTGATAACAAAACTGGATGTAGTTCATCAGTAATCGAGCCGTTCTTCCGTTGCCATCCACCCACGGATGAATAGTTACTAAATTAAGGTGGGCATTAAAGCTCAACTCGTATTGTTCCCGAAATGTTCCCATTTTCTTTTGCTTCTCTTGAAGAATCGCACAAAGTTCATCCACCTTAGCAGGAACTTTCAAATAGTTCATATAAGAATGTCCGCCAACACCAGCCGTAACACCACATAGACGGAACTCTCCTTTAGAAGAATCAAAAGAGCCACCCATCACACTGTGAACGCTGCCAGTAGTACGCATCAGCATTGCATTCATCCTTTTCAGAAAAGCAGGAGTTATAGGTACAAGGCTGTCTGATTCAACTTTGGCAAGTTCGTACGCTTGCTTCAAATCTTCATTCATCAGATGATGCACAAGCGGTTTCCCTTTCGCTGTTACTCCCTCGTCAAAGAGAAGCTGTGTATCAAGTTCGGTCAATGTGGAGCCTTCTATGGCTGTGGAATGGGTAATGAGAGAATAAAGGTAGTACTTATCATAGTCCACCGCTTCACTGATACCAAGTTTTTGAAACTTCTGGTACAACAGTTCTATTTCTTGCCAAACACCTTGTTCCATTACTTTTATTTAATAGGCTTTATTTCTTTTCAAAGGTAACTTATTTACTACGTTCAACCAAAAGAAATAATGACTTACTGCTATATTTTTTGCACGTGTGGGGAAAATTTAAACAAAAAAAGCTAAGTGATTGACTTCTCAACACTTAGCTTTTATCTTTGTACCCAGACCCGCATTTGAAATAATTAAAGTGAGGAAAATGTGGGTAAAAAGAAAAATGCAGAAAAACACTACAATTACACTATGTTTCAACAGGTTACAATCCAATTAAATTTTAATTCAAGTTAATCGAATTGCAAAATATTCAGCAGATGTGGGGAAAGTGTGGGGAAAATATCTATATTTGCAGCAGAGTAAAATTCAACCTGCAAGTCTATGAAAGTAACCTTTATCATTAAAAAAGCAGCCAAGCGATATGATACAGAATCCATGGCTACAATCTATGTACGCTTTAGAAACGGAAGGCAGTTAGACTCCGTTGCTCCTACTCAGTTGGCTATCAATCCCAATCTATGGGATGATAAAGACGAATGTGTAAAAACGAAAGCTGTCTGCAATGAAGAAATGCGTACCCTTATAAATGAAGAGATACGCCAGTTGAAAACCTATATTGAGAAGGTATATCAACAAGAAAAGGAAGCAATAGACAAAGAATGGTTAAAAACAACACTTGATAAATTTTACCATCCTGAAAAATATTTTCTGCCGGAGGAAGTGGTTATCAAGCCTACCATTGGAGAACTATTCGATGAATTTCTAAACAAACACCCTTTGTCGGAAGTACGAAAGAAGAATTTCCGGGTTGTCAAAAGAGCCTTACTGCGTTATGAACTATATGTAAGGGCAACAAAGAGAGGACAAAAGGGCTTTATCCTTGACGTGGATTTGGTAACGCCTGACACGCTTCGGGATATGTGGGACTTCTTTCAGAACGAATACCAGTACTATGAACTTTACCCGAGCATTTATGAAACCATTCCCGAAAAGAGGACACCACAGCCCAGAAGCAAGAACACGCTGATAGACTGTTTTTCAAGAATACGCACATTCTTCCTGTGGTGCTTCGATAACAAGCGTACCACAAACAGACCTTTTGACAAATTCCCGATAGAAGAATGTACATACGGTACACCTTATTATATAACACTTGAAGAGAGGGATAGAATTTTCAATGCCGACCTTTCAGCTACCCCACAACTGGCAATACAGAGAGATATATTTATATTCCAAACACTGATAGGCTGTCGAGTGAGCGACCTATACCGTATGACCAAACTAAATGTGGTTAATGAAGCCATAGAATACATTCCCAAGAAAACAAAAGAAGGAAATCCGGTTACGGTACGTGTCCCTCTTAATGATAAGGCAAAAGAAATCCTTGAACGCTATAAAGAATATAAAGAAAAACTGTTACCGTTCATATCCGAACAAAAGTACAACGATGCCATAAAAAAGATATTCAGATTGGCTGGGGTTGACCGAATCGTGACTATCTTAGACCCGTTGACACACAACGAAGTCAAACGACCGATTTATGAAGTGGCAAGCAGCCATTTGGCAAGACGTACTTTTATCGGCAACATCTATAAAAAGGTGAAAGACCCCAACCTTGTTTCCGCACTGTCGGGACACAAGGAAGGAAGCAAAGCTTTCAGACGATACAGGGATATTGACGAGGAAATGAAAAAAGACCTTGTAAAACTATTAGACTGATACTTGTATGGGACAACAAGAATATGACAATTTCAAAAGACTGATAAAGGAATGGCTTGACAGCCATCCTAATGAATATGCCGATTTCGTAGAAGAAATGAACGACAAAAAGTTCAAAGGTTTCTTCAAGGTTTTCAATGTAGCGACAAGACTTGTACCGAAATACAGGCAAGTTGCCGACAAAAGAATAAGCGATGAAAGGAATCCCGACTTTGAAAAACTGGAAAACATTTTATTGGAATCAAATCTTGCCGAAAAGATTGTGAGCGAGTTCCACAACCCAAACAAGAGAAGCATAGTACCTGCTATGCTTGCATGGCTATACTATGGACGAAGTTACGAGTGCATGGTGGAGCAAGGGGAAGAACTGACCAAAAGAAAGGATATTGGAAAATTATACAAATGGTTGGTTTCGTGTATGGTCAAATTTATTATAAGAAAGAGTATATCCACTGGCATGAGGACAAAAGAGGACTGGCTAAATTTCAGAAAGCAACAGAAAGCCATTGAGGAAAACACTCTTATCGAATGGTCTATCGAAGATGAAGAAGAAAACCACATTGAAAAAAACGATGATACACAAACAGAAGAAGCCACTCCAGAAAAAACACCTAAGACAGCAGGACGTAAAGCAGACACACGTACACTGCCTGAACTATTGATAGAAAATCAAGACGTGTTTATAGAAAAAATAGGCGCAAGGCTAAAGACCAAATCCACAGATACAGATATTGCACGCCTTTATATTGCATTGGTGGAATATCGCTTTATGCGACAATGCCCAATGAAAACTTTCAGAAACGCACTACAAAATCAGTTTGAAGAATTAAAAATAGTTCAAGAGAGAGGCATCCAAAAAGCATACAGCCACTTAATTTCACCATACGGAACCAGCAAAAAATTAATGAAAGACATTGGTGAAGACCGAATAGCCATAGATGAATTGAAAGCTTATCTATCCAATTGAAATTCGTTTAATTCGCTTTTCGTTTTTACGAATTTAACAAATTGAATATCATTGTTTTACGATTGATTTTCATTATATATTTGCGCCACTATCCTAATCGGGGTAGTGGCTTTTCGTTTATAATACTGCCGAAACGGGAAGTCTTACAACCGGCAGTTTCAAGAAGCCTATGACAGACTTATTGACAATTATCCAAAACGGGAACGGCAACATCAAGTTGGAAGTAACAGGAGAAGATTTGCTATTATTCTCCAACCAGTTAATCAGCCGTGCGAAGCATGAACTTTCTACCGCTATTGCGGAAGCAAGAAAGGAGAAGTACCTCACTAAAGAGGAAGTGAAAAAGATGTGCGGTGTTTGTGATACCACACTCTGGCACTGGTCTAAGAAAAACTACCTGAAGCCTGTAAAGGTTGGAAACAAGGTCAGATACCGACAATCCGACATTCAGAGAATCTTAGGTGAACACAACCCTTTAATCTAAGCCTATGAAGGAGGAAGAATATATGCGCGTAGGAACAACTTTGTACAAGGTGGTCAATCAGCCATGCGCCAATGGCGGTTATGAAAAGAAACGTGTCGTATGGAACAACAGCACATTACGGCAGGATTATGGAAAGAACTATCTTGCCACCGTCCCCAAGTATGACGGCTTTTGCACCGTTCCCAATCATCTGAACTACCAAAAGGAGATTGAGGGGTTTCTGAACCTTTACGAGCCGATAGATCATAAACCGCAGCAGGGGGACTTCTCCCACATCCAATCCTTGATGCGGCACATCTTCGGGGAACAATATGAGCTGGGTATGGACTATATGCAACTGCTGTATCTACAGCCGACACAGAAGCTGCCCATTGTCCTACTTGTTTCAGAGGAACGCAATACTGGCAAAAGTACGTTCTTGAACTTCCTGAAAGCCGTGTTTGAGAATAACGTAACATTCAACACCAACGAGGATTTCCGCAGCCAGTTCAATTCCGACTGGGCAGGAAAGCTGCTAATCGTTGTGGACGAAGTTTTGCTCAACCGCAGGGAAGACAGCGAACGGTTGAAAAACCTGAGCACCACTTTCACCTACAAAGTGGAAGCCAAAGGTAAAGACCGAACGGAGATTGCTTTCTTTGCCAAGTTCGTGTTATGTTCCAACAACGAATATCTGCCCATACTCATAGACGCAGGAGAAACACGCTACTGGGTGCGGAAGATAATGCCATTACAGAACGATGATACCAACTTTCTGCAAAAGCTAAAAGCGGAAATACCCGCATTTCTTTATTTCCTGACCCAAAGGGAACTATCCACAACACAGGAAAGCCGTATGTGGTTCAACCCAAGACTGACACATACCGCAGCCTTGCAAAAGATTATCCGAAGCAACCGTAACCGACTGGAAATAGAAATGACCGAATTGTTACTTGACATCATGTCGAACATGAACGTGGAAAGCGTATCATTCTGCCTGAACGACCTTGTAACCTTGCTACTCTATTCACAGGTCAAGGTTGAAAAGTATCAAGTGAGGAAAGTTGTGCAGGAAGTATGGAAACTCACTTCCGCACACAATTCGCTATCCTACACCGCTTATGAGTTCGCACCCCATCGTGAGTGCCACTATGATCCGAAAAGGAAAACTGGTCGGTTTTATACGGTAACGAAAGAACAACTGACCGCTATCTAATTATTTTGATGAAATGATGAAAAAGGGCAGTAATATATTGCATTACAGACAAATAGATATTCATCAAACACTCATCAACAACGATTGCTGATGAAAAAAACGAAAACATCATTTCTCTTTTGGCAAGCAATCTGATGAGAAAAAGATGAACCAATATAGCGCTGTTTAACAGTGTGTTAAATTCCAAATTCATCAAATCATCATTTTTTCATTCACCAACAAATCCGTAAGAAAATGACAATAGAAGAAGCTAAAAGCATACGAATAGCCGACTATCTATACAGCTTGGGCTATTCACCAGTAAAACAACAAGGAATAAACCTTTGGTACAAATCCCCGTTTCGGGAAGAGAGTGAAGCATCGTTCAAAGTGAATACCGAACGCGAACAATGGTATGACTTCGGTTTGGGAAAGGGCGGAAACATCATTTCACTGGCTGCACATCTGTACGCTACCGACCATGTACCTTACATCTTGAAACGGATAGCGGAACAGACACCGCACGTGCGCCCGGTATCTTTCTCTTTTGGCAAGCAAAACTCTTCCGAGCCGAGCTTCCAACATCTGGAGATTGTTCCTTTATCCTCCCCTGCCCTGCTTGCCTACTTACAAGGTAGAGGAATTAACATAGAACTGGCGAAAAGAGAATGTAGTGAAGCACGTTTCACCCACAACGGCAAGCGGTATTTTGCCATCGCCTTTCCCAATGTATCGGATGGATATGAAATCCGCAACCGCTATTTCAAGGGCTGTATCGCTCCTAAAGAAATCTCCCACATCAGACAATCGGGGAAAGCGAGAAATACCTGTTATATATTCGAGGGATTTATGGACTACCTCTCCTTTTTGACATTGAGACAAGAGAACTGCCCGAATTATCCGGAGCTGGACGGACAGGACTACATTGTATTGAATTCTGTATCGAATGTGAACAAGGCTCTCTATCCGTTGGGCAACTACGAACGCATCCACTGCTTTTTCGACAACGACCATGCAGGCATGGAAGCCCTCCAACAAATCCGCAAGGAATATGGCAGAGACCGATATGTCCGTGACGCTTCACAGACTTACAGCGGATGTAAGGACTTGAACGAATACTTACAGAAACAGGTTGAAAGAAAAAGGCAAGTCCAATCCGTTAAAGGAGTGAGCAGCCAGTCACCGAAAAAGAAAAACGGCTTTCGGTTATAGCCCACTATAACTACACGCTCCGCTTTCGTAGTTGTGGGCTCTCCCGAGGGGATTAGGGCTTTGCCCTAATGACCCACTCAAGGCGTTTCACCCCTGAGAACCCCGAGCAAAGAGTGACCCTCTCTTTGCAATCTCCGCTTATGGGTTACCCCTAAGAACCCCTCTGCAAAAGCGAGCAAAATAATCAATTGCAAACAAAGAAAAGAAGCTATGGCAACAAAATCAAGCATACATATCAAGCCTTGCAACATCGCATCGAGCGAGGCGCACAACCGAAGGACTGCCGAGTATATGCGTAATATCGGGGAGTCCAGAATCTATGTCGTTCCCGAACTTTCCACCGATAACGAACAGTGGATAAATCCCGACTTCGGCACTCCTGAACTACGAACTCATTATGACAATATCAAGCAAATGGTCAAGGAAAAGACCGGACGTGCCATGCAGGAAAAGGAAAGGGAACGCAAGGGAAAGAATGGAAAGATTATCAAGGTGGCGGGATGTTCACCCATCCGTGAAGGAGTATTGCTTATCAGACCGGACACCACACTGGCTGATGTACGCAAATTCGGTGAAGAGTGTCAAAGACGTTGGGGCATCACTCCACTACAAGTTTTCCTGCACAAAGACGAAGGGCATTGGCTAAACGGTCAGCCGGAAGCGGAAGACAAAGAGAGCTTCCAAGTCGGTAACAGATGGTTCAAACCAAATTATCATGCTCATGTCGTATTCGACTGGATGAACCATGAAACCGGAAAGAGCCGAAAGCTCAATGACGAGGATATGGCAACCATGCAAACCCTCGCTTCCGATATTCTCCTGATGGAACGTGGGCAGGCAAAGGCTATCACTGGCAAAGAACATTTAGAGCGAAACGACTTTATCATTGAAAAACAGAAAGCTGAACTGCAACGTATAGAGGAAACCAAGCGACACAAGAAGCAACAGGTAAGCCTTGCCGAGCAGGAACTCAAACAGGTAAAAGCAGAGATACGCACAGACAAGCTCAAAAGTGTAGCCACTGATGCAGCCACAGCCATAGCAAGCGGTGTCGGTTCTCTTTTCGGCAGCGGTAAATTGAAAGATTTGGAACAATCTAACGAGAATTTACGTCATGAAATTGCCAAACGTGACAAGGGCATTGATGAATTAAAAGCCAAGATGCAACAAATGCAGGAACAGCATGGTAAGCAGATTCGTAACATACAAGGAATACATAATCAAGAGCTTGAAGCCAAATCCAAGGAAATATCACGATTGAACACCATTCTTGAAAAAGCATTCAACTGGTTTCCATTGCTCAAAGAAATGTTAAGAATGGAAAAGCTCTGCTATGCCATCGGATTTACCAAAGATATGGTAAACAGTCTTTTGACCAAAAAGGGAAGCTATCAGATGCAATGGTAAGATTTATTCCGAGGAACACAGAAGAAAGTTTGAAATCAAAAACGACATCTTCAAGATAGAGAAAAATCCGACCGATGATAGCAAACTTGTACTGACCATAAACAGGCAGCCGATAGGCGAATGGTTCAAGGAGCAATGGGAGAAATTAAGGCGAGGTTTACGACAATCTACGGAAGAGCCAAGAAAAAGTAGAGGATTTAGAATGTAATCTGATGGTATTTAGTTGGATTTCAATAAAGTTTGCTATATTTGCAATGGATTGAGGTAACTCTTTCCAATACATAAGAGAAAAGAAGAAGCGTTATGCTTATCTTGTAGATGAAAACGTAGGAAATTTTCAAAGAGTACAAGGAGAGCATAGTGGTTCTCACGCTATAGGCGTGGGCTGCTATATCCATATCTGTACTCAAGGTATTTTCCTACGACCTTCATCTAAGACGTGGCATACAGACCCACGCTTCTTATTGTATAACTCTGCTTTATGGGTCTCAGGCAATTATATGAAACCAACAACATGATTTCACAAGATGATTTTTCTTTATTTGACCCTCAAAAAATGGGAGCTTCAGTCTTACCTGACAAGCCTAGTAATTATATCATTGTATTACGGAATACATCCTCATTGCCCATAAAAGTGCAAATTTCCACCACTCCTATACTGACCTCTTTTGACTACAAAGAAGAGAAATACAATGTCGTGTATGTAGGTAAAAGCAGTAAAAGTCTGCGTATTCGTGACTATAATCAACATTTCACCGGCACTGCCGGATATTCCACAATTCGCAAATCATTAGGCTGTTTATTGGGATTCAAACTAATTCCAAGAGATATAAACTCTCCTCAAAACGGAAAAACCAAGTTCAATGAAACTGACGAATCTGTACTTACAGAATGGATGAAAGACAATCTGTTACATTTTTCACTACGCAAATAACGATTATGCAGATATTGAAAAAGAATTGATTCGTATATATAATCCCCCTCTAAACCTGCAAGGAAATTTTAATAAAATCAACCTTAACTTTCGCAAGGAGCTTTCTGCGCTTCGCTCATGTACTTCGACAAAACAAAACTCAATGTCGGATAACTTATTAACGTCAAATGCTTATTCGCAATACATACAATGCAGTAATTGCGGTATAAATCTAACAATAGATGAAGGGTTAAAAAATGAGGAGTACATTAAATGCCTTTCCTGTGGTTGTATTGTTCAAAATACCATTTATATGCAAAACAAAAAGAAAAAAGAACGTCGACAATGGACATCGGCATTGATTTTTCTTGCTATAATCATAGTTATCATTTCCTCAATCGGAGAGCAAAGTAGCATTTTCAGGGAGTTACAACAATACTGAAAACTACGGAAACAATAAAGGACCTTCTCAAACAGAAGCCATGGCTGGGGTAAGGGTCTATCTTAAACTGCATTATCTTAAAGACCCAGACAGTTATGAAGGGATAAGCTGGGAAGCCTTTGGTATATACAATAAGGACAACAACACTTACTTTGCCCTTCACAAATACAGAGCTAAAAACAGTTATGGCGGTTACGTGGTGGAAGAGAAACTTTTTGTATTGGATTCAGACGGAAATGTGATAAAAGTTGTAGATGACAT
>ENA-OQBD01001014-OQBD01001014.1-human-gut-metagenome-genome-assembly--contig:-NODE-1014-length-13868-cov-3.891929_pt1 | contig 13868 bp, 12 predicted proteins | sample MGYA00242742_ERZ504543 | MGnify/ENA primary metagenome ERZ504543 (study PRJEB26092, sample SAMD00036239) | human gut metagenome | host: Homo sapiens | study: EMG produced TPA metagenomics assembly of... | reverse complement strand
TTTATCTTTGTCCTGCTCCTTGAACTGTCCCTGTCTGTTGATCGTCCAGCTTAATAACCAGCTGGAATCCTGACAGCTTACAATACCGCCTGTAACAACCTTGCCTGTTCTCGGATCACGTTTGCAGATATCTGTAATATAAGGAATGATCTTATCATCCAGAGTAGTCACTGTTGCTGACTCCCAATTTGTCTTAGCAATATCAGAACAGAATTTCTCAGGATGTCCGAAGGACGGATCCTGTTTTGCGATATTTTTCCAGAGACTCCAGCATCCACTTGTACGAACTTCTGCATCTCCGTTCGGTGCATGATTCTGATCGCCATAGATGGTTCCCTCTGTACAGCTTCCGTTTGTCACAAATACAAAGTCGTTTTCTGTAAGAACAATTCCCTTTTCTACGCCATTCACCTTACACTCGATTGCTTTTGCAATCTTCTTATTGCCTTCAAACTCAAAAAGTACGTTTGTAACCTCTGTATTGAACTGGAATTCAACACCTGCTTCTTCCAGATATTTCTGCATTGGCAGGATCAGGGATTCGTACTGATTATATTTTGTGAATTTCAGGGCACTGAAATCCGGAAGTCCGGAAATGTGATGGATAAATCTCTGGAAGTACAGTTTCATTTCCAGTGCACTGTGCCAGTTCTCAAATGCGAACATGGTTCTCCAGTATAACCAGAATGTGGAATCAAATACTTCATCGTCAAATACATCTTCAATTGTCTTGTCATAAAGATCTTCATCCTTTGTCATGAACAGCTTCATGATCTCCATGCAGCCCTTCTGGCTCAGATTGAATTTACCGTCTGTATGAGCATCCTTGCCTCTCTCTTTTGTTGCACGACAGAGAGAATAGTTGGGGTCTTCCTTATTCAGCCAGTAATATTCATCAAGTACAGATATACCAGGTGTTTCAATGGATGGAATACTTCTGAAAAGATCCCATAAGCACTCGAAATGGTTTTCCATCTCACGTCCCCCACGCATCACATATCCGCGGCTCGGATCAAAGATACCGTCACATGCTCCGCCTGCAATATCCATTGCTTCCAGAATGTGGATATTCTTTCCGGGCATCTGTCCGTCACGTACAAGGAAACAGGCTGCTGCAAGAGAAGCCAGTCCGCTTCCTACGATATAAGCATGTTTATCATCTACGCCTTCCGGCTTTCTTGGACGTGCAAATGCTTCATAGTTACCGTTTGTATAATAAATTCCCTTACTGTTTTTCTCATATTTTCCACGTTCTGTATTGCGATATTCACTTGTATTATGAAGTGCGTCATAATCTTCTTTTTTCTTTGTCTCAGCTGTTTTATACTTCTTTCCTACTGCCACTGCTGCCACGCCTGCTCCAACTGCCAATGCGGATACAAGTCCTAAACCTTTATTTTTACTCATAATACACATCCACCTTTCTTCAATTCTTCTTTAGAAGTTCTTTCAGCCCTGTGATTTTAAATGCTTTTCGTTCTCTCTGCTTTACCCATTTCCCGTCAAGACATCTTCATGACTTTTACATTCTTATCTGTATGTTTCCCATATCATAAGCATTTCATCCGTCTGAATTATCTGTTTGTTGCTATGGCTGTATATTAACAGTTAAAATATGATTCTACAATTTACAAAAGCCGCCGAATGATAAGTTTTTTATCACCCTGCGGCTTTTGTAAAGAATTTTTATATGATTATTTTTCCATATTATTTTTCTGAAAGTTATGAATGGATGTAGTCACTGTATCGTGAAGCGTCAGATCCATCATTCTTACCAGATCTTCAATATTTTCTTTCATTCCTTCCCTGATCCACTCAAGCATGATTCCCACAAAACCATATTTATAGAAGTCTGCAATAAATTTCTTATCCTCTTCTGTGATATTCAGACCCTTGCTTTTTTCTTCCACCACACCCACGATCAGATCATAGGTTAATTTAAAAAAGATAATTTTCTATCCGCTCCCTGTCCACATTTCTGTAAACATTCATAATAAACGGTTTGTTTTCCAGCACTGCCTCAAATATCTGGGTCAGCCCTTCTGTCCAGGACTCAGAAGTCTTTTTGCCCTGAAGGGCTTTTGTCCCATCTTCCACACAGGACCATTCAACCAGATCATAAATATCCTTGAAATGATAATAAAAAAGCCATGCGGCTTATTCCACAGTCTGTGGTAATATCTGTTATCGTGATCTTGTCCAGAGGTTTCTTCAGAAGAAGCCGTTTCAGGGATTCTTCCAGAGCTGCTTTTGTGGTATTTGGCATATAACTCCTCCTGTCTGCTTACTGTGATTATTTCCAGTCGTAGTTTCTCAGGTGTCCTTCCAGATTCATGTGGTCAAAATTATTCTGGCGCAGTGCCTCGTACAGAACAATTGCTACGGAATTGCTCAGGTTCAGAGAACGGATATCTCCGATCATAGGGATTCTTACACAGGTTTCCTGATTATTGACCAGAATGTCCTCCGGGATTCCTGCGCTCTCTTTTCCAAACATAATGTAGCAGTCTTCTTCATAATGAACATCAGTATAAGTCTGAGGTGCTTTTGTTGTTGCATAGTAAATTTTTGCCCCGGGATTCTTCTCCAGAAAGTCCTCAAAGTCCAGATATGTAGTTACATCCAGATCTTTCCAGTAATCCATTCCTGCTCTCTTTAAGGCTTTCTCACTTAAGGAAAATCCCAGAGGCTCGATAAGATGGAGTCTGGTTCCTGTTGCCACACAGGTACGGCCGATATTTCCTGTGTTTGCAGGAATCTCCGGCTCATGAAGTACAATATTTAATTTTGCCATTTTGTTTTTATTCCTCTTGTTATTAATCGTCTGTCTTTTCTTAGAAAATTGTCTCTTAAGTTTCCTGCAGTTACTCTTTGAGAAGTTGCTGCAGTTCATCCTCTGCCGGACGTTCCAGATATCGGGCACTGCCGCCACTGTAGAGAAGCCGGTCATTGCCACTGTTTGTCTGACCGATGACCTCTGCCATAAATCCCTCATTGCGAAGTCTCTGTACCAGTGCTTCACCTCCGCGGATTCCAATCAATACTGCTCCATCTGCCTGAAGCTTATATGGATTCAGGTCAAAAATCTCGCACACTTCTATGGTCTCCTGACGAATCGGTACCTTACGGAAGTCTGCTTCCAGTCCTACTTCTGAAGCTTCTGCCATCTTCCAGAGCGCACTTAAAAAGCCACCCTCACCCATAGCATATAATGCGCTGGCATCTGCCTCCTGCGCAATTTTCCAGACAATACTGCCGGCTCCATAAGCATCCCAAAGTGAAACGCAATTCTGAATAAAACCGGCAGAGAATCTCTCTGCCAGTTTGTCCTTTTTATTTTTTGCTATTACAGAGGTTCCTTTCAGAGCCACCGGACATGCCACCACCAGTTCATCTCCCGGTTTCAGGCATCCGGTTATTTCTGCCCTCAGAGCCTCCATTGCCGCCTGTCCAAGTCTCATTCTTTTCCTCCGAAAATTTATTATACGATCAGAGACAGAACTGTCGGCACTACCATTGCCAGTACCAGAATGATTGCAATAATTGCTGTGATCACTTTACGGTTCTTTGGATTAAACATTCCCATTTCTCTTCACCTCTTTAATCTCTGTTCAGGTTCTCAAACACATCTTTCGTCACATCTGTCACATGAGCGTTGTTAGTCAGCGGATCACGGTCTGCATAGTTAAACAGCAGCACTGTTCCATCTGCAAATACTTCCACATGTGCATTCTTTGCCACTTTTTCCCGTTTTCTGAAGTCCCATACCTGTCTCTCAAAAGGCTTCTGATCTCTGGCAAAGCCAGGACGGCTTTTCAGGTTTTCTCTCAGATAGAGATCATATACCATCTGGTCTTTTACCTGATCCATGGAAATCTCCGGCACATCCTCAAGAAATTCCAGCAGGATCTCATATCTTCGCATTCTTGTATGAGAAACATCACCATAGCCCTTTTCCATGTAAAAGCTGCCCAGTCTCTCATAAATCGAGAAAGCATCCTGGAAAAAGTTTTCCAGATATTCAAGTGTATTCTGGAATTGTCCACTATTATAATACACTTCCACCATATTTTCCACAGTTTTCAGCTTCAAAACATGGTCATAATCCAGCCACTTCGTGGAAAGTACCTCATAAGGCTCCTGTGTTTTGTATACAATACCATATTCCCTGCACATCTCCATCATATGGGAACCCTTTAACACCTTCAAAAAGCCCAGCTGAAGCTGCTGTGGTTTCAGTGCATAAACATCATTAAAGGAATGCCGGAAGCTGTCGTAATCTTCATAGGGAAGTCCTGCAATCAGATCCAGATGCTGATGGATATTTCCAAAGCTGTGGATTCTGTCAACAATTCCTTTCAGTTTTTCAAAATCCATAGTTCTGTGAATTGCCTTAATCGTATCCGGATTTGTTGACTGTACTCCGATCTCCAACTGAATCAGGCCCGGACGCATAGTGGACATTTCCTGCAGTTCCTCTTCTCTTAACAGATCTGCTGAAATCTCAAAATGGAAGTTTGTCACACCATTATCGTGTTCATTAATATACTTCCAGATTGCCATTGCATGATCATGTTTACAGTTAAAGGTACGGTCTACAAACTTTACCTGCGGAACCTTATTGTCTATAAAAAACTGTAGCTCTTTCTTTACGGTCTCTGTATCTCTGAAACGCAGTTTCTTATCAATGGAAGAAAGACAGTAACTGCAGGAGAAAGGACATCCTCTGCTGCTTTCATAATAAATGATCCTGTTCTTAAACTCAGACAGATCTTTGTAAATGAACGGAATACTACTTAAGTCCATGATCTGGCGCCATCCATTATGTATGATCTGATCTCCGTCTCTGTAACAGATTCCTGTCATATCTTTCAGGTTCTGCGGATTTTTTTCCACATAATATCCGGCAAGTTCTTTAAATGTTTCTTCACCTTCCCCGACCATAACACCTTTAAATTCTGAGTTTTCTGTCAGGAATTTCTCCGCATCATAAGAAACTTCCGGACCGCCGGCCCAGAAGTCGGCGCCCGGAAGAATCTTTATCAGATCTGCCATCAGTTCTTTTACAAAAGAAAGGTTCCAGATATAACAGGACACGCATACCACATCAGGATGCTCCAGGTAAATATCACGCATGATATCATCTTTCTGCTGGTTGATGGTATATTCCTTTAATACAATATGATCTGCGTAATCGGATGCATATGCCTGCAGATCATAAACAGCAAGATTAGAATGAATATATTTTGCATTGCATGCCACTAATAAAATCTTCATAAATCTTTAGCCTTCCAGTGCACTCTTCAGCTCTTCTTTGGAAGTAAGACCTACGAAGCGTTTCACTTCCGCACCGTCTTTAAACAGGATCAGTGTCGGAATGCTGACTACACGAAACTGCTGTGCAAGTGCCATATTCTGATCTACGTCTACTTTTCCTACTGCGTATCCCTCTTCTGCCAGTTCTTCTACAACCGGACCCTGACGCATACATGGACCACACCATGTTGCCCAGAAATCTATAAGAACCGGTTTCTCAGATTTTAATACTTCTGTTTCAAAATTTGCTGTTGTAATCTCTTTTGCCATGATTTATATCTCCTTTGCTTATTCTTTATAAAAATTTGCAATGTAAGTTCTCTGGTTTTATAATATCAACACTATAACCCTGTTAAATTTTCAGTTTGTATTTTAGATTTTTATTTTAAAGATCTTACATACTTCCCTGCATTAATACCTGCCTGTGCTCCCTCATACACAGCTTTCGCCACCTGAAGAAGTCCACCTGTACAGTCACCTGCCGCATAGAGTCCCGGGATGGTTGTTTCCATATTTTCATTAACTTTAATGTTTCCCTTTTTCAGTAAGTTCAGCTCCCATCTGGCGGGCAATCTCAGTACTGCCTGCAGTTCCCATTGCAATAAATACACCCTCTGCAGGACAAAAATCATTTGCCTGCTGACCTGCTTCTGCCTTTATTTCCTCTGCCTGCACATCAGGTTCAAGACGGATTCCGGATACCAGATCATCGCCCTCTACAGACTGGATCTTCATTGTGTTTACACTGATATTTTCTTCTGGTGTAAATTCCGGTTCTTCACCGTTTGTATAAATGGTTACTGTAGAAGCAGTATTAGACAATTCCTTTGCTTCATGCATGGCGAAATCACCGTTTCCAAGAACTGCTACATCCTTGCCTCTGTAAAAGAAAGCATCGCAGATTGCACAGTAGCTGACACCTTTTCCCTCAAATTCTTTAACACCCGGGATCTTCGGTGCAGCGCGCTTACTTCCTGTTGCAAGAATCAGACTCTGAGTCTCGAATTCACCTTCTGTAGTTTTTACCACAAAAGTATCAAACCCGCCGACTCCCAGAACCTGTGCATCCAATATTCGTACGCCCAGTGCTTTCGCCTGAGCGATTCCTGTATCATATAATTCCTGACCGGACAGCGGATGTTCCAGTCCGTAATAGTTTTCTATTTTCTCTGCTTTTTCCAAAGCACCGATCCCATTATTGATCACCAGGGGATCCAGATTTCCACGAACTGCATAAAGCGCAGCGGAAATTCCTGCAGGTCCGGCACCTATGATTATCACTTTTTCCAAATTCTGTCACCTGCTCTCTGTTATTATTTTCAATATACTGTGATATATCATCGTTACTGTTCACTCTGTTCTCAGTAACTTATTATCAGCTATTGTTACTATACTACGTTTTCTGAAAAAAATCCATGATTTTATTTGGATAATTTTGGTATAATTTGGTTAAGGTCCCCACCCACTGCTTATTGCTTTTTGTAACCTCCGCAGGGGACTTACTTGATTCGGTTAAACAGCAAAAACTGTGCTGATTTTTTTCCATCAGATAGAAACTTATTTCTATTTTACTTATTATAATTTTGCCCTATAGTTAAAATGATTATAGATTTTTTAAGGAGGTTCTTTTTATGCTTCAAAATACATATCACAATCCGCTTCTTCCCGGTTTTTATCCTGACCCTTCTATCTGCCGGGTAGGAGATGATTATTATATGGTTACTTCTTCATTCGTTTATTATCCGGGACTGCCGATTTTCCACAGTAAGGATCTGGTTCACTGGGAACAGGTTGGTCATGGAATCCACAGACCTGAGCAGCTTGACTATAAAAACTGCGAAACTTCTGAAGGATTATGGGCACCAAGTATCCGTTATCATAACGGAACTTATTACATCATTAACACTTTCGTATCTGCAGGACGTGAAGCAGACCGTGACAATTATATTATTACAGCAAAAAAATCCTGCCGGCCCGTGGAGTAATCCGATTGTTGTAAAAGGTGCAGACGGCATCGACTCCAGTCTTTTCTTTGATGATGACGGTTCTCTGTGGTATGTAGGCAACTACATCAGTCCTGACTGCCTTTATGAAGGACATCATGGTATCTATCTGAACGAGCTTGATCCGGAAACCTTCCAGTTCAAGGGACCTCGTTACATTATCTGGGATGGTGTAAAAAACACGCAGTAAATGGATTGAGGCTCCGCATATTTACAAGAAGGACGGATGGTATTATCTCCTTGTTGCAGAGGGTGGTACTTTCGTAAATCACAGTGTACAGATGGCACGCTGCCGTACAATTCAGGGAGATTACGAAATCTGCCCGAGAAATCCGATTGTTAGTCACAGACACATGCCTCTGTTGAACCCGATTTCTGTTACAGGACATGCTGATATCGTAGAAACTCAGAATGGTGAATGGTGGATGGTCCTTCTGGCTGTGCGTCCATATGAAGGAGGACATTATAATCTTGGCCGCGAGACCTTTATGGTTCCAATTATATGGGCCGAGGACGGATGGCCTATGGTTGATAACGAAACAGGACTTGTCCAGACAGAAGACCGTCTTCCGGATCTACCTAAGACCATTTATCCATTAATGCCTGAATCTGATAACTTCGAATGTGATACTCTGCAGATGCAGTGGAATACCATTCATCCGCCAGTTAAACAAATTTATTCTCTGACAGACCGCTTCGGATATCTGCGTCTGTATACAAGAAAAGAAGTTCTGAACGAAATCTGTCTTCCTTCTTTCATAGGACGCAGACAACGTCACAAAGTATTCCTGGCAAAAACAGCTATGGAATTTACTCCTGCAAACGAGAATGAAGAGGCCGGAATTGCTCTTGTACAGGATGACCGTTTCCATTATCTTATGGTATTAGTTCAGAAAGGCGGAAAGCCATTCCTTCAGGCTTACCAAACAGAAAATGGTACAAAATCTTTGCTTGCAGAAACTGAAATCAAAGATGTAAAACGCCTCTACCTCAGTGTTCAGGGTAATACTACTGATTATGACTTCTATTACGGATACACAGATCAGGAAATGCTCCCGCTTGTCAGAGGGCTGGATGCTTCTCTGTTAAGTTCTGTAGTAAATAACGGATTTACCGGAACATACATCGGTATGTATACAAGTTCCAACCATCAGCCAAGTACTAATTATGCTGACTTTGACTGGTTCAACTATCAGGGAGAATAATCACTGTTTACAATTAACAAATCCATAAAAAATTTAAAATATAACGCAAAAACGGATTGCCGTTCAACGTGAACTTCGCAATCCGTTTTTTACTAGTTTGCAATATCTATATCTCTTTAATCAATCAGATAAAATCATCCGCTTCTCCACTTACCCGTAACCAAATAACTGTTCCACAATTTATTCGATTAAAACGCTTTTTTAATCTGTTTTACCAGTGCATCCACATCTTCAGCTTTTACAAGAAAATCTCTCGGTTCCATTGATTTCCAGACTATCATAAGTATCATCATATGTATAATATTTCAGAGTTACTTCCGGAGCTTCTTCTGTGTTTCTGTGGAATGTTACAGTCAGCACTTCTTCCTTATCTGCTGCATCTTTTGTTTCTTCAACTTCCGAATCAAGCATTATACTTTGAAGCGCCTGATACAATTCGGTAAATTTCTCCTTCTTTACAGTTTTCTTTCCGAATTTATAATCGCTGCCGTCCAGCTTCATGGTATAGGTTTTCTTTCCAATGCTCATATCCACACTGTCAAGTGTATCAATATTTACCAATGCCGGAATTTTCAGAATCAGATTAAACGGTTTCAGCTCCAGAAGACTGTTCACCGACTCTTTTGAAAGCAGATAAACAGCCTCTTCGTATCCTTTTACGCATGCATAATAGTCACCATTCTCATCTGTATTTCCAATAAGGATCGTTGCTGTTGCATCTGCATCCTGCGTTTCTTTTGCTGTGTCATCGTTAACTGTATTTACAAAATCTACTGTAAAATATGTCTTTGTATTATCCAGTCCGGTATCTGTATTTGCTGCATCGACGCCGTTGCTGAGATCAAAAGCAGCCAGCACTCCAAACATTTCATACATATTCTCTGTGTTTACTGTTGCAATCTCATCATACGGATTGGTAATTTCCCAGTAGTCGAAATCCATCTTATAATCTGCCGGTTCCTGTTTGATCTGAAATACTTCTTCGCCATCCTTTACAATGGAGAATCTGCGGATGGAATAGACAGACATTCTTGGATGTTCTACAGTTTTTAAATCTGTATTTTCTGTTTTATCATCTGTCTGATCAGCAATTTCTTCTTCCACAGCTACATCTTCTGCTTTTGGCTCTTCTGCAGTCTCAAGGGCTTTCTCTGCTTCATCTGCCCATACAGGACAGGATATAACTGCTGTGCCTGCTGCACCGGCAGTAAACATGGCTGTCATTCCAAGAAGTAATATTTTTTTAATTTTGTTTTTCATGTCTGTGTTCCTCCTGTCCATATATAATATGGTTTTTATTTTATGTTACTTTTCGCAATTGAAACAGAATACTTACTCCGTTCGGTTAAAGTGCAATTTCTACCTCAGCAGGCTTATGTCCTGTCAGTTCTGCACTTCTTGTATCCGGCTGGGATACTCCTGCAAATAAACGGAAATGTTTTCCTGCGATGTAACGATTTCCATCTTCATCAACTATATTCATTGCTTTATTAGAAATTGTAAATTCTACAGATTTCTCTTCTCCCGCTTTCAGAGATACTCTCTTAAATCCGCAGAGACTGTAGTTACGAACTGCAAGCGGAGAATCAAGGTCTTTGATATACACCTGAACAACTTCATCTGTATCTACTGTTCCATTGTTCTTAACAGTTGCTTTTAACATGATATCGGACTCTGCTGATACTTCACCGACAACCTCTGCTTCTGTTACGCAGGTATCACTGTATGTAAGTCCGTATCCAAATGGATAAAGTGCCTCTTTTTCCATATAACGGTAAGTTCTGTTTTTCATAGAGTAATCTGTGAATTCCGGCATTCCTTCCAGGTCTTTATAAAAAGTAACCGGAAGTTTTCCTGATGGAGATTCTTTTCCGAAAAGAAGGTCTGCCACTGCACGTCCGCCTCTTGCTCCCGGATACCATGCAAGAAGGATTCCATTGCAGTTATCCTGCGCATAATTCAGGTCAATCGCACTTCCTGCCATCAGAACTACGATGGTAGGTTTTCCTACTGCTGTTACTTTCTCGATCAGTTCTTCCTGTACTTTCGGAAGATGAAGATCAACTTTGTCCCCGGATGCATCACTGTTTCCGGTATCTCCTTCTTCTCCCTCCAGAGTCTCATCAAGACCTACGCAGAGTATGACTACATCGCTGTTTTCCGCTGTAATTACTGCCTCAGAAATTCTGTCCTGATCCCATGCCAGATTTTCAACTTTGTCTTTATATAAATCACATCCCTGAGAGTAAAGGATCCTTACATCGTCACCTGCTTCTTCACGGATTCCTTCAAGAACAGTAATATATTCTGAAGATGTTCCATGATAATTTCCAATAAGAGCTGCACGGCTGTCTGCATTCGGGCCGATGACACCAATAGTATTTACTTTTGTTTTATCAATCGGAAGAACTCCATCATTCTTCAGAAGTACGCAGCTCTTTCTTGCCATCTTAAGAGCTTCATCAATGTGCTCTTTGCACTCTACCACACTATACGGTATCTTATCATATTCACTTCCGTCAAACAGGCCCAGCAGATATCTGGTTGTCAGCAGTCTGACTGCAGATTCTGTAATTTTCTCTTCTGTTACCAGTCCATCCTGATAAGCTCCCATCATATGAAGATATGTATTACCGCAATTCAGGTCACAGCCTGCATTTAATGCCATAGCAGCGGACTGTCTTGGTGTGGAAGTTACCATGTGATGTTCATGAAAGTCACGGATTGCCCAGCAGTCAGAAGTATAATGACCTTCGAATTTCCATTTTCCTCTCAGGACATCTTCCATAAGATATTTATGTGCACAGCAGGGTTCTCCGTTTGTCCTGTTATAAGCACCCATTACAGCCTCAACATCCGCTTCTGTTACAAGCGCTTCAAAAGCCGGAAGATATGTTTCCCACATATCCTTCATGCTTGCCTGTGCATCAAATTCATGTCTGAGCGATTCCGGACCGCTGTGCACTGCATAATGCTTTGCACATGCTGCCGCTTTCATTACAGGTCCGTCACCCTGGATTCCTTCTACGAATTTCACGCCAAGTCTGGACGTCAGATATGGATCCTCACCATAGGTTTCATGCCCTCTGCCCCATCTCGGATCTCTGAAAATGTTTACATTGGGGGACCAGAAAGTAAGGCCCTTGTAAATATCTCTGTCTTCTTTTGCAGAATATGCATTGTATTTTGCTCTTCCCTCAGTTGCAATGATATCGCCAACTTTTTTCATCTCTTCATCGTCAAATACTGCAGCCATCGCAATTGCCTGTGGGAACATGGTTGCCACACCTGCTCTGGCCACTCCATGCAGTGCTTCATTCCAGTAATTGTATGCCGGAACACCCAGTCTTTTCACGGGAGCAGCATCGTATTTTAACTGGGAAGCCTTCTCCAGAAGCGTCATCTGTGATACCAGTTTTTCTGCTTTTTTTCTTGCTTCTGCTCTTTCTTTTCTGTGATCTTTCATTTCAGATCCTCCTGTTTATATAATTTGATAATTATTCAGCAGGTATTAACAAAGCCTCAGCGCAGCCCGCTACTCCTGCATTATGTATTCTGCATTTCTTCTCTGTATTTCGTCGGAGATTTTCCTGTATGTTTCTTAAATGCCAGTGAGAAATAATTCGTATCTCTGTATCCTACCATCATAGCAATCTTTCCAGTCTTGATGCTGGTAGTTTCCAGAAGGCTCTTCGCCTTCTCAATCCTCTTTCTGACAATGTATTCATTACATCCTTCACCTGTAATCCGCTTAAATAATCTGGAGAAATAATTCGGTGTGATATAGAGACTTTCCGCAATGCTGGAAACCGAAATATCCTCTGCAAGATGCTCATCTATATAGTGTCTGGCATTGGAAATGGTATAATGTACATCCTCTTCATCATTTTCAATAAGCTGCTCAATAAACATTCTCGTAATCTCACAGGCCTCTTCTTTTCCTGCTGATGACAGACTCTTGGAGAGTGCATCCAACTTTCCTTCTTCCACCTCACACGATTCTTCCATGTAGGAAAAAATCAAAGAGGAGGCAATCTCGAAACAACATCTGCGCACAGCAGAAGGAGAAAGATTATAGGATTCCGTTGCCTTAGTAAAGGTATTAAATGCCTTTAGTACATAATCTGGAGTTCCTATATTGGAAATCATGATATTTCGCAGTTCTGCATAGATTTCCCAGAAGATTTTCTTCTTGTTCTGAGCCCCCATCGTCTGTATAATGTCCTGAATATTCTTTTTTTCATGTTCCAGAAGATATCTGGCATCATTGTAGGAAATTGCCAGATTTTCAAATCCTTGCACAGCACTTCCAACCGTAATCTTTGGTTTATATTCAAATTCATCCTTCAGTACATCCGACAATTCTTCAATCTGTTCCAGAACGCTGTCGTCATCATCCTTTTCAAAACAGACAATCGCAATCGTACCGTCATCATCTACAAATGTGATTCCTCTGTTTTGGGAATCCACCATGCTCATGCAGACATTTTTAACAGTCATTGCACGGAATTTTCCGTCATTCTGCTGTTCTGTATACATTCCCTGTTCCAGAAGAATCAAGCTCATTTTCTGCTTAATATCAAACTGAAAATCTTTCTGGAGAATATACAACTGCATCTCTTTATCTGCTTTTGTATGCACCAAATTCCTCATGCACTGCTCCAGTCTCATCTGCACTACAGAGCCTTGAGAGCGCCACACTCTGGCCTGATTCTGCTCTTTGTTTTCCTGCTCTTTCAGTTCTTTTATCTGCTTTTCTATCGCATTGAAAAGATCATCTTCATCAATCGGTTTCAGGAAGAAATCCTGCACCTGAAGCCGCAGGCTCTCTCTTGCATACTCAAAATTATCAAAGCCTGTAAGCACGATCACACGCAGTTCAGGTACTGATTCTCTGGCCGCTTTAATCAGTTCCAGTCCTGTCATTTCTGTCATCTGGATATCTGTAACCATAATTTCAGGACCTTCTTCTTTAAGAATCTTCAAAGCCTCGTTTCCTGACGCTGCAGTAAATACGTCATCTACTCCCAGTTTCTTCCAGTCTATGGCATTTTTCATACCCATGCGTATCATCTTTTCGTCATCAACAATCAGTACTCTATACACACGTCCGCTCGCCTCCTGCTGTGTTCTTTTTGATTTCTGTCTGATATGGCAGATGGATCACGACAGTTACTCCACCCGAATCATTTCTTCTGGTAATTAAGACCATATCCCTCCCCAAAAAGAAGTTCAATCCTCTTGTTTCACGTTTTCGCATCTCCATCATACCTAAAAAGAAATCCTCGTATCTGGAGAGCTGTTTCCATTCATTTCCATCTATCTGTCCTGACTCATTCCTGTG
>ENA-OQBD01001012-OQBD01001012.1-human-gut-metagenome-genome-assembly--contig:-NODE-1012-length-13880-cov-3.211517_pt1 | contig 13880 bp, 13 predicted proteins | sample MGYA00242742_ERZ504543 | MGnify/ENA primary metagenome ERZ504543 (study PRJEB26092, sample SAMD00036239) | human gut metagenome | host: Homo sapiens | study: EMG produced TPA metagenomics assembly of... | reverse complement strand
TAAGCATAGATACCATCTTTAAGCTGGCTTGCACCATCATTTAACTGGTTCACGCCATCTGTAAGTGCTGGAATACTGTCAGAAAGTGTCTGTGTACCATTCTGGAGAGTAACTGTTCCATCTGTAAGCTGGTCAGCTGCTGACTGAAGCTCATTCATCTTATCTTCAAGCTTAGCAAGTGAGAAATCATCTGTATCTATATCATTAAGTGTGCTTGTTGTAGCAACTGACATAGACATATCAAGCTCGAAATCCTCTACATCTGCTGATATTTCAAAGTATTCTGGAATATCCATATCAAGGCTTTCACCATCAAACTTAAGGTTTAAAGTATCCTTTAAGCCTGGCATAGCCATACCAAGTGCAATGATATTATCGCCAACCTTGCTTACCTTGCCGTTAGTAACTTCTACATTACTGAACTTATCTGTTGGAAGAAGTGTTCCTGTAATCATAGTAAATGGAACATAAGCTGTCTGTGACTTTCCATTAACTGTTATATTCTTCTTCTCATTGTTAGTATAGTCATATCTGATAGTAACCTTACCACTCTTGCCAATCATATCTTCTGGCTTAGTTTCAACACCATTTAACTTGTAAGTAACCTTTATTGAAACAGGAGCAGTCTTATCAGATGTGCTCTGGTTAGTTGTTGTTTCGCCCTTAGAATCAGTAACCTTTTCTGTTACAAGAACGTGATCCTGAGTTCCGTCTGCCTTATCAAATACATATACCATCTCGTCTCTTGTATTTGTCTTTAATGTACTTGTATTTGATATTGAAAGCTCGTTCTTAATAGCATTTGTTATAATATTCTCTGTATTAGAAGCAGCCTCACTGCTTATTGCAACCTCACTGCCTGTCTGATTATATGCTGTGCTAGTGCCACAGCCTGTAAGTGTTGAAGCAATAAGAACAACACTTAATAATACTGAACTATATTTAAATAAAGTCTTCTTAACCATAACTATTCCTCCATTTTCTTACTTCCTGATATATTCTTATATCTGTTACGGCATATACACCTTTGACCCGTTCATACATCTTTCTGATTACATATCCTGATTCTTCTTAGGCTTAAATCCTATACTTGTATTGATAATGAGCTTATCACATAATACAAACAATGATGGAAGTATGAAGATAACTACGAACATACTTATAATTGCACCACGCGCCATAAGTGTACAAAGCGAACCAATCATATCAACTGAAGCTATACATCCAACACCAAATGTTGCGGCAAAGAAACCAAGCGCACTAACAATAATTGATGGTATTGATGTTGAAAGAGCTATCTGGATTGCTTCCTTCTTAGCGTATCCCTGGCTTCTTTCCTTCTTATATCTTGTTGTCATAAGAATAGCATAATCGACTGTTGCACCAAGCTGGATAGTACCGATAACTACTGATGCAATAAATGGTATCTGTGTATGCGTAAAATATGGAATACCCATATTAACAAAGATAGCAAATTCGATTGCTGAAACAAGTATAATTGGAAGCGATATTGATTTAAGTACGAACAGGATAATAACAAATATAGCTACTATTGATACCGCACTGACTGTCTTAAAGTCCTTATCTGTTATAGTGATAAGATCCTTGGTACAAGGAGCTTCACCAACTACCATTGCCTTAGAATCGTAAGACTTTACAATATCATTCACCTTACTAATCTGATTGTTAATTTCATCTGATGCTATTTTGTAATCTGTAGCAATCATCATTATCTGATAATCTTCACCCTTAAGCTCTGATACTGTCTTAGCCGGTAAGAATTCCTGTGGAATACCAGACTTAAGTGCTGTGTCAAGTCCGAGTGCGAACTGTACACCGTCTACATCACCTAACTTATCAAGCATTTCGTTAGCTGTATCTGTAGACATACTAGAGTCAGCAAGTATCATATAGATTGAATTCATATCAAAGTTTTCTTCCAGCTTCTTATTAGCCTGTGAGCAGGCAAGGTCATCTGGAAGTGTATCAGACAAATCATAATATACTGATGTATGATTCTGTCCATATATAGCAGGTCCTAATAATACAACAAAGACAATTACAAATATCCATGAGTGGTTTACTATAAATGTAGCAAGCTTATCGAAGTTTGGCATAATCTCACGATGCATTGTCTTCTCTAATGCCCTGTCAAATGTAAGTATCAATGATGGAAGGATTGTTACACAACCGATAACACCGAATACAACACCCTTTGCCATAACGATACCAAGGTCAAGACCAAGTGTGAAGCTCATAAAGCAAAGTGCAATGAAACCTGCAACTGTTGTTATAGAAGAACCAACTACGGATGTAAGTGTATTACTAATGGCAACTGCCATCGCTTCCTTGTGGTCATCCGGATATATTTCCTTCATTTCCTTGTAGCTGTGCCATAAGAAGATTGAATAATCCAGTGTAACACCTAACTGAAGTACAGCCGCAAGAGCTTTAGTTATATATGAAACCTCACCTAATAAAATGTTAGAACCCAGGTTGTATACAATTGCCATTCCTATACTTATCATAAAGAATACTGGTACAAGAAATGAATCCATAAATATAGCAAGCACGATACATACAAGAACTACTGCTATAAGTACATAAAGTGGTGTCTCTTTCTCCGAAAGATTCTTAGTATCCGTAACTACTGCTGACATACCACTTATAAAGGCCTGACCCTCTGTCTGCTCTCTTATCTGTATGATAGCATTCATAGTATCATCACTTGAAGTTGTATTATCGAAGAATATTGCAAATAAAGTTGTATCTGTGCTGTCATTCTCGAAATACTTTCTGAATTTTGATGGAACAATCTCAGATGGAACATCTTCACCAACTATTCCTGTGTAAGAAATAACCTGTGCAACGTGGTCTACATTCTCTACCTTCTTAATAAGTCTGTCAGTAGACTTCGTATCCATATTCTGGACAACGACCATCGCGTATGCACCCTTATTGAAGTCATCCATAAGAATGTCCTGACCCTGCATAGTCTCTATCTCATTCGGAAGATAATACAGAATATCGTAATTAACTCTTGTATTAAAGTATCCGATTGCAGATGGAATAAGAAGCAGGAAACTCAGAATAAGAATTGGAATTCTGAGTTTAACAATTACTTTTCCAAACTTTTCCATAACTCGCCTCATTTCTACGTCTGCGACGTAATTTTACTTTGATTGGACTGATAACCTCTCAATAATTAATAACTCTCTTAATTAATTACATTTATTATCAATTCAATACATATGACCGTGATCTCTCAAATATGACTTTTGGTCATTTTCTTTGCAAGTGTTATTCTAGCACAAAATGACCGATAGTCAATACTCAAAATGACTAAAAGTCAGTTTTTTTATAGAATTTTTTATTTTCAACATGGTAGAATATTAATTGACAGAACAACTAATATTATGCCTGCATTAGATTGGAGATTTTATGGGAAAACTTGAGAACAACAAACAACAGAAAAGGACTTCCCTCTTAGATACAGCTTTTAAGCTCTTTACAACGCAGGGTGTTTCCAAGACATCAATTGCCGAGATTTCACAGAAAGCTGGAATTGCCAAGGGCACTTTTTATCTGTATTTCAAAGATAAATATGATATAAGAAATAAGCTCGTTTCTCACGAGGCAAGCAAGCTCTTTAAAAATGCAGTGAGTGCATTAGAGCTTCATATAAAAGAACAGCAGATTAATGACCATTCGTTTACAATTACATTTACCGAGGAGATTATATTTATTGCTGACCACATAATTAATGTGCTTAACACCAACCAGACACTTCTTACATTTATATCAAAGAACCTGTCGTGGGGAATATTTAAAGAGGCTCTTACAACCAATGTCGCTGATGACGACATTAATTTTAAAGATATCTACTATGAAATGCTTGAAGACTCTGGTCTTAACCTCAACGAGCCCGAGATTATGCTGTTTATGATTGTCGAGCTTATAAGCTCAACATGCTACAGCTCAATCCTTTACAAAGAACCAGCTGATATTGACAGGCTCAAGCCTTACCTTTATAAGGCCATTAAGGCAATTATCAATGAACATACAATAGAAGATTAGAAGATAAGAAATCCCCTTCCTTACCAGAAATATTATCTGACAAAGAAGGGGATTTGTACCACTCCACCTATAATTTTAAAATTTACTCTTAAATTTATTTTAGCTAAGACTCTCTTTTAATCACTCTTTTATATAAGTTTTTAACATTTGTGTAACATTTTTTCTTTTAAGAACTAATTTCCCAGAAGCTTATTATATATATCCCTCTTAGATACGCCCCTGTCCCTGGCTGCTGCCTTCATAGCCTCTTTTTTATCAAGTCCCTGTGCTATATACATATCAACGTGTTCCTGCTCAGACATAGTAAGCCACTGTGCCTGTGCTTCCTCTTTAAGCTCATTTCTGTCTTTTCCAGCAATTACAAGAACATACTCGCCCCTTGGCTGGTTATTCTCATAATAACTGCACGCCTCTGCAAGCGTTGTAACCATACTATTCTCATAGCGTTTGGTAAGTTCCTTGCATATAGTAACTGCCCTGCTTCCTCCTAACACCTCAGAAAGCTCTTTAAGTGTCTTTAAAAGCCTGTGTGGAGCTTCGTATATAATCATTGTTCTTGTTTCATCTTCAAGTTCTTTTAATATGTCTTTACGCTCATTCTTGTCCGCCGGAAGAAATGCTTCAAATGCAAAACGTCTTGTTGCCTGTCCCGACATTGTAAGTGCCGTTATACACGCTGCCGCACCAGGAACTGATGATACCTTAATTCCTGATGCAAGTGCCTGCCTTACAAGCTCCTCTCCCGGGTCAGATATTCCAGGTGTTCCAGCATCAGTTATTACAGCGACTGACATTCCTTTAAGCATCTTCTCAACAAGCACCTTTGCCTTATCATACTTGTTATATTCATGATAGCTTGTCATCGGCGTATTAATCTCAAAATGATTAAGCAGCTTTATGCTGTTTCTCGTATCCTCCGCCGCAATAATATCAACTTCCTTTAATATCCTTAACACCCTGAACGTAATATCCTCAAGATTACCAATCGGAGTTGCACACAAATATAACTGCCCAACTCCGCTATTATTATGAGAGCCATTAAATTCTTCATGTGCCTGCACACTATCATAATCAATATCTGTAATATTATCTTCCATACTGCTCCTCTCTTAAATTCATACTAATTGTACATTTTTAAAAGTTCTTCCGTGTAACTTCCATCGCTATTGTATACAATAAGTGGTTCTTCCACTATAAGCTGTGAACGTCCGCCCTTTACCGCCTCTATAAGCACCATATTAGCTGGCTTATCTATATGCGGATACACAAGCCTTATACGCTTTGGCTCAAGGTGGTTATTCTTCATAGAAGTAAATATATCTACAAGTCTTGATGGTCTGTGAACCATATACATATGTCCCTTAACCTTAAGGCACTTTGAAGCTTCCCTTACAACGTCCTCAAGACTGCATAGAAGCTCGTGTCTTGCGATTGCCTTGGCACTCTCAGGATTAACAATTCCGTGATTTTCATTCATATATGGTGGATTGCTTGTAACCACATTAAAAGAAGCCCCACCTAAAATATGTGAAGCTTCTTTAATATCACCTTTTACAATATTAACCTTGTCTGACAGACTATTAAGTTCAACATTTCTGACAGCAAGGTCATAACTGATATCCTGAATTTCCAAGCCTGTATACATACTGCCTGGATTTTTCGCCTGCATAAGAATTGGTATTACACCATTTCCAGTACCCATATCAAGCACCTTCTGGTTCTTTCCGGCCTTCGCAAATGTAGACAACAACACAGCATCCATTCCAAAACAGAACACATCTGTATTCTGGATTAGTCTGAGATTATCCCTGCATAAGTCATCAATTCTCTCATTGGCATTAATACCTGCATTAATCTTAGCATCAGTCATCATTAATATGGGCTTTTCCTTCCTTTTTCTCAAGCTCTTCGAGTTCTTTTAACTCTTTATCATCTATATTCATTCTGTCGTTTCTTCTCTTAGGCTTAAATCTAAGCTCAGCAACAGGATACTCTCTTATCTCTTTCTCATCTCCATCAAGTGTGACAATTACCTTAACAAGCTGTCTTAACACATTAACGCTTGATACCTCACCCTTTAACTTCTCAGGTGTAGTAACATAATCTCCCACATTAGGAAGGTTGCTGTTAAGCTCCTCGTAAGTTTCCTGCTCATTCTTAAGACAGCACATAAGTCTTCCACACACACCCGATATCTTTGATGGATTAAGCGATAAATTCTGTTCCTTTGCCATCTTAATTGACACTGGTATGAACTCTGGCATATATGTTGCACAGCACAATGGTCTTCCACAAGAACCAATTCCGCCTAATATCTTAGTTTCATCTCTTACACCAATCTGACGAAGTTCAATTCTTGTCTTAAATACTGCTGCCAGATCCTTTACAAGCTCTCTGAAATCAATTCTTCCATCCGCTGTAAAGTAGAACAATACTTTATTATTGTCAAATGTATACTCAACCTTTATAAGCTTCATTTCAAGATTATGCTTCTTAATCTTCTCAAGACATATCTTATACGCTTCTTTTTCCTTTTCCCTGTTCTTAGCTTCCCTTTCATCATCATCAGGTGTCGATATTCTGATAATAGCCTTAAGCGGCTGTACAACTGCTGAATCCTCAACCTCTCTTTCACCAAGAACAACGTGGCCATACTCAATTCCTCTTGCTGTTTCAACAATAACGTGCTGACCAACCTCAACATTATACTGTCCCGGTGCAAAGAAATATATTTTGCCCACCTGCCTGAATCTAACACCAACAACTTTAGTCATCTATTTTTAATCTCCAATCCTGCCAAATATTAATTCCTAACATCAGCCAATTATTCACTAACTGCCTACATATCCTCTTTCATAGCCATAATAAGAAGTTCTATGCATAAGTCAAAATTAACATTGGCCTTAAGTCTTACCTTTACTTTATCTATAGAATTAAGTATATCCTGAATTCCTTCGTATGACATAACCTCAGCCTGCGATTTGATAAGCGAAATCTCATCACTAAATATTAGATAATTCGTATCATTGGTACTCTTAAACATAAGCACGTCCCTGAACCACATAGCCATAAGATCAAGATAATCGTCTATTGTAAGCTTGTAATTAGTCACATCTTTAACAACTGCCATTATGTCTGCCGCCGTCATATCCTTCACATTCTTGATAACGTGCATAACATTATTCTTTAAATGTGCGAATTCCGTACCTTCTATAATAGTCTTAGCACGTCCAATCTTACCCTGTGCAAAATCAGCCGCAAACTTACGTTCATATTCTGACACGTCATAGTTATCCTTAAGATAATCCATAACTACGCTTTCCTTTAATGGCTTTAAATCAAGAAGCACACATCTTGATATAATAGTCTGTAAGAAAATGTCTGCGTTAGTCGTAAGAAATATAACAATACCATACGCTGGTGGCTCTTCTATAGTCTTAAGAAGTGCATTCTGTGCCTGCACTGTAAGCTTCTCAGCCTCATCTATAATGTATATCTTATAACGGCTTGAGTATGGTTTAATAAGCATATCTGATATTATCTGATCTCTTACATCATCTACACCTATACTTGCAGGCTTCTCGTGTCGTACCCATATTATATCAGGCTGATTGCCTGACTCTGTCTGTATACAGGAATGACATTTATTACAAGGCTTATTATTGCCTTCTGCCTCACACTGTAATGCTTTTGCAAATATCTTGGCAATCATCTTCTTTCCAGCACCAAGCCCTCCATTGATAATGTAAGCGTGTGATACCTTATCTAATTTAATTGCGTTCTGTAAATGCTCTTTAATTGTATCGTATCCATAAATATCTGAAAATGTGCTCATTATATACTCCAATCTTATGCTGATATATCAAGCAATAAACCCCTGATATCATCAATTCTTCCTACAATCTCAAGATGATTTTTCTCTTCTTTAACAAGTTCTCCTGCCAGCTCATCAAGATTCTTATCCACAAGTTTAACAATACCATATACTCTGTGTCTGCCTCGTCTATCAAGAAAGTTCTCTCTTGAGAACTTATGGGAACGGTTAACAACCTCATTAAGAAACCCCTTAACAAGCTCCCTGTACTTTCGCATATCCTTAATATCCATATGCTTTGCAATCTTCTCACCCTGCTCAGTAATCTGTTCCATCATACTGCCAAGCTTTTCCTGAAGATCCTTTTCTTCTATATTACTAATAAGAGTAAACTTAAAACTACTGTCCGTACTCTCTGTATTCTTCACCTGCTGAACTGAAGATGATGTCTGTATATCATTAATCTTTATATCCATAACTTTACTCTCTTTCGTGTCCACCATCATATAATTGTATCATATAAATATCATTAATACAATTCAAGCCAACTCACTCTTACTGCATTTATAAAAGCTGCTGTTTAATTGCCTCTTTGATGTCCCTTATACAATCCTCTATTGTTCCATCGTTGCTAAATCTCTGATTAATTCCGGCTTCCTTAATCTTTTCCTCCGAGAAATCTTTACTGTCTGCAAGAAAACGCCTGCACATTTCCTCATACTGTGGTACTTCCTGCTTCTGTTCCCTGTTGATAGCTCTCATAAGCCTTATTCCATCATCGACTTTCTATATATATCGGTAATATTGCTTCTTTTCCAAAGTATGCGCAAAATTTATTGTAAGCCTCAATAGTACCTATGACAATATACTTATCACCGCTTCCAAGCCTGATCTGACCATCATCAACTGTAAAATATTTCCATTCACCATATACCGTGTTATATATCCGCATCTCTATTACTTTATCAGCCGCTTCAAGCTCCAATGCCTTCTCATTATCTACATAATAATACTCTACACCTTCTTTTTCTCCAGCTCTCATAGGTCTTGTTGTATACATAATAACAGTCTTAAGATTTAGCTCCTTATCACCAACTAAAGCCTTAAATATATTATCTTTACCACTTGAACTTTTTCCCATTAAAAATGCTATCTCAGGCATAACAAAGCTCCTTCTTTTACACCTACAACCTCCAGACCTGCCTCACCGGCCGCCTCAAGTATTGCAATAATCTTTCGTGTAATAACCTCTCCCGGACATAATATCGGTATTCCCGGTGGATATACATACACTGACTCTCCACTTATCTTACCATATATCTTCTCATTATTCATCTGAATTTCATCACAACCTGATAAATCACGCCTGTTAAATGCTTGTGCAATTGTCAACGCCTGCTCATCCCTGAAATCAGCAACATTTATCTTATTACCATTATCCTCATCATTAATTAAAATCTCATCTTTACTTCTATTATTATATTTACTCCTACTCTCATCTATTTCTTCGTCTATCTCCTTTAATGCCGCAAGAACTCTATTATCTAATTCTTCCTGAAGTAGGTACACAAAACCATTTCCGCTACACAGAAAACTGGGTAAACCCGTCATCTTCCTGGTGAACCAACTCGATAATGAAAAGTGTGATTATGATAATGTATTGGAACAGTTGCAAACCATCTATGGTTCTAAAGTAGTTCCTGTACAATATCCGATTGAGACCGGACCTAATTTCCACGAGCTGATTGACGTGCTGCTGATGAAGAAATATTCATGGGGTCCTGAAGGTGGTGCACCCACCATCGAAGAAATTCCGGATTCGGAAAAACGAAAAGGCGATGGAGCTGCACAAAGCATTGGTTGAGGCTGCTGCCGAACACGATGAAACGTTGATGGAGAAATTCTTTGAATCGGAATCACTGACTGAAGATGAAATGCGTGAAGGCATCCGTAAAGGATTGGCGGCACGTGGCATGTTCCCCGTATTCTGTGTGTGTGCAGGTAAAGATATGGGTGTTCGCCGACTGATGGAATTTTTGGGAAATGTTGTACCGTTTGTAGATGAAATGCCCAAAGTACATAATACCAGAGGTGAGGTGGTAGAACCGGATGCTGAAAGGTCCTACTTCACTTTATTTCTTTAAAACAGCCGTTGAACCGCATATTGGCGGAGTTCAATATTTCAAGGTGATGAGCGGAACCGTGCATGAAGGTGATGATTTGACAAATGCGGATCGTGGCTCAAAGGAACGTATGGCACAGCTCTTTGTATGCGCCGGTGCAAACCGTATCCCCGTTGAAGAACTGCGTGCCGGTGATATCGGTTGTACAGTGAAGCTGAAAGATGTAAAAACCGGTAACACACTGAACGGTAAAGATTGCGATAACCGTTTCAATTTCATTAAATATCCCAATGCTAAATATTCTCGCGCTATCAAGCCGCTGAATGAGGCGGATGTGGAAAAGATGATGGTCGTACTGAACCGTATGCGTGAAGAAGATCCCACCTGGGAAATCGAACAGTCTAAGGAGTTAAAACAGACTATCGTTCACGGACAGGGTGAATTCCACCTGCGTACGCTGAAATGGCGTTTGGAGAACAACGAAAAGTTGCAGATTAAATTTGAAGAGCCGAAGATTCCTTATCGTGAAACAATTACCAAAGCAGCCCGTGCCGATTATCGCCATAAAAAACAATCGGGTGGTGCCGGACAGTTTGGTGAAGTTCATCTTATCGTAGAACCTTATTATGAAGGCATGCCTGTTCCCGATACGTATAAGTTCAACGGACAGGAATTCAAGATAAATGTGAAGGGTACCGAAGAAGTTCCATTGGAATGGGGCGGTAAATTAGTCTTCATTAACAGTGTAGTGGGAGGTGCCATTGATACCCGTTTCATGCCGGCTATTTTGAAAGGTATTATGAGCCGTATGGAGCAAGGACCGTTGACCGGCTCTTATGCACGTGATGTCCGTGTGATTGTTTACGATGGCAAGATGCACCCGGTAGATTCCAATGAAATCTCCTTTATGCTTGCCGGACGTAATGCCTTCAGTGAAGCATTCAAGAATGCAGGTCCTAAGATTCTGGAACCTATTTATGATGTTGAAGTATTCGTTCCAAGTGATAAGATGGGCGATGTAATGAGCGATTTGCAAGGTCGTCGCGGTATGATTATGGGTATGAGCAGCGAAAACGGTTATGAGAAATTGGTTGCCAAAGTACCTTTGAAGGAAATGTCTTCTTATTCCACTTCCTTGAGCTCACTTACCGGCGGGCGCGCTTCATTCATCATGAAATTTGCCAGCTACGAACTTGTTCCGGGCGATGTTCAGGATAAATTAATGAAAGAATTTGAGGCGAATGAAAATAAGGTGAATAACGTAAACTGTAAGAAATGATATCTAGAAGGAACGCTTTTCGTTAAAAAAGCGTTCCTTTTTATTTAAGTAACCTTAAACTTTTAGGTTTATTATTTGGTTTTGAACTTAATTTTTTATTATTTTTGCAAACCAAGCGGCGTTAATTTTGTTATAGTAGTCAGATTATTAGTTTAAATGACTTTTTCGGTTAATTATAGAGAATTGCCGTTTAAATTTGGTTAATCCGTTATGTAATAAGGTTTAACGCTTTTAATTTTGCTGGCATGAAAAAGTCTACTATTTGGATATTAGGAATTGTAATGGGGCTCTCATTTCTGAGTTTGCTTTACTTGCAAGTGAGCTATATTGAGGAAATGGTGAAGATGCGCAGGGAACAATTTGATGAATCGGTTCGGCGCAGTTTGGATCAGGCGTGCAGGAATATTGAGTTGGTAGAAACAAAGAAATATCTGGAGGATGATGTTGTTGCTACCGAAAGAGCTGCCCAATTATACCGGCAGCAGGCCGCCAAAGAAGGAAAAGAGGAAAACGAATTGGTCGCACATACACAGCATTATGCTGTATCTTCGGACGGGTTGGACGGGTATTCCACTTTCGAACTCAAGATGAAGATTAGTACAAACCGTCCGGCCAATGTTCCAAAGGCAATTATCTCTACCGGTAAAAATATCCCGCAAACAGCCAGGGCATTGCAGGAAATCATAAAGGAGAGATATGTATACCAACGGGCATTGTTGGACGAAGTGGTTTATACTATTTTGCGCACAGCCAGTGATAAACCGCTTAAAGAGCGTGTTAACTTTAAGCAGTTGGATTTGTTTATAAAGACGGAACTGTTAAATAACGGCATTGATATTCCGTATCATTTTACAGTGACAGATCGTGAGGGAACAGAGGCTTATCATTGCCCCGACTATACGAACGAGGGTAGCGAGAGCATGTACCGCAAGGTCATATTCCAAAATGATCCGCCTGCACGAATGGGAATGGTAAATGTTCACTTCCCTGATTTGAACAGTTACATATTCAGTTCTGTTAAATTTATGATACCGTCACTCATTTTTACGTTTGTATTGCTTGTGACATTCATCTTTACTATCTACATCATCTTCCGCCAGAAGAAGCTGACCGAGATAAAGAATGACTTCATCAACAATATGACACATGAGTTTAAGACACCTATCTCTACCATTTCGTTGGCAGCACAGATGTTGAAAGATCCGGCGGTGGGTAAGTCTCCGGCTATGTTCCAGCATATTTCGGGAGTTATCAATGACGAGACGAAGCGTTTGCGTTTTCAGGTAGAGAAAGTATTGCAGATGTCAATGTTCGAAAGACAGAAGGCAACACTCAAGATGAAGGAAGTGAATGCAAATGAGCTGATAGCGGGAGTCGTTAATACTTTTACGTTGAAAGTAGAAAAGTATAACGGAAAAATAACTTCCAGTTTGGATGCAGAGAATCCTGATATATTTGTGGACGAAATGCACTTTACGAATGTAATCTTCAATCTGCTTGACAATGCAGTGAAGTATAAGAAACCGGAAGGAGAATTGCTGCTGAACATCCGTACATGGAACGAATCGGGTAAACTTTACATTTCGATACAGGATAACGGTATCGGCATCAAGAAAGAAAACCTGAAAAAGATATTTGATAAGTTTTATCGGGTACATACCGGTAATTTGCACGATGTGAAAGGCTTCGGTTTGGGCTTGGCATACGTGAAGAAAATAATTCAGGACCACAAGGGCGTTATACGTGCTGAAAGTGAACTGAATGTAGGAACAAAATTTATAATTGTATTACCTTTATTAAAAAATGAATAATATGGACGAGAAATTGCGTATCTTGTTATGCGAAGATGATGAGAATCTTGGCATGCTTTTGAGAGAATATTTGCAGGCAAAAGGCTACTCGGCCGAACTTTGCCCGGATGGTGATGCCGGCTACAAGGCTTTCCTGAAGAACAAGTATGATTTGTGTGTACTGGATGTGATGATGCCTAAAAAGGATGGTTTTACTCTGGCACAGGAAATTCGTGCTGCAAATGCTGAAATTCCTATTATCTTCTTAACTGCAAAGACATTGAAAGAAGATATTCTGGAAGGTTTTAAAATCGGTGCTGATGATTATATCACCAAACCGTTTAGTATGGAAGAATTAACTTTCCGTATTGAAGCTATCCTGCGTCGTGTGCGTGGTAAGAGAAATAAGGAGAGTAACATTTATAAGATTGGCCGTTTTACTTTCGATACTCAGAAACAAATTCTGTCTATTGATGGCAAGAATACCAAGCTTACCACTAAGGAATCCGAATTGTTGGGCTTGCTTTGTGCGCATGCCAATGAAATTCTGCAACGTGACTTTGCTTTGAAAATCTATTTGGATTGATGATAATTACTTCAATGCCCGAAGCATGGACGTATATATCACTAAATTGCGTAAGCATTTGAAGGAAGACGACTCTATCGAAATTATCAATATTCACGGCAAAGGTTATAAACTGATAACCCCGGAAGTTGAGTAATGAGGTCATACATATAAAAAGTCCGAAACGCTCGTTTCGGACTTTTTTGATTGTTAAGAATTTAAATAAACGAAT
>ENA-OQBD01001011-OQBD01001011.1-human-gut-metagenome-genome-assembly--contig:-NODE-1011-length-13881-cov-2.432020_pt1 | contig 13881 bp, 13 predicted proteins | sample MGYA00242742_ERZ504543 | MGnify/ENA primary metagenome ERZ504543 (study PRJEB26092, sample SAMD00036239) | human gut metagenome | host: Homo sapiens | study: EMG produced TPA metagenomics assembly of... | reverse complement strand
GGATGCAGCCAAAGACAACAAGCCGCCTGCAGGAAAAAGCATGATGCATTTTGACCATGCCATGGTGCCGGGACCTGTGTTTGTGGAAACAAAATCCCGTTACTGGAACTGTGAGAAAGAGAAGATTCTTGCCCTTGGCTATCCAAGATATGACTGGATGCTCCATCCATCTGTCAGCCGTGGGGAGGCGCTGGAGAAGCTTTTTTCCCATAAGGATATGAAAACAGTGATCTGGATGCCTACTTTCCGAAAAAGTGAGGTGCTGATCAGCGCAGAGAATGAAATTGAACTTCCCTTTCAGCTTCCTGCATTGGAGAGCGAGGCGGAGCTGAAAGCACTGGATGTTCATTTAAGGGAATGCGGAATATTTCTGATCATCAAAAAACATCCCCTTCAGTCTGGCTGGTCCCTGGATGAAGGTGCGTATACCAATATCCGTTATGTGACAGAAGAAATGCTTCAGAAATCGGGCATTCAGCTGTATGAACCGGTGGGACTTATGGATGGACTGATTTCGGATTATTCCTCCATTGCAGTAGACTATATGCTTCTTGACCGACCTCTGGGCTATGTGCTCACAGACCTGGAAAGCTATCGAAATACAAGAGGATTTGTATTTGAAAATCCGGAAGCATATATGCCAGGTGAGAAGATTTACAATTTAGAGATCTGAAGGACTATTTTTCCCATATCGCAGTGGGAGAGGATCCTTTTTAAAGAAGAGAGAAGAAGATTATTGCCTGCAATGCACACTATGCCAAAGAAGTCAAGGTTACTGCGAAGGCACTTGCAGAGTATTTTGAATTATAAAGTAAAAATTAAAAGCAGAAGTTACCCATCCAAAAAGGTTCTAGGACATCATTTCGTAAATAATATATCAATCGGATTCACAGACAAAGTGAGTGGTATAGTTATTTAGAAAACAATGTGCTATGATTATTTTTTCGAAAAAAACAGATACAGGAGAGGGATAAATGGGAAAGGTAATCGGATACACACAGGGAACTTACGATATGTTTCATATCGGTCATCTGAACCTGATCAAAAATGCTAAGAGAAGATGTGATTATCTGATCGTAGGCGTAAATACAGATGAGCTTGTGGAAAGCTATAAGAATAAAAGACCTATCGTGCCATTGGAAGAGCGGGCTGAGATCGTCCGGTCTATTAAATATGTGGACGAGGTGATCATCACAAATACCCTTGATAAAAAAGAAATCTGGGATAAGATCCGTTTCGATGAAATTTATATCGGAGATGACTGGAAGGGAAATGAGCGCTGGGAGCGCACCGGGAAAGAGATGGAAGCCCTGGGAGCCAGGCTGGTTTATCTTCCCTACACCAAAGATACTTCTTCTACAATGCTTCGTGAGAAACTGAAAGAGTATTAATGCGGACTGATTTAGAGCCTTTTTTTCAAACAGGCTCTGGATTGTAATATATTAAGAAAGGTAAAATCCATGGAAAGAGCACAGAGAATTCTAAAGAAATTTTCAAAAATCTTGAAAGAGCAGGGCGCAGGACCTTTGTTCACCACTTTCAAAGGCTATGTGACTTATGCTTTATATGACCGCTGGAAAGTGAGAAGACTTCGTAAATTCCCCCCGCGTATGGTGAAAAACAGAATCCTGTTTGAGACAAATGATGATTTTACAGACAATTGCCGGGCTCTTTTTGATTATATGGTTGCAAATGGATATAATAAAAAATATGAGCTTGTCTGGCTGGTTCATGAGCCGGAGAAGTATAAGAAATACCAAGCGGAGAATGTGAAGTTTGTTCGCAATTTCAAGAAGAACACGACGATCCGCAGGGCAGCAGCTTACCGCTATGCATTGACTTCAGCCTTTATTTTCTACACCCAGGCGTTTAACTGGATCGGAATGGCAAGAAAAGGGTCAGACTTTTGTAAATCTCTGGCATGGCTGCGGCTACAAGGCGAACAAGAACAACCGCAAGGTATTTTTCGACTACTGTCTGGTGCCAGGAGATGTGTTTATTGAGACGAAGAAAGAGTTCTTTGGCTGCAGTTCCAGGAAGCTTCTTGCACTTGGCTATCCCCGTTACGATCAGATGATGAAGGGAAGCGACGCCGCAAGAGCATATAAGGAAAAGCTTCTGAAAGCAGCTGACAGTGACAGGCTGATCCTGTGGATGCCTACCTACCGTCATGCAAGCAGCGAGAGACTGAATGAGGAAACGCTGAACAATGAATTTAATATCCCGATCCTGGACGATAAGGAGCGGCTTCTTGCTTTTAATAATTTCTGTCGTGATAATCATGTACTTGTGGTAATTAAGAAGCATTATCTCCAGATTCCATATGACTTCGGAGAAAATGTGCTGACAAACATTGTTTACCTGGAAAATCAGGATCTGGAAGACAATGGCTTGCAGCTTTATGAGTTTATCAACTGTTCGGATGCGCTGGTTTCTGACTATTCTTCTGTTGCGATCGATTATCTGCTGTTAGACAGACCGCTTGGATTCACACTGGATGATTATGAGGCTTATACGGAATCCAGAGGATGGGTGTTTGATGATCCGTTGGAATATATGCCTGGCGAACATATGTATAATATGCAGGATTTTGAGAATTTCATCCTGGATATTAAAAACGGAAAAGATAATTATAAAGAACAGCGTGCCAGTGTAAGAGCAAAAACACATAATGTGTGTGACAATTACTGCCAGCGTGTGTTGGATTATTTTAACATTACAATGTAATGATATTATAGCAATTCCATAAATTACTGCAAACAATCCAGTCCATCATAGCGTGAAGTCCTGCGTCAGATATCTTTGCCGTGCGTCAGCACGCCTGCAGATATCTTCCTTGTCCTTCGCACTCTGCTGAACTGTCTTGATTGCATTATTTTATGGAATTGCTATAGGATACAGATATCAGAAAGTCATAACAGGAGAAAAAGATAAATGAAAATATGTATTTGGTGCACCAAGATATTTGATCTTGGCGGAACTAAGCGAGTTGTCACACTTCTTGCGAATGAACTTGTAAAAGAGCATGATGTGACGATCATGGTATATCAGGACAGATTTAAAGAAGACCGGAATATGTATCATATGAGTGAGGATATCAAGGTTGACTTTATTGATAATAATGAGTTTGTCAATCGACATCATACACCGGCTTTCTGCTGGCGTTATCTTGTTCAGAAACTGAATGCCAAATATGGAATTTTTAATAAAGAAAAATATAATGATATTCTGGCAGATGCGATTTTCCCGAAAAAGACCAGAGAAAAATGGGTAAAATATTTAAATGAGCAGAATTATGATATTATTATCACAACTGCAAGTTTAAGCCTTCGTCTGGGTATGCTGGCGCCGGAGCTGAATGCAAAGACAATCGGATGGCAGCATAACTGTTATGCCGGATATCTTGATGTTCCTAATGTCGTATTCTGGAAACAGGAATGTCTGCTCCAGGAATATCTGCCGAAGCTGGACAGATACATTGTTCTCAGTGACTATGATAAGCGCGATTACAAAAAATTTCTGGATATTGATACAGAAGTTAAAATTAATCCCCGAAGCTTCGTGAGTGAGAGAAAATGCGACCCAAAATCCAAGCGTTTCCTTATGGCTACACGATTTGTATATGCCAAGGGTCTTGATCTGATGATGGAATCTTTTGAAGAGTTCTGTAAGCAGGATGATGAATGGCAGCTGGATATTATCGGAGCCGGTGATCTCTGGAATCAGATTGTGGCGGATGCAAAGAGACGTGGTATTGAGGACAGAGTTAATTTTGTCGGTTATACAAATGAGCCGGAGAAGTATTACCTGAATTCTTCTGTTTTCCTTCTTCCGTCCAGGTGGGAAGGATGGCCGATGGTTATCATGGAAGCCTTTGAATTTGGTCTTCCTGTCATTGCATTCCATACAGGAGCGATGGATCTGATCATCGATGATGGAAAAACAGGATACCTGCCGGAAGCTTTTGATACAAAGAAATTTACAGATGCGATGCTGAAGCTGGCACATGATGAAGAACTCCGCAGAGAGATGTCCAGAAATGCAATCTGGAAATCTGAGGACTTTGCCATTGAGAAGGCAGTTAAAGAGTGGAATCGTCTTTTTAATCGTGTAATGGGAATCAAGACCTTTTATATGAAAAATGAAGAACAGATTCTGGAGTGCAGGGAGAAATATCCGCTTAGAACCAGCTATGCCGAGTTTGTAAAGGAATACCAGATAAGAGATAATACAATTCTTTATGAAGCTTTTGGCGGACGTGGTATGATCTGTAATCCTTATGCTCTGTTTTTGTATCTTCTTGAAAAAGAAGAGTATCAGGATTATACCCATATCTGGGTGCTTGAGGACTTCGAGGATAACAGAAAACAAATTGAAAAATACGAAAAATATCCGAACGTGCGATTTGTAAAATATAAATCAAAGGAATACTGTAAAGAACTTGCGACAGTGAAATATCTGGTAAATAATGTAAGCTTTCCAAGCTATTTCCTTAAAAGAGAAGGTCAGGTACTGATCGATACCTGGCATGGAACTCCTCTGAAGAATATGGGATTTGATATTCCGGGAGCAAATATTTCTCAGGGAAATACAGCAAGAAATCTGCTCAGTGCAGATTATATAGTTTCCTCCGGACCTTATATGACAAAGACAGCATACAAAGATTCGTATAAAATGCAGAATCTGTATGAAGGCACAGTGCTGGAAGAGGGCTTCCCGCGTAATGATAAGCTTTTTGACAGTGACAGAGCAGAAGTGATACAGGAACTTAAGGATTGCGGAGTGGACGTAAAGGAAGATAAAAAGATTATTCTTTATGCACCGACATGGAGAGGCGAACAATACAGCCGTCCGGATACAGATTTGCAGGATGTCTATAAGCTGATCAATGTAATGGAGAACAGTATAGATACAAATGAATATCAGATCTTTGTCAAGCTTCATCAGATCGTATATCACTATATGAAAGAGAATGCCATGGAACCTGGTGATGCGCAGACAAAATTTATTCCTGCAACAATGGATACAAATGAGATTTTGTCAGTGACAGATGTACTGATTTCTGATTATTCCAGTATTTTTTATGATTTCATGCTGACAGGAAAACCGATTCTGTTTTATGTGCCGGATGCGGAGAATTTTGAAGATTACAGAGGTCTGTACTTCGGATTTGACAAACTTCCGGGACCGGCAGTGTCTACCCCTGAGAAGCTTGGTGAACTTCTGAAGGATCTTCCGGGAGTGGCTGCTTCCTGTAAAGAGAAGTATGAAAAAGCAAGAGAACAGATATGTCCGAGAGATGATGGAAAAGCATGCAAACGTATAGCAGAAGTCCTGCTTGATGGAAAAGAACCGGTAAATCCGATATATCTGAATCAGACAGATAAAGTAAAACTTCTGGTATATGCAGGAGATTTCAGTGATACACAGGAGACAGAGGCATTCTATGAATTTCTGAACAAAGTGGATTATGAGCATTTTGATGTGACGTTGATCGGGAATGGTGCAAAAGAAGAGGAGTCTTCTGAGAAATTGAATAGTCTGCCAAAAGAAATCAGGGTTTTATACTGGAAGCGTTCCTACCCGGCTACGGACGAAGAATATGTATGTCATAAAAAGTTTATGAAATCTAAGAAAACAGAAGTGCCGGAGATGCTTCTGGATTTTTACAGGCGTGAGCTTCGCAGGATGATCGGAATGTCAAAGTTCGACTATGCTCTGGTATTTACTGATATGAAGAAGTTCTTTCCTGCAATGTCAGGGGCTCTGGATGTGAAGCAGATATTTAATATAGAAAACTGGCAGAATTTGTTGAAGTGTTAAAGCTTCATTAAAGCTTCACAGACAGATCAGAACCTCATTGGAAAGAGGCGGAAAACGGTATATTTTAAAAGATATGTAAGGCAGTCTGGCAGGTATTGGGCCAGGCTGCTTTTCTGAATACGGATCTTGAATTATCATTTTATGGACGCAGATAATTACGCATGGATTTCAGTGCATTTTTTTCGAGACGGCTGACCTGTGCCTGGGAGATGCCGATTTCCTGAGCTACTTCCATCTGCGTCTTTCCTTCGTAGAAGCGCAGTTCTATGATATGCTTTTCGCGGCTGTTCAGCCTCTGCATAGCTTCGCGGAGAGCAAGATTTTCAATCCAGCGTTCTTCTTTGTTTTTTTTGTCACTGATCTGATCCATGACATAAAGAGTATCACCGCCTTCTGTATAGACCGGTTCAAAGAGACTCACAGGATTTTGGATAGCATCAAGGGCATATACGATCATTTCTTTTTCGATACCAATTTCCTGTGCAATTTCGGTAACTGTAGGTTCTTTCAGGTGCTGTTTCATATAATTTTCGCGGGTATAGATTGCTTTGTATGCAATATCACGAAGAGAACGGCTGACGCGGATACTGTTGTTATCCCTGAGATATCGCCTGATTTCGCCTATGATCATTGGAACTGCATAAGTGGAAAATTTTACCTGTAAAGTGGTATCAAAGTTGTCAATGGCCTTGATCAGACCAATACATCCGATCTGAAAAAGGTCATCGGCATTTTCGCTGCTGTTCTGAAATCGTCGTATTACGCTGAGAACAAGACGTAGATTTCCTTTAATGTACAATTCACGTGCCTGTTCATCGCCGTTTTTGATTCGTCTGAACAGTTCCGCTTTTTCTTCTGCTGTAAGAACAGGAAGTTTCGACGTATTGACTCCGCAGATTTCAACTTTGTTCAGTGCCATCTTATTGAATCCTCCTTATTATCTCTGGATGTAAACCGACTATTCGCAGATATGAGCCAGGATCCTCCGAAATCATTTCAGGAAATAAAAAAAGGACAGTGGCTGCCGAATAGTTGTCATATACTTCAGTAAGAATGATTCTCATATAGCAGTGGATTTATACTTTGACCGGGAAAATATAAAAATATAGGTCCTTGACAATTCTCTGCGGTGAAATATCAGCCTTTATGGAAACATTTTTGCTTCGTCTATTTTCACAAGGATGATATCGTCCCCGATCTGGCTGATACATTCCCAGGGAATGATATATTCATTATCACGTCCGAACAGGCAGCAGAATCTTCCGGGGCCTGGAAGTATAAGGGCGGTGAGTTGACTGCTTTTGCAGTCAAATTCCGCATCAATGGGACATCCGAGACTGCGGCAGGTACAGATATTAATTACTTCTTTTTGCTTTAATTCACAGATTTTCATAAATCAGATACAGTCCTTCCGGTTAAAATCAGACTGTCGTGCCAATGCTTTCAGAATCTGATATGCGTTTGATAACAATTTATGTATTTTTGCAAAAATTTATGCAAGTCCTTTTATTGACACCTTAAATAGAAATACAGTATAATAAAACTATATATAACTGTTTGTATTTGTGTTACTGAGAATGGAGTGAACAGTAACGTATTTGTAGCCGTTTAACCGAATCAAGTATATAGTACATAAGCAGAAAACAGTAATACGAATTAAAGGGGGACGTCGTATGAAGTGTCCATTTTGTAATCAGGATAATACGAGAGTAGTTGATTCCAGACCGGTAGAAGATACTAATTCTATCCGTCGCCGTCGTTTGTGTGATGCCTGCGGAAGGAGATTTACCACATATGAAAAGGTGGAAAGTATTCCGCTTACTGTGATCAAAAAAGATCAGAACAGAGAACAGTATAATCGCAGTAAAATTCAGTCGGGAATTCTGAGAGCCTGCTATAAAAGACCAATATCCATAGATAAGATTGAAGAGATGATGGATGCCATAGAGGGAGAAATCTTTAATACCGAAGAGAAAGAGATTTCCAGCACCAGAATTGGTGAGATCGTTATGGAACATTTGAAAGATCTGGATGCAGTTGCTTATGTACGTTTTGCGTCTGTATACAGAGAATTTAAAGATGTCAGTACTTTTATGGATGAGCTGAAGAAGTTTATGAATTAAATAAGAGTTCTGTATGAACAGTAATGTATGAATGCTCTGTGTGAAAGGATTTACGGGCAAATATAAAGAGCCGACGAGAATAATATCCCGCCGGCTCTTTATGTGTATTTTTATGGGGGTAATTAACTAAAATAAATTAAACAATACCCTGAGCGATCATAGCATCTACAACTTTCTCGAAGCCTGCGATATTAGCGCCTGCAACATAGTTGCCTTCCATATCATAACGCTTGGAAGCATCATCAACTTTATGGAAGATATCAACCATGATCTGATGAAGTTTTGTATCAACTTCTTCTGCTGTCCAGGAAAGTCTTGCAGAGTTCTGGCACATTTCAAGTGCGGAAGTAGCAACACCACCGGCATTAGCTGCTTTACCAGGCATAAATGTTACACCGTTTGCCATAAGGTAATCAGTTGCCTCGCGGGTAGTAGGCATATTTGCACCTTCTGCAACATATTTGCATCCGTTTGCAATAAGGATCTTAACAGCATCAAGGTCAAGTTCATTCTGAGTTGCGCATGGAAGATAGATATCACATTTGATGTTCCAGATACCTTTTCCTTCTGTATAAGTAGCGCCTTCTACGCGATCTGCGTATTCTTTGATACGTCCACGTTTTACTTCTTTGATATCTTTAACGATGTCAAGTTTGATTCCTTCCGGATCATAGATATATCCGTTGGAGTCGCACATAGCAACAACTTTACCGCCAAGTTCGGCAGCTTTCTCTACTGCGTAGATGGCAACATTACCGGAACCTGTTACGATGAGAGTTTTACCGGAGATTGTGTCGTTTTTAGCTTTAACCATTTCGTTCAGCATATATACAAGACCATATCCTGTAGCCTGTGTACGAATCAAAGATCCACCGTAGGAAAGACCTTTACCTGTGAGAACACCCTCGTATAATCCGCGGTTTCTCTTGTACTGTCCGTACAGATAACCAATCTCACGTCCGCCTACACCGATATCACCTGCAGGAACGTCCATGTCAGCACCGATATATTTGGAAAGTTCTGTCATAAAGCTCTGGCAGAATGCCATAACTTCTCTGTCAGATTTTCCTTTAGGATCAAAGTTTGAACCACCTTTACCGCCACCGATCGGAAGACCTGTAAGGGAGTTCTTGAAAATCTGTTCGAAACCTAAAAATTTAAGGATTCCCTGGTTTACTGACGGATGGAATCTTAAAACCACCTTTGTATGGTCCGATCGCACTGTTGAACTGTACACGATAACCTTTGTTTACCTGTACAACACCTTTATCGTCTACCCACGGAACTCGGAAAGAGATGATTCTTTCAGGCTCAACAAGACGTTCCAGAATGGAAAGCTTGCGGTATTTCTCTTCATTTTTGTCGATTACGACTTTAAGGGAGTCTAAAACTTCCTTTACTGCCTGATGGAATTCAGGCTCATTTGGATTCTGTGCTACGACTCTTTCGTATACTTCTTCAGTATAAGACATTATGATTTCCTCCTCGTCCATCGTATAATTATTTTTTAAATCGACGTTATTATACACTAAAGTGTTACAAATGGAAAGAGCCAAATGAAAATTTTTTTATGAAAATTTTTTGAACAAAATTTGTACTTGCGAAATGCCGCCAAGTATGAGAAAATGTTAAAAATCATCCATACAATTTATAGCAATTTCTAAAAAATACAGTATATTTATAAAAACTGCGTAAATTCGCACTGTACGTTTCGGTTCTTATATTGTCATGTATCCGTAAGAAACTGCAAATGGAAAGTCAAGCGGATATTCGCAATTGAAGCAAGGGACTTACTTGATTCGGTTAAAAAATGCCTCGCAGGACAGTAGTGCGTGAACAGTAAGCGGTAATCTGAGTTTTTTTCTATTCAGAAACAGAATATATAAGATGTAGACCGAAAGAGCAAAAAAATGCTATAGTATTTACAGAGATGTGCATCTACAAATTGTTGCGATGACAGAAACGAGGAGGGAATCATTATCGAGAGAATTGTGAAGAAAGGAGATTTATTACATGGCGGGATTTAAAACCAAAGTAACACCTGAAATTGAAAATCTGACGGAGGTTTGCAAGGAACATACAAGTCTGGATCTTTCTCTGTATGCAAAATATGATGTGAAGAGAGGTCTTCGTGATATTAATGGAAAAGGGGTTCTTGCAGGCCTGACTCAGGTTTCTAATGTGAAAGCCACAAAGATTGTTGATGGCAAAGAAGTTCCATGTGCTGGAAGTCTTTCCTACAGAGGATATGATATCAAAGATCTTACCAGAGGATTTATCGAAGATGACAGATATGGATTTGAAGAAGTTACCTATCTTTTATTATTTGGCAGTCTTCCAGATAAGAAACAGCTTGCAGATTTTACACAGCTTCTGGCAAATCAGCGGTCACTTCCTACAAATTTTGTGCGTGATGTTATAATGAAGGCTCCGAGCAAGGATATCATGAACGGGCTTTCCAGAAGTGTGCTTACTTTATATTCTTATGATACCAACCCTGACGATACATCATTGCCGAATGTGCTCAGACAGTGTCTGAATCTGATCAGTGTATTTCCGCTTTTATCTGTTTATGGATATCAGGCTTATAACCATTATATTAAAGATAAGAGTCTCTATATCCATAATCCGAAGAAAGAACTTACCACAGCAGAGAACATTCTGAGAATGCTTCGCCCGGATAAGAAGTATTCACATCTGGAGGCAAAGATCCTGGATATTGCGCTTATCCTTCATATGGAACATGGCGGAGGTAATAACTCTACATTCACAACTCATGTGGTTTCCTCATCAGGAACTGATACATATTCTGCGATTGCCGCAGCACTTGGCTCATTAAAGGGACCAAAGCATGGCGGTGCCAACATTAAAGTTGTCAGGATGTTTGATGATATGAAGAAGGAAGTTAAGGACTGGAAGGATGAAGACGAGGTCCGGACATATCTGAAGAGACTTCTTCATAAAGAGGCATTTGACCGGAAGGGACTGATCTATGGAATGGGACATGCGATTTATTCAGTATCTGATCCGCGAGCTGAAGTTTTCAAGGCATATGTGGAAACTCTGGCAAGGGAAAAAGGCAGAATGAAAGATTATGCCCTGTATTCTATGGTGGAACGTCTGGCACCTGAAGTAATTGCAGAAGAGCGTCGTATTTATAAAGGTGTAAGCGCCAATGTAGACTTTTACAGCGGTTTTGTGTACAGTATGCTGGATCTGCCACTGGAATTATATACACCGATGTTTGCAGTTGCACGTATCGTAGGATGGAGTGCGCACCGTATGGAAGAGCTCATTAATGCAGATAAGATTATCCGTCCGGCATATAAGAATGTTCTGGAACCGGCAGTATATGTTCCTCTTAATGAACGCTGATCATAATGATTCAGTATTTCGGGGACAGCGTACTGTTAGACACTTATCGCTGATCTTGTTTTCAGAAAAATATAAATAAAGGAAATGACTATGGATGTTTAATTGCTTTTTTCCGGATGAATATCTGGATTCTACCTATGTGATAAACTTCGATGATCTGTATGCGCAGGGATACAGAGGACTTCTGTTTGATATAGATAATACTCTGGTACCTCATGGTGCACCGGCAGATGAGAGAGCATGTGCGTTGTTTGCACATCTGAAGGAACTTGGATTTAAATGCTGTTTTCTGTCAAACAACCAGTACGAGAGAGTTTCTTCTTTTAATGATGCGATAGGAGCGCAGTTTATCGAGAATGCACACAAGCCTTCAACAAAAAATTATATCAGGGCAATGGAACTTCTTGGGACAGACAGAAGTAATACAGTTTTTATAGGAGATCAGCTCTTTACTGATATATATGGTGCGAAACGCACAGGAATCCGGAATATTCTGGTGAAACCACTCAATCCGAAAGAAGAGATTCAGATCGTACTGAAACGATATCTTGAAAGAATTGTACTATATTTTACCGCAAAGAGGAGGGAATTCATGAACCATATTGTTATCATAGGATTTATGGGTTCAGGTAAGACAAGAGTAGGAAAACGGCTGGCAAAAGATTTCAATCTTCCTTTGTAGACGTTGACCGCGTAGTATCAAAGAAGATGAACCTTACAATGAAAGAAATCTTTGACAGATTCGGAGAACCATTTTACAGAGCTCTTGAGACAACTGTGATCAAGGCACTGATCGATGATCCGGAACAGAAGATCATTTCTCTGGGGTCCGGTCTTCCGATGCAGGAACAGAATGCAAAATATATTAAAAACCTGGGAACTGTAGTATATTTGAAGGGATCTTATGCAACGTTGAAGAAGAGACTGGAAAATTCCAGCAGCAATCCTCTGATCGAGGGAGAAGACAAAGAAGATAAGATCAGAAAACTTCTTAAACAGCGCGATCCGGTTTATACAAAGTTTGCAGATGTTGAGATGATCACAGGAGACAAGCCATTTGAGGATCTGATTGGTCAGCTTGAAGAAAAATTAAAAACATGTGTAAAAAATAGTTGAAAAAAACAGCAGAATATTATAAAATTAAATAAGAGTGTGTCACAAAACTGAGAAAAGCATGAGAGGGACACACACTTTGAACGGCTGTTGTTGTCAAAAGACACAGCATTGCTGAACTGTACTATTAAGGAGGAAATATAACTATGATTTCAGCAGGTGATTTCAAAAATGGTATCACACTTGAAATTGATGGAAACGTATGTCAGATCGTTGAATTCCAGCACGTAAAACCAGGAAAGGGTGCTGCTTTCGTAAGAACAAAATACAAAAAACATTATTACAGGATCAGTTCTTGAGAAGTCTTTCCGTCCAACAGAGAAATTCCCGGCTGCACGTATTGAGCGTGTAGATATGCAGTATCTGTATGATGATGGTGATCTGTACTACTTCATGAACGTAGAGACATACGATCAGGTTGGTCTTACAAAAGATCAGGTTGGAGATTCTCTTAAATTCGTTAAAGAGAACGAGATGGTTAAGATCTGTTCCCACAACGGAAATGTATTTGCTATTGAGCCTCCTCTGTTCGTAGAACTTGAAGTTACTGAGACAGAGCCGGGATTTGCCGGAAATACAGCACAGGGTGCTACAAAACCGGCTACTGTAGAAACAGGTGCACAGGTTCAGGTTCCGCTGTTCGTTAACCAGGGCGACAAACTGAAAATCGATACAAGAACAGGAGAATATCTTTCTCGAGTATAATCAGGATGAAACCAGTTGTTTGTTTTGTCTGATCGACAGATGTAAAGAGATAAAAACTGCCATCGGTAAGATCCGGTGGCAGTTTTTTATCTCTGATTGAAAATAGGAGAAAAAAATATGGAATATGTAACGCTTGGAAAAACCGGTCTCAGGGTTTCCAGAATGGGACTTGGCGGGATACCGATCCAGAAAATTGATGCGGAAGGAACAAAGACACTGCTGCATAAGCTGGCAGACCGGGGAGTAAATTATATTGATACAGCCAGAGGATATACGGTCAGTGAAGAATATCTGGGATATGCACTGGAAGGTATCAGGGACAGATTTATAATTGCCACAAAGTCCATGGCACGTACAAAGGAAGCCATGGCTGAAGATATTGAGAAGAGTCTTCATAATCTTCGTACAGATCATATTGAATTATACCAGGTGCATAATCCGAGTATGGAACAGCTTGATCAGGTGCAGGCGGCCGGTGGTGCCCTTGAAGCACTGCAGGAGGCAAGAGCAGCAGGAAAAATCGGACATATTGGTCTGACCGCTCATTCTGTGGAGGTTTTTGCCCGGGCTCTGGAGCTTGACTGGGTGGAAACTATTATGTTTCCATATAATATTGTAGAGAGTCAGGGGGAAGAGCTGATCTCAAAATGTGAGGAGAAAAACATCGGCTTTATTGATATGAAACCTCTGGCCGGTGGTGCAATTGAAAATGGGAAATACGCTGGCAATTGGCGTTATGTCT
>ENA-OQBD01001006-OQBD01001006.1-human-gut-metagenome-genome-assembly--contig:-NODE-1006-length-13934-cov-3.924314_pt1 | contig 13934 bp, 13 predicted proteins | sample MGYA00242742_ERZ504543 | MGnify/ENA primary metagenome ERZ504543 (study PRJEB26092, sample SAMD00036239) | human gut metagenome | host: Homo sapiens | study: EMG produced TPA metagenomics assembly of... | reverse complement strand
GCTGTCAAACGTTCCGACTGCATCATCAAGTGTATTCACCTCGAAATCATCCGCATCGGGTGGTATTGCAGTTTCCAACGGACTTTTCCCCTGAAAACCGATTTCTTCTTCCTTTGCTGCAATCCCCTGTCGAAAAATCATCCTGTGGAATATTATCGAGCAGATCATCCAGGGAAGCGTCAATTCTGTGTGGCTTTTTCTTCCTGTTTTTTTGATTCAGGCTCTCGGTATACTCCGGAATATCTTCCTTGAGCAGTTCTTCCTCAAACTCCCTCAAAAAATCTTCTTCATTTTTCGCTTTTGCCTTTTCCTTCGTTTCTTCTTCTCCAAACAATTGCTTTTCAAAATCATCTCTCAGAACCTGTTTTGCTGCCTGCTGTTCCTTCGGATGTTCCGTTTCTTCTCCATGCATGGAATTTAATAATTGATCCAGATAATTTTCCGATGAGTGGTCTCCCATGTGTTTTTCTCCATTCCATCTGTTTATTCCATAAACCTGCAAAGGGATGTGATGAAGCCATCACACCCCTTACTGTTTTGCCGGAATTTATTTGTTTCTCTTTGCAAGTAATTCATCAATGGCATCTACAAGACTTCCGATTTCAGGTTTGGTCAGCTGTGCATCTGCACCAAGCGACTCCCCTTTTCTTCTCATTTCCTCATTTACAAGAGAGGAGAAAATGATAACCGGAAGATGTTTCAGTTTGTCATCTGATTTGATCAGCTTCGTAAGACGATGTCCGTCCATCTGGGGCATTTCAATATCGGTAATGACACAATGAACGTTCTCGTCCAATGTCCCCGCCTTTTCAAATTCCTGAATCTTGTCCCATGCTTCCTGTCCATTACATGTAACAATCAGTTTTTCGTATCCTGCTTTTTTCAGACAGTCCGTAATCAAACTGCTCAGCAACGGAGAATCCTCTGCAATCAGAATTGGATCCTCGCTCCGGCTTCTCTCCCCGATCTGTTCAATATCATTGACCCTGAGACCGGTTTCCGGACTGATGGATGATACAATTGCCTCAAAGTCAAGAATAACAACCAGTTTTCCGTCCATCTTGATCACACCAGTTGCAACACTTCCGTCTTCTCCATTAATCGTAGAATCCGGTTTGATGATCTCATTCCATGATACACGGTGAATTCCTACCACCTGATCCACATGAAATGCCACATCAAGTTTATTAAAATTCGTGATAATAAACAGACCTTCCTGTCCATCATCCTCCATGCCAAGACACTTTTTCAGATTGATGACCGTAATCATCACCTCGCGCGGCATAAAAATGCCTTCTACGCTCGGATGTGTATTCGGTACAGGAGTAACCTTCTGGTATGACAAAATCTCCCTGATCTTTGCCACATTGATTCCGTAATGATTATCTCCTAATGTAAACTCTAAAATTTCTAATTCGTTCGTCCCTGACTCTAACAGAATATTTGTATCCATATACGTCCTCCCGCACTTTTCTGTATTGGTAATCCCTTATGTTTATTATATCATATTTTGTAAAATTTGGGGGCATTTATTTGTATTTCAGAGAATAAATTGTATCTTTTATTTCTGCATACAGTGTCTCACCCGAAATTTTATCAGCCTGGTCTTTCGGAATCTGAAACAGTAAAACCGCTGTTTTCTTCTTTCCGCCCCTGATGGTTTCCCCATAAGAGGAAAGACTTCTGGTTCCGAGCGAAGCAGTCTCCTTTATCCTGTTTTTTCCGTCAAAACATGCATAAAATGTAATACCGAGTTTTTCTGTATCCAGCCTGACCTTTTTCTTCCCCTTATTTTTAATTTCAAACTTCATCACAACAAGTTTGTTTCCATCCTCAGGAGTTACTGCAAAATAGTCTCCCTCCTGATAGATATTCTGAACCCTGCATCCTTTGTAAGAAACGGTCAGACCCGATGCATGTCCGATTGCCTCGGCGATCGGCATCGTCTCCATCTCCTGTGTCTGGGTTTCTCCCGTGGCATCTGACGCCATGTTGTTGTCCGCACTCTGGGTATTCTGGCTCTCCGGCATCTGGCTGTCCTGTTTTTGTGTCTCCTGTGTCTCTTCGGATGAAGCGGCTGTCATTCCGTCTTTCTGCTCAATATTATACTTTGCAAGAATATGCGCCGAATACTGCACGACCAGATTTTCTTCGTCCTCTGACAAATCATACATCTGGGTTCCACAGCCTCCCAACAGGAGTATTGCTGACACTGCCATCACAGGCAGACTTATTTTCTTTTTCATACTCTTTTACCCTCTTGTCACTTTTGCCCTATAATCTATGTTTTATGGTATCATATTCTGAAAAATAAGACAATCTTTTCTTTGCATTAATTATTGGTCTCCAATTCCATCCAAAACTCCACACCGTCCGGGTGATTGACTGCACCGCATTTCTGATGAAAAGAATCCATGATTGCCTTGACAATGGACAATCCGATTCCGCTTCCACCATATTCACGTGTTCTTGCTTTGTCTACTTTATAGAATTTCACCCAGATCTTGTCAAGATCCTCTTCAGGAATCGGGTCACCGGTATTAAACACACTCGTGCGTACCAGATGGTCATGTTTTTGAAAACGAATGGTAATCTTTTTTTACTCCTGCCGCATGGTTCATGGCATTGGTCAGGAAATTCGTAATCACCTCTTCCACCTTAAACTCATCCCCCCGAGACATATACCGGACCTTCCCTGTAAAATTCGATATTCACCTGTTTTTGTGCCGCCATGATGGATGCAGACTGGATCACGCCGTCAATCAGCTCCGTGATATCAAACCGTGTCATTTCCACGGTATCATTGCCAAACTCCAGCTGATTGAGTGTCAGCAGCTGCTTTACCATATGATTCATCTTTTCCGATTCATCCATAATCACATCACAGTAAAAATCACGGCTCTCCGCATCATCATTGATGCATTCTTTTAATCCTTCCGCATATCCCTGTATGAGTGCCAACGGTGTTTTCAGCTCGTGTGAAACATTCGAAAGAAATTCTTTTCTCATTTCATCGATCTGTTCTTTTTTCTCGATATCCTGCTGCAGGCTGACGTTTGCTGTCTTTAGTTCCGAAATCGTCTCTTCCAGTGTCTCCGACAATTCATTCATGGAATTTCCAAGTTCATCAATCTCCCGGCTCACATGACGTACCGGTATATACTTTGCATCAAAATCCAGCTGTGTCATCCTTCTTGCAATATCGGATAAGGCATGGATCGGATGGGAAATTCCTTTCGAGAGAACGATGATCAGAATCACACTTAAGATGATGGCTCCCGTGCTCACCATTACAAAAAACTGGTTTGTTATGCTCGCACTTTCCCGAATGCTTTCCACAGCCGCACGCATGTAAAGATTGTTTCCATTTTTTAAAGTTCCCAGAAGAACCAGATACTCCGACTGCAGCCGTTCATCGGTCTGCCGAAGCAGCGTATAATCCTTTCCGGATGAAAGCACCTGCACACGGCTGCGGTCACTTCCATACAGCCAGTCCTCCATCTGCATCTGAAAACGCTGTGCACTGCTGTAGGAACTCCATATCAGGTTTCTGTCCTGATCTGCAATAAGCATATTGATATTTCCGTTTGCACAGATTTTCTCGAACTGCACATACGCATCATCACTGGAATCCCCCTGCTTTTCACAAATCAGCCTTACCTGGTCAAAACTGCTTTTTAACTCTTTTTCCTTATGAAAAATATAATATTTTTCCAAAAAGGTGGTATTAAAAAACCAGCACATCGCAACCGTTCCCGCAACAATGACAACCATCGTCAAAATCAGCTGCCACGTCAGGGAAGTCTTTTGTTTCTTTTCCATTTAGGACACCTCAAACTTGTAACCCATTCCCCATACGGTTTTTATATAACTTCCACATGCCCCGAGTTTATTTCTCAGTTTTTTTACATGTGTATCAATCGTCCGTGCATCCCCAAAATAGTCATAATTCCACACACTGTTTAAAATGCGTTCCCTCGAGAGGGCAATCCCCTGATTATTCATAAAATATTCCAGCAGTTCAAACTCCTTGAAACTGAGTTCCACCGGATTTCCCGAAATTTTCACCTCGTGCGCCGTCTTATCCAGAATAATCTCTCCTGCCGTCTTAAGATCGGCCGCATCGCCGATCTTATTGGTCCGGCGCAGAATCGCTTCGACACGCGCCACAAGAATTTTCGGTGAAAACGGTTTGGTTATATATTCATCAACCCCAAGGTCAAATCCCATAAGTTCATCACTCTCATCACTTTTGGCCGTGAGCATGATGATCGGGACTTTGGATGTCTGACGGATTTCCCTGCAGACTTCCCAGCCGTTCATCTTTGGCATCATCACATCCAGAATCAGCAAAGCGATCGCTTTGTCTTTATAAAAAATATCCAGTGCTTCCTCTCCATCTGCTGCTTCTAAGACTTCATAGTTCTGCCGGGTCAAAAAATCCCGTACCAGCTTCCTCATCCGGCTCTCATCATCTACCACAAGGATCTTCACTTTGTCCATCTCTATTCTGCCTCCTGTTCCGTCAGTCTCAATTCCCTCTCCTCAAGCTGGCTTTCCCGTTCATCCAGCTGTTTTTCCCAGATTTCGTATTTATCAATCACCTTATTTTCATAGTTTAAAATCGTCACATTATCTTCGCTGAGCCACGTAATCACAAGCATCCCAATGATGCCAAGTGCAAAAACAACTGCGAAAAATGTACTGATGTGAAACAGTTTCTGATAATCCCGGTTCTTCTTCCGGCGGTTTTTACTGACCACATGCTCTTTGTTTTTCTGTCTTTTTTTCTTCTGCTTTATTTCCTCTTTGCTTCTTTTTTCTTTTGAAACCATTCCTTCTGGTTCATACACCGTGATCGGAAGAATATCTTCTCTCCGGATATAGGGAATGGTATACAGATATTCCTGAAGCCTGTGCAAAAAATCATATCCGACCGGCGTGACAAAAATTTTCTTTTAACACCAGTTTGTTATATAACGCCAGCACAATATCCGGATCATCCATTCTCGTATTTTTCCGGATATACCCGATGATCTCTACCTCATGTTTTGCTGTATGTTCCTGTTCCTTTGTTTCAAATGCGTAGCCTTCTACCTGATACATAACTTATCCTCTACCATTTATAAGCACTGCTGGCATCCCGTTCGGCGATTTCGCCGTCCTGATATGCCTGAATTCAGTTTTTTCCAGTTCCTCAATGCGGATCATCATGCGCTTACCAACGTCTGTATCACCCACCAGAATACGTTTATCCCGGTATTCCACTGCTTCCTGATGCGATACAATATCCAGTTCATCTCTTACCGCCTCGTTTGACCAGTCAAACGGTTCATGGGCAGAAAGAGTCAGTCCATAAGAATTGTACGTCAGTGTATATCCTGCAATTCCCGTTTTTCTCCGGTATGTTTTTGAAAATCCACCGTCGATCAGGATCAGTTTTCCGTTACACTTGACCGGATTTTCGCCGGCAATGCGCTCTACCGGGACATGTCCATTGATGATATGCACAAAATCCCCCGTCAGCCCGAATTCTTTAAGTATATTATCTGCCGTTTCCTCTTTGTCAAAACAAAATGATAATTACGCATTCTTATCTCTCATGATTGCATGGACTTAGTCCGCAAGAAAATACCGCTCAAATGTTGCCATCTTACTCGTCCGTACAAGGAGAATCCGGTGCCGTCCAGATATACCACATGATATCCCTTCCTTTTTCCCTCTCTTTTTCATCCAGAGAGAAAAATGCCTTGCGGACATAGGATTCCAGCACATCATAGAGTGCTTTTCCGCTGTATTCCCTGCCATATACATTTACTTTCTTAAATGTCCCATCCGGATTCAGCGGCACACATCCATGATAAAGCAGATTTCCGTTGTAGACTTTATACATGCTGCCCCGTTTTAGCAGAAGCCGCACATGGCGCTGCAGTTTCTCACAGTGTATAAACGAGGTGCGCAGCCGGTTCATGACTTCCTGTTCCTCAGGTGTCAGATCATACGGATGTTCCGGATCAATGGTAGGAAAACTGGTATCCAGCATGTCATAGGTTTTTCCATCAATTTCCACTGTTTTGTTCTCGTAATTAATACGGTGCAGCAGACAGCGGTTTTCCATACCATACTCCGGCCATTTGTGGATCAGCTGTCCTTCCAGTTTAAACTTTATGATGGCAATTGCCTTATGCATTTTCCGGTTCATCAGCGTTTCTTTCTTGCTTCGTTCCTCATCCGTGGAATCTTTCAGTACAAACTGTCTGCACGGATCATCGCGGTAAGCATCCATGGCAAATGTTGCAAGCGGAACCATATTGATGCCATAACCATCCTCAATCAGATCCAGATTCCCATACCGGATACTTGTCCGGATCACAGATGCAATGCAGGCAAGCTGCCCGGCTGCTGCCCCCATCCATACCATATCGTGATTCCCCCACTGGATATCAAACGAATGATATTGTTCCAGCTGATCCATAATCCGGTCCGGTGACGGACCGCGGTCATACACATCCCCGAGAATATGCAGATGATCAATGACCAGCCTCTGCACCAGTTCCGCCAGTGCCACAATAAAATTATCTGCCTGCCCAAGTTCCAGAATGGTGTTGATAATTGCCTCGTAATAAGCCTCTTTATTCAAAACCTCCTGCTTTTCCGTAATCAGTTCCTCGATTACATACGCATAATCCTCCGGCAGCGCCTTGCGCACTTTGGATCTGGTGTATTTGGAAGATACTGTCTTACACACCTCGATCAGCCGGTACAGTGTGATCTTATACCAGTTCTCGATATCGTCCTCGGTCTGACGCACCAGCTCGATTTTTTCTGTGGATAATAAATCAGTGTTGCCAGAGACATCTTATCTGCCGTACTTAGCGTATGCCCGAATACGTCATCAATCTTTTTGCGGACGGCTCCAGACCCGTTTCTCAATACGTGGGAAAATGCTTTAAATTCCCCATGTATATCCGACAAAAATGTTCCGTGCCTTTTGGCAGATATAAAATAGACTGCAGATTGATAATTTCCGTAGATGCTTTTCCAATCGTCGGATACAGTTCTGCAAGCTGTTCATAATAATGTAATCGTTGTTTTTCCACTTATAATACCCCTTTTCATGAGCATACATCCGCTCATTATTCCTATGAAACAGTTTACCATAATTTCCTGCTTTTGTGCACTCGTTCACATAAAAAACAAAAAAAGAACTGTATGCCGGACGCATCAGTTCCCTTTTATGTATTTATCCTATACCTTTCGTCTTTCCCCTTTCTTTTTGTTTTGACTGAATTTGACTTTTTATTTACATATTGATTATATCTTTCCTATTTTTTCAATTCGGGGCTAAATTTTTTTTATATTTCCGGCGACTTTTGTCGGTCAGGGGTCAGAAATGATCCTTATCCGGAAACGCGATATGTCATTTGACCTTTTTAGCGTTTATTATTATAATAGATTTGATATTTTATTTGGAGGTGATGGTTCATGCTGACACGCGAACAATTATCCAGAAATCTTGGAACAAATCTGGAAAGAGAGCGCTTTAAACTCGGCTATTCACAGCAGGATATGGCAAAAGCACTAGATATGTCCCTTTCCTCGTACAAAAGACTTGCCAATGGGGATACCGGAAAAGTCGATGTCTATACCGTATATAAGCTCAGCCAGCTTACCGGAAAGATGTTCTATGAATTATGTGGCGAATCCTCTGATTTATTCCAGACCTATGACCGCATGCGCAATCTTTCGCCTACACAGTTACATTTTATTGAATCCCTTGTACAGTTTGAATTCGATTTTGCCAGAAATCTGGAAACGGTTCCATCGGTTTCCCGCGAGGACTATACCACTATGATCATTCCAAGTGGAAACATGCACGATGGAATGGTGTATGATTCCTGTTCTCTCGAAAAAATCAATATTTCCGGATACCGCAAACGCTATGGAAACCAGATTGATTGTGCACTTCTTGTCACAAGTGATCATATGTCTCCTGTCTATCATGCAAACGATATTTTATTAATCGCGCGGAATCCCATACGTGATGGCGACACCGGTATTTTTATTAACAAAGTGACCGGTCTTCTTTACATCCGCCGCCTTCGCCAGACAGATCCCTGGCGCTTAGAACCTCTCACCTATTACGGACAGACGTTTTATATCGACAGTAATAACGCATCGGAGATGTCCCACTGGATTATCTTTGGTCATGTTATTTCCAAAACCCGTGGATAATTCTTATTCATGCACAACAAAAGACGCCATCAGATACTTCTGATGACGCCTAATGATTTCCACACTCCATTGGACTGCTCCTCACTTCATCTTTTGTTCTATATCCATTCTTCTTTTGTTTACCGAAATGACGTTCTGGACAAATCACCTTTTATCCGTTCCTCTTTGTCCGCTCTCTTTTGTACTCTGTCACTGGTTTCCATTCCCGAATGTTTATTCTTTCATCAAGTGAAGCCTGATGACCTGTGTTTGGTTGCTCCCTGCCAATGGCTTATGTTCCCTTTGGACTGTACCTCCTTACATTAGATTTCACGTCCAAGGCTTTCTCGTCACCCTTCGTGATGGCTGCTTGTTTTTTGTTGTCTTAAATATAACACGCATTTTACATTATGTCAACCTGTTTTTTTATTTCTTTTATTTTTCCTTTACATTTCTCATAATTGTCTGTTTTATTATATTTTTTTAGATAATTTATTTTTTTAAAAAAGAACGTGCATTTCGCACGCTCTCTTTTTGTATTTATTGCCGGCATAGCCAGATAGTATCCCTGAAACAGATCCACTCCCAAAGACCGTAAAAAATCACACTCTTCTCTTGTCTCCACACCTTCCGCAAGCACCTGCATTCCTCTTTCATGGAAACTTTCCAGATATGTACGGACGTTCTCCTGTTTTCTGGTATCGTTGTCAATTCCACAGATCAGGGAGCGGTCCAGTTTTACGATATCCGGTGTATACAGATATACGGCATTCATATTGTTTTCACCCATGCCAAAATCATCCAGCGATACCTTCCAGTGCTTATTCTGGACCATCTCACTTTTTCTGACCCACTCGCGCAGGGAAACTTTCGGATACTCTAAAATCTCAATGATCCTTTTTCCTTTCTGGTTTCCAAAATAAGTATCAAATGCTTCTGCCTCATTCTCCGTAAAACTTTCCGATGGGAAAGAATTGATACAGAGATATTCCTGATATCCCCGCTCAATATACGCCTGTGTTGCACCAAAAAAAGTGGCAACTTCCAGTATATGCAGTTTCTCATCCCTGGCAAATTCATCAATCAGCTGCCCCACCGTCATCTTCTTTGGTCTCATCAACGCTTCATATGCATATATTCTCACACAATCTTTATAAAAGATCGGCTGGAACACATATTCAATCTCAAGTCCTTCTAAAGCTGCCTTCACTTCATTGTCCAGCGGTAATTTTTCATATGCTATCATAAATCTGCTCCAAATTTTTTACTTCTGTTTTTTATCTACTAATTTTTAAAGAATGGATCGGATGCCGGAATACGTCCTTGTACGGTTGATAAAGTCATCACAGGAGTATTTGTTTACCGGCATAACCGGGGCATATCCAAATAATCTCCAAATTCCATCTCTGTCTCCCACACCTTTTCCCACAGCCGGAATCAGACGTGCAGCGGTTGTCTTCTGGTTCACCATTCCGATTGCCATCTCGTCTGCAATCATTCCGGAAATGGTTGTTGCCTTTGTATCTCCCGGGATGGCGATCATATCCAGACCTACCGAACATACACAGGTCATTGCCTCTAATTTTTCAAGGGAAATTGCGCCTGCCTCTACCGCGTTGATCATCCCCTGATCCTCGCTGACCGGAATAAAAGCACCACTTAAACCACCCACATAAGAAGAAGCCATCACGCCGCCCTTCTTTACCTGATCATTGAGCATGGCAAGTGCTGCAGTGGTTCCCGGTGCACCTGCATACTCCAGACCGCACTCACAGAGAATATCCGCAACACTGTCTCCGATTGCCGGAGTCGGTGCCAGGGAAAGATCCACGATACCAAACGGAATGTTTAACATCTTAGATGCCTCCTGTGCCACCAGCTGGCCGACACGGGTAACCTTAAATGCCGTCTTTTTGATCGTCTCACAGAGAACCTCAAAATTCTCTCCACGTACTTTTTCCAGCGCATTTTTTACAACACCCGGTCCGCTGACTCCGACATTAATGATCGCATCTGCCTCGGTCACTCCATGGAAAGCTCCTGCCATAAACGGATTATCGTCCGGTGCATTGCAAAAGACCACCAGCTTCATGCAGTCGGCAGAATCGTTGTCCTTTGAAATTTCTGCCGTCTGAAGAATAATCTCGCCCATAAGCCGTACTGCGTCCATGTTAATTCCCGTCTTGGTGGATGCCAGATTTACGGAACTGCATACACGTTCAGTACTGTGCAGTGCCTGTGGAATAGAACGGATCAGAAGTTCATCCGCTTTCGTCATTCCTTTAGATACCAGTGCGGAATATCCGCCGATCAGATTGACGCCGACCGTCTTTGCTGCACGATCCATAGTTGCGGCGATTGTAGCAAAATCCTCCGGTGTCTTACAAGCCGAACCGCCCACCAGCGCAATTGGTGTCACAGAAATTCTCTTATTTACGATTGGAATGGAATAACTTTTTTCAATCTTTTCTCCGGTCGCTACCAGATCTTTTGCCACGGTTGTAATCTTGTTGTAAATATTCTGATTCAGACGATCCAGATCCGAATCAATACAGTCAAGAAGACTGATCCCGAGTGTGATGGTTCTCACATCCAGATTCTCCTTCTCGATCATTTCGTTGGTTTCCTGTACTTCCCAGCTGTTAATCATTCTTTGCTTCCTCCATGTTTTAGATACGATGCATTTTTTCAAAAATTTCTTCGCGCTGGCATTTGATTGAAACGCCTATTTTTTCTCCCAATGCATCCATTTCTCCGGAAATCTCTGCAAAGTGCTTCTTTGCATCTGCCATATCCACAATCATCATCATATTAAAAAATCCAGAAACAATCGTCTGTGAAATATCAAGCACGTTTACGCCGTTGTCAGCAAGATAAGTACATACCTTTGCAATAATACCGACGGTATCTTTTCCTACTACTGTAATGATTGCTTTGTCCATTGTTTTTTCCATAATATAAACTCTCCTTTTTACTCTGCACGAATTACAGGCGAAACCGCATTTCTTTTTGCCACATACATCGGGAAATCATCCGCTTTGTACGGATTATCCCCCATCGTAACTTCCAGACGCACTGCTTCATACGCCAGTTCCTCGTAATTATTTTCCTTGCTTAAATGGCCCAGTACCACTGTGCCGAATTTATCATGAAGAAGTTCACAGAGCAGCTGGCCGCTCCGCTCATTCGACAGATGTCCCCTGTTTCCCATAATCCTGCGTTTCAGCGGATAAGGGTATACGCCCGTTTCGAGCATATGAATATCATGATTTGCCTCCAGCAGCAAAGTATCAAGTCCCTGCAGCTGCTGCACAATCTCATCATCATAATTTCCCAGATCGGTTACTACCGCAAAGGTACGGTTTCCTTTTTTTATCCGGTATGCCACGGGATCCGCCGCATCATGTGAGATATGGATCGGGGTAATCGTCAGGTCTCCGATTACAAAATCTTCCTGCGGAACAATTTCATGAAATAATTCCGGGTCGATCTTTCCCACAGACGGCGTGTTCTTAATGGCTTCAATGGTTCCTGCCGTCGCATACATCGGCAGCCCATATCTTCTTGCCATAACACCAAGTCCCGCGATATGATCCAGATGTTCATGTGTAACCAGAATCCCATCCATATCCTGACTCTTTAAATCCACCTCGTTTAATCCATTCTCAATCCGCTTTCCGCTGATCCCCGCATCAATTAACACATGGTGGTTGTCCGAGCCTACACAGATACAGTTTCCACTGCTGCCACTTGCAATACTGCATAATTCTAACATACTATTTCTCTTTCCAGTAAATTTCTACCCGGTCTCCATTATTAAGCGGCTGGGAAAATTCAGCTTCCATGCCATTTACAAGCGTTGCAATTGCACGTCCGTTTCCGGCGTTGAGATCAAACGTGATCCGGTCAAAAACATCCACAAATATGTAATCTTCTTTTCCCGTAAGTTCCACCGTCTCGCCATTTACCGTGACAACACAGACCGTATCTTTTTTCTCCGACTCAGCCGCCTTGGCCTCCCCGGAGGTTTCCGGAGTCATTTCTTCCCGCGATATTTCCGCGGAATCTGTCCCCCCCTCTGTTGCATTATACCGATTCTCACTCTCTGACGCAACCCCGAAGCTTAACGGTGTCCAGTCAATGGAGAAATTTTCGTATACCAGGGTCTCCATCCCCGCTTCCCTGTTATTGACCAGAATTTCACTGTCCGGGTCAATTTCCACGTCCATAAATTCTGCAATCTGTGCAACGGTATAAAAATTCCGGGTCTCGATAGAATCTCCCTCCTGAATTTCATAGGAATCCGGTTCAAGGCTTCCGTTTACCTCGACAAATTTCGGACATACCACGTTCTGTCCATTGATCACAAACGAAATCACGGACTCGTGATACTCCGGAAGCTGTCCGATGGTATACACCGCATTATCTCCTGCCGTTGATGGCTCAATCGTAATATCGGAATTTGGCTCCAGCGGTGTGTTGATATTTGCCGGTTGGCCATTCATCGTCACTATGGCGGCCTCCCCAGCCTCTCCTCTTGCGATTCTTGCGCCTCCATTCACGGTGAAATTGATCGGCATTCCGCGTTTCGGAAACAGCTGGTCATTCGGAAATCCCGCCTGCATTGCCGCATCCACAATGGTAAGTCTGTTATTATCATACAGTTTCAGGCGTTCTCCGTTGAAGCGGACCATAATAAAATTATTTTTCTGTTCATAATAATTCAGGCAGATTCCAATCGGTGTGACAAGCAGCGGATCTTTTTTGATATCTTCCTGCTCAAATGTCACTTCTTTAAGCACTTCTTCGCCTCTTAATGCCACACGCTCCGTCGGCAGATCCAGATGCCCGGCAAGTTTTTCCGTAAATCCGTGAATCTTTCCGCCACCACCGACAACAAAGCAGGCGCTTACGGTTTTATCCCCATTCAGTTCCTTGATCTTTGCAGCCACCTCGGAAGTAATCTTCTCCACCGTCGGGGCAACCAGCTCCCAGATCTCCTTGGATGGAATTGTATGGGAAATACTCATAATATCCTCATATGTCACTTCATCCTCACTCGAAGATGCCAGTTTCATTTTCTCTGCAGTCTGAAAATCAACCAGATACTGCTGCACGATCAGCTCGGTCAGTTCATCCCCTGCATATGGAATCATACCATAAGCTATGATACTTCCCTCTCTTGTGATGGAAATATCCGATGTTCCCGCTCCGACATCGACCAGCGCAATATTTAACATCCGGAAATTTTCAGGGATTGCCACATTGATCGCCGCAATTGGCTCTAATGTCATATTGGCAACCGTCATTTTAGCCTGACCGACTGCGGAATACAGCCCGTCCACAACATCTTCCGGCAAAAATGTTACGATAATGTCCTCACCGATTTTATTTGCTTTATGTCCTTCAATACTGATAAATACTTCTTCGTTTAAATAATATTTCACAACCGAATATCCAACACAGTAAAACTTATATTTTGTGTCATTCTGTTCCCGCAAAATATCCTGTGCCTGCTCTACACCCAGAAGATTTAATGTGTGGATATCTTCTCCTGTGACGACCGACTCCTCCGCATACTCATACTCCACATGCGTAGTGACGGTTTTTAACACACGGCCGGCGGCTGCAATACACACTTCCGAAAGCGGTGCATCCAGCTGCGCCTCCAGCTCTGCTTTTACAGCGGAAATCGTACGCGCCACTTTTCCAATATCATG
>ENA-OQBD01001005-OQBD01001005.1-human-gut-metagenome-genome-assembly--contig:-NODE-1005-length-13944-cov-3.019252_pt1 | contig 13944 bp, 12 predicted proteins | sample MGYA00242742_ERZ504543 | MGnify/ENA primary metagenome ERZ504543 (study PRJEB26092, sample SAMD00036239) | human gut metagenome | host: Homo sapiens | study: EMG produced TPA metagenomics assembly of... | reverse complement strand
ATTTCCTTTTCGATCAATACGCCGACGGAAGCCTTTCCTCCACCAAGGGAATCTACGCGTACTGGGCCTTATTGACCGATGTCCTGTCCAAGGAACGCATGGATGCTTTCGTGGCCGAGCTGGATAACAAGGAGACATTCAACCGCCTGCACCGCGTCCCTTCCCTTGCCGCCAACCATCCTAAATACAAGGATAACGGCCGCTACTGGCAGGGTGGCGTATGGCCGGGAGCGAACTATATGGTGATTACCGGCCTATTGCAACAAGGCTATCGTAAATTGGCTTACGAGATCGCACGCAACCATTACGATAACGTCCTAAAGGTGTATAAGAATACCGGTACGTTCTGGGAATACTACGCTCCGGAACATGAGGAGCCGGGCTTCATGGCTCGCCCGAATTTCGTGGGCTGGGGCGGACTGGCACCGATCTCCGGCTTGATCGAGCAAATCTTCGGCATCCGCTCCAATGTGTACGAGAAGAAATTGACCGTAGACGTGAACTTGACGGAGGCTTATGGTATCGACCGTTATCCTTTCGGCCTCGACGGTCTGGTAGCGATCAAAGTCAAGTCCCGTTCTTCCGCTACCCAAGAGCCGCAGGTAGAAATTACCAGCGACGTCCCCTTGGAACTAACCGTCCTTTGGGGCGACAAACAGAAGACGGCTAACGTAAAACCCGGCACGCAAACCGTATAAAACAGTAAATCCATCAAACATCCAGTTGTAGAGACGGGGCACGCCCCGTCTCTACAACTAGACTCAAAAAACAATTAGTATATGAAACAGATTCTATCCTTATTTATCACCTCCCTCGCCCTCTGTACGGCTTGCTCCTCCCCGAAGGGATCGGACACAGTTCAAGTGGCGGAGACAACCACGGAGCAGACGATTCAGAAAGCCTCCTCCGCAATTCATTACAACGCCTTCTCGCACAATGATTACTGGCGGGAGAGACCTCTGCTGGACGCCTTGTCCTTCCGCTTCAACTGCGTGGAGGCCGATCTGTGGCTGATCGATGACGAGCTATACGTTTCCCATGACCGCCCGGAACCCAATCCGGCAATTACCTTCGAGAACCTATACCTCAAGCCGCTCGTGGCCCGCATACAAGCGAATGGAGGTAAGGTCTATCCCGGTAGCGATCGTCCTTTCTACCTGATGGTGGATTGCAAGGCACAAGGCGAAGAGATGTACAAGCTATTAAAGAAACAGATGGAACCTTACAAGGAATATTTCTGTTCCGTCGATAACGGCGAATATAAAGAAGGTGCCGTCCTCTTCTTCCTTTCCGGCGACCGTCCGAAGAACAGCCTGCCGAAAGAGAACAGCCGCTTCACCTTCCTCGACGGACAAATAAAGGATCTGGGACAGGGCATCCCTGCTTCCCTCGCTCCGGTCATAAGCGATAATTACTCCGATTTCTTCACATGGAAAGGCGAAGGTGAGATGCCCGCCGACCAACTACAGAAGATGCGTGAGATCATCCGGAAAGTCCACGATGAGGGAAAACTATTCCGTTGGTGGGGCGCCCCGGATACCGAGCAGTTCAAACGCTTCTTCATCAAAGAAGGCGTAGACTTGGTAGGTGCCGATGACCTGAATGGGTTATACAACGTATTGAACGAGCGTTAAACGAGAAAATTACAATAGGCATTATAAGGTTGTTACAATGGGCATTCTAGCATCTTTACAACAGGCATCGTAACAGCCTTATAATGCCCATCATAGTTTTAACATATCACAACCGCTTTTATTCCAACCAAGGCTGCGGATTCAGCTTCGTCTTTTCCTTCCACAATTGGAAATGGAGGATCGTGGAATTACCGTCCTCCGGATCCGAATAGATCCTTCCGATCGCTTGACGGGTAGAGACCCGGTCGCCCGCTTTTACATATACCTGACTCAAATTGCTATAAACCGTCAAGTAGTTACCATGACGAACGATTACGGAATTATTATACCCCGGCACCACGAACACACGCGTCACCTCCCCATTGAATACCGCACGGGCATCCGCCCCGGGTGAGGTCTGGATATCGATACCACTATTACTGGTACGAACATATTTCAACTCCTGATGCTGTTGCTCGCCGAATGTAGCGACGATCGTATGTCTTCCGGCCACCGGATACGGCAAACGTCCCCGGTTATTGGCGAAGTTATCGGACAATTGCTTCTCCGCCTTTGTCATCGCATAGCCCCCTTTCGTATCCGCCACACGTTCCTCACGGATCGGCTCTTTTTTACTTTCCGGTACGGGTTTACCCTTAGCGGCAGCTTGTTCACGAGCACGACGCTCACGTTCCGCACGTTCACGGGCGGCTTTCGCCTCGGCCTCGGCACGGGCGATCTCCTCGGCGATCTGCTTCTCTATCTGTCGGTTTAAAGCCTCGGCTTGACGACGCTTCTTTTGGAGATCCGCCTTCAAATCCTTTTGTCTCTTATTCAATAGCTGGACTTCCTCTTTCTGAGAAGCTTCCTCACTTTCTAGCTTCTTACTCTCTTCTTGACGAGTTCCTAAAAGGGCACGTTTCTCGGCACGGGTCTTCTCCATCTCAGCTTGCTTACGGCTGATCTCGGCCTGCTTTTCAACGATGTCATTCGCTTGCCGCTTCTGCCAATCCGCATATTCCCGCAAATACCGCATACGCCGCATGGATTGAGAGAAACTCTCGGCGGATAGGATAAACAACAATTTATCTTGCGAGCTATGGCGTTTATAAAGCCCTCGCATCGATTTACCGTAATTCGTCTGCTTATCGCCCAGTTCCCGTTTTAAGGTGCGCAACTGGCCTTGGATATTCAAGATATCTTTCTCGATCTCATCCAGCTCTTGATTCAATAAACTGATGACTTTCTTACGGGAAAGAATTTGTTTGGAGAGTAGATTCAAACGGTTCAGGGAAGTTTTAGCAGTCTGGGCCGTCTCTTGCAATAATTTATTCGTCTCCTCGATATCGGCCAACGCCTCCTTGCGCTGCAGCTCCAACTGACGGACAGCGGCGGATTTCTGACCGTAAACCACGGTAGATAAAGACAATGCCAATAGAACGATCCAGACGTGCCTCATGATAGATTATTGATTCAGATTCGTAATCGTTTTCAATACTTGCGCAAAGGTAATACGCTTATATTTAGAAGGAACCGAAAAATCCAACTTGAGCGGCTCGTCCAGTTGGATACGGGAGTAATGGATCTTCACCCACCCTCGGGATTCCCGTTCTTCAACACCTGCACATCCATCAACATCGGGAACGGCTGCCGATCCACCAAGCGAAAATCCTCGTACAGCCATTGCAAGGCATAACGATCGGAAGGATCCGCTACATAGGTAGAGAGAAGTTTCTCCTCGCCATCCGCCTTAAAGGTATAGAAAAGCCCCATGGCATCCTTGGTCTTGATCTCGGCTACCGGGCCTTCTTGATTCAGCTTAAAACGATTATAATGCTTACGGGAAACGCCCTGCTCCCCCGGGATAAACAGATGATTCGTGAAAAGAGCCTGCAAATTGTAGAAGTTGAACTCGATCGGAGTCTGCCCTTGCAAATTGGAATAATTCTCGATCATATAGCGTTTATTCATGCGGTCTACCACCTTGATCGTATCCCGGCTCAACTCGATACGGAAGATCTCGATCCCGAGAAAAGGTTGTACCGACAGTTGGAAAGCACTATCCTTGACCATCTTCATATCCACCCGAGAGCTCATTTGCTTACCAGGGATATCCAGATCCACGTTCAACCGGGCCGTCAAGGTACGGAACTGGAAGGATTGATCCTCCACCGACTGGAAGAACTCATTATGAGCCTTCACGCTAGCGGATTCCACCGTCCCGACTTTCTTGGACGATTTACAGCCTGTCAACATCGAAAGTAAAAGACCTCCACATAACAGGAAGGTCAAGAAATAGTCTCTTTTCATTTCGCGTTCTCGTCTTCTATATATTGTTGCTCGGCGATCTTACGGTTCAAGATCTCGGAATCCTTCCCCATCTCTTTCGCCTTTTTCCATTGCTCCACCGCTTTTTCCTTATCACCGTTCATGAAAAGGATGTCCCCATAATGATCCACGAGTTCGGCGCTCTTTGTCTTATCTTTCTCCAAAGCGCTCTCGATATAGATTTTCGCCAAGGTATAGTTTCCTTGTACGAAGAAGATCCAAGCGTAGGTATCCAGATACGTGGCGTTGTCCGGTTCCAGCTTGATACATTGGGCGCTCATACGTTCCGCCTTTTTCAAGTCTTTCTTCTCCAAAGAAAGGAAGTAACTGTAGTTGTTCAGTACGACCACGTTCTTGTCATTATACTTCAACGCCTCATCGTACGCTTTATACGCTTGATCCAATTGCCCCATCTGGTAATAAATATCACCGATCTGACCGTAGAAATCCGATTTCAGCGGCAGGTTCTCCTTCGGAATGATATTCAAGCCCGCATAATAGGTATTCAAGGCTTCTTGATATTTCTGTTGTTGGTAGTAAGCGATACCCAGATAGAAGTAATATTCCGGCGACTCGGGGAAAAGCTCCATACAAGCCGTACAGATACGGATGACCTCCGGGATATCCTCCCCTTTCAAAGCCAGATTCAGCAATTGCTGCCAAGCCCCGGCGTTACCCGGTTCCATCTCTGTTACCAACTGGAACTGGAATTTCGCCTCCTCTGTCTTTCCTTGGGCCATCAAGAGACCGCCATACATCAGTTTTAAGTCGATATCCTCCGGATGTTGCTCCAAAAGAGTTTGGAATAAATGGTTCGCATTCTCAGTTCCTTGCTTCGTTTGTTGCAGTTTCAAGATATACCGGGAAAGGATGTTCACTTTCGTCTCCACGTCCAGCTTCTCGTTTACCAAAGCGCTGCGGATTTGTTGCTCGGCGGCCTCCTTATCCCCTTTCGCCTCGTAGTAATTGGCCATAGAGACGATATAATAAGGGTCGGTCGGATCAATCTCATTCGCTTTTTGATAGCAAGCCAAAGCCTTGTCCATCTCCCCGTTTTCCAAATGAAGATCGCCCAATACGATCTGGTAACGGGCCTCCATAGGATATTTAGCCGCTAGCTTCTCGATCTCCTTGAAAGCCTCTTCCGGTTTCTCCAACTGGACGTACAGTTTGTATTTCTGCATGGAGATCGCCTCGTTCATACCCATAACCGACTCCAACGCATCATAAGCCTCGATCGCCTTCCCGATCTCGCCGGCTTGCGTCAAGGCATCGGCCAGATAATAATTCAGCTCCTCCTTCTCCGGATAATCACGAACCAATTCCTCGTACTCCTCGGCGGCTTCGCCATACATGCCCAGATTCCGGGTGATAGACGCCAATGCCATTTTATACGTGAAATTATCCTTGCTGTTGGCCACGGCTCTTTTCAACATCTCGACCGCTTTCTCCGGACGGTTCAACTGTACATAAAAAGAAGAAAGCTCATACAAGACCGGAGCCGCCGTAGAGTCAATCTCCAAGCAATGGTTGAAGGCATCATAAGCGGCGTCGAATTTCCCGGCGTTCTTCAAGTTCAAGCCCTCATAAAAGAAGTAATCGAACTTACGTTGATCCTTCTCCGTTTCTGTAGCACCAGCCGGGAGCACAGCGACCAACGAGAGGAAAGAGATGAGATATATCAGTTGCTTAAACATCCTATTATTCTTGTTAACCTTATTATTCTTATTCTTTTCCGGTATGACCGAATCCCCGGCTCCCCGCTCCGTATCATCCAACGTCTCCACGGGTTCCCAATCCACATGGCTATGAGCGGCTATAACCATTTGGCAGATACGCTCACCATCATTCACCGTAAAAGGCTCGGAAGATAGATTCACGAGAATGATACCGATCTCCCCCCGATAATCGGCGTCGATCGTACCCGGCGTATTCAGCAGGGTTATCCCATGCTTTAAAGCCAGCCCGCTACGCGGACGCATCTGGGCCTCATAGCCTTCCGGCAGCGAGATATAAAGTCCGGTCGGGATTAATTTACGTTCCAACGGTTTCAACACAACCGATTCCGACAAATTCGCCCGGATATCCATCCCGGCAGATAAAGGAGTCGCATAACCCGGCAGCGGGTGATGCGATTTATTGATAATTCTTACTTTCATACTTGCAAAGATAAACAAATTGTCAATAGTCAATCAATTAACCCAATCCCCGTTCTCTTTTATTAACTGAACTAAACGTTCTACAGCGTCTTCCTCGGGGATATTCTTGAGGACACATTCCTTACCTTTATACAGGCTGATTTGTCCACGTCCGGCACCCACATAACCATAGTCGGCATCGGCCATCTCGCCGGGACCATTCACGATACAGCCCATGATACCGATCTTCAAGCCTTTTAAATGGGAAGTAGCCTCCTTGATACGGGCGATCGTTGTTTGCAGGTCGTACAAGGTACGTCCGCAACTCGGACAAGAGATATATTCCGTCTTACTGATACGGGTTCTTGTAGCCTGCAAGATCCCGAACATACAGCGATCCGAGACAACCGCCTCGCATCCCTCATTGTGCAGCATCAAGCCATCCCCGAAACCATCCAGCAAAAGCGTTCCGAAATCGGCGGCGGATTTCAGTTGCAACAACTCCACATCCGTCTCCCGGAAATCACGATGCAAGACAACCGGCACGTCACAACCCGCCATCAGCAATTTATGCATAGCCGCACGTTGCGAGCCAACCCCATTCCGATGATGTGTACTTAATAAGACCACCACGGTCTTATCCGCTTTCAAGATCTCCAACATACGATCCGTAAGATCCATATACGTCAGACGGATAAACTTAAGCGGACAATCGTAATCCTTTAACTCCTCCGCCTCCGAGGCGATGAAGCAAGGAAAAGCATTCGGACGCTCTTTCCAAAAATGAGCGTCTACCAATAAACGGAAATTATCCGGCAAATTATCCGGATCTTCCTTTCCTATATATATATAGTCCGGCAAGGACAAATAATCAAACTCAAAATCCCCGCTACTACGATCGGAGATCACGACTGGCGAGAAAGTACCTCCGATACCTTCCACCACACGGCTTATACGACGGCTTGTCGCCACCGTATCGAAACCGGGAGCCATCGAAGCCTCGATAGGACGATGATTTTCCCGTTCCCTAATATAATCCACCAATTTACGCGCTACCGGCATTTCCGCCTCGGGGTCCTCACTCAAGGAAACCCGGATCGTATCACCGATACCGTCACATAGAAGCGTACCGATTCCAACAGCGCTCTTGATACGCCCGTCCTCACCGTCACCCGCCTCCGTTACCCCAAGGTGCAAGGGGTAATGCATATTCTCGGCCTCCATCGTACGAACCAACAACCGCACGGTCCTTACCATGACAACGGTATTGGAAGCCTTAATCGAAATAACCACATCCGGGAAATTCTCCTCCCGGCAAATGCGAAGAAACTCCATACAACTCGCTACCATCCCCTCGGGCGTATCACCATAACGGCTCATGATACGATCGGAGAGCGAGCCATGATTCACACCGATACGAATAGCGGTGCCATGTGCCTTACAAATATTCAAGAAAGGGACGAACCGCTCGCGGATCTTCTCGATCTCGGCGGCATATTCCTCATCCGTATATTCAAGATGGCTGAATGTCTTTACCTTATCTACATAGTTTCCCGGATTGATACGTACCTTTTCCACCTCACCGGCGGCGGCATCAGCCGCTCTAGGATTAAAATGGATATCAGCGACCAAAGGAGTCGTATACCCTTGCTCATTCAATTGTTTACGAATCTCGCCCAAGTTTCGGGCTTCCCGTTCCCCCTGTGCCGTAAAACGCACATACTCAGCTCCCGCCTCGATCATACGGATCGCTTGAGCTACCGCCGCCTCCGTATCCATCGTTGATACATTAGCCATGGATTGAATACGGATAGGATTCTCACCTCCCATGGGTGTGTCACCGATTTGGGCAACGGATGATTTACGGCGGTTGTAATTAAAGTAAGCCATTGTTCATTGAAAATTGAGAATTGAAAATTGAGAATGAGTGTTGAGAACTGAAAACCTAAAGAGAGACTTTCTCCTTAATTTCAATTCTCAACTTTCAACTTTCAATTTAATTAGTTTTGTATTTAAAAGAAACTTATGCCAACTCCTCGTTAGCCTTCACGATTTTCTTCTTCAAATCCTCCTTATAAGCGGATAGCTTCTCCTGAAGTTGCTCGTCGCCGACGGCAAGCATCTGCACCGCAAGGATACCAGCGTTCAAAGCGCCATTGAATGCCGACAGTAGCCACAGGGATTCCCGGACGGCATCTGTACGATAGCCAACAAGGCATCATACCGTCCAGCGTAGAGTTAATAGGCACGCCGATCACGGGAAACCGTCGTCATGGAAGCGATCACACCGCAAAGATGAGCGGCCATTCCGGCAGCGGCGATGATAACCTTGATTCCACGTCCTTTAGCTCCTTTGGCGAAAGCCTCCACCTCAGCGGGAGTACGGTGTGCGGATAGAGCATGCATCTCGAACGGGATCTCCATCTCATCCAAGAACTTAGCCGCCTTCTCCATAACGGGTAGATCCGAGGTACTACCCATGATAATACTTACAACAGGTGTCATTCTTATTTAGCGATTAATTTTTGATAGTCTTCAGCGGATAATAGTTCCTCCAACTCAGAAGCGTCCGTAAGAGAAATCTTGATTAACCAACCTTTACCATAAGCGTCTTCATTAACCAATTCAGGAGTGTCTTCCAATTCAGCGTTTACTTCCAAAACCTCTCCGCTAACCGGCATGAAAAGATCGGAAACAGTCTTAACAGCTTCAATCGTACCGAACACCTCTTCTTTAGCGACGGTCTCCCCCTCTGTCGTAATGTCTACATAAACGATCTCACCTAGCTCGCCTTGAGCGTAATCAGTAATACCAACATAAGCTACGTCACCTTCTACACGAATCCACTCATGGTCTTTTGTGTACTTTAAATCTGCAGGAAAATTCATAATTTTAGTGTTTTTATTAGATGAATAAATAGATATAACTCATTAATGAGGCTACAAAGGTACATATAAATCCCAGACAAAACCCCGCATATACCTGCATTGGTGTATGTCTTTTTAAAAAGATGCGCGAGGTACCTAATAAACCGGCCACGATCAACACGACTATAAAAAGCCCAGTAGGGATTTATCATATGGATACGCGCCACTCCCATAATAGCGCCCAGTAACCCGCCGATACCAATAGCATGCGCGCTAATCTTCCAAGCGAAATTGACGCATAAGGCGATTACCAAGGCTACGCAAGCCCCGATCAGCATCGCCAACAACCAAAACGGCATCAGCATCTTATACAGGAAAAAGATACAGACCAAGATGGAAGTGATAAAAATCAGATAAGGAACCACTCGTTCCTTCCGGTCGGAAAGCTCTATATCGCCGGCCGCGCCATTTTTCACCAATAAGAAAATGAAAAAGTCCGGGAACTATCGCTGTCGAAATAAAGGTGCCTCCGGCAATCAGCAGCTTCACAGGTAACGGGTAAATGGCGAGGAATGTAAACATCAACGCCAACACGATCCCATAGGTCACCATAAGCAACGGATGGAACACGAAGGATATTATATTCGAGAATAGCTTCATACGCTTTTATATTTCTTTTCTCAGACGAGCTACCGGAATCCCCAGTTGCTCCCTGTATTTCGCTACCGTACGCCGGGCGATGACATATCCTTTTTCTTTCAGGATCGTAGCCAACTCCTCATCGGTCAACGGTTTTCGTTTATCTTCGGCATCTACATGCTCTTTCATGATCTTTTTCACCTCACGGGTCGAGATCTCCTCGCCGGTATCGGTCTGCATAGACTCGGAGAAAAAGTATTTCAACGGATAAATACCGAAATTCGTTTGCACATATTTACTGTTACTTACCCGGGAAATAGTGGAGATATCATATCCCGCACGCTCCGCTACGTCTTTCAAGATCATGGGATGGAGGGTAGCCTCATCGCCTGTCAAGAAAAAGTCCCGTTGTAAATAGATAATCGCCTCCATGGTACGCTGCAAGGTCTCATTACGTTGCTTGATAGCGTCGATGAACCACTGGGCGGAATCCAACTTTTGTTTCACGAACTGTACGGCATCCCGCCTCTCAGCGGTTTGGTTCGCCTTATTCGCCGTATAATCCTGAAACATCTCGGCATACTCCCGGTTGATACGCATATCCGGTACCCCCCGGTTATTCATGCTCAAGATAAGCTCTCCATTATGCGCTTCCACCACGAAATCCGGGATGATCTGGCTCATCGCCACTTCCATAGAACCACCCCAACTACTTCCGGGTTTCGGATTTAACATAGTAATCTCGTGAATGACCTTCTTTAACGTTTCCTCATCGATATCGAGACCTCGTAAGATCTTATCGTAATGTTTGCGGGTGAACTCCTCGAAATATTCGGTCAAAACACGAATCGCCAAATTTGTAACCGGAGTATTCTCCTTCTTATCCAGCTGGATCAACAGACATTCTTTCAAGTCACGGGCACCTACCCCGGCAGGCTCAAAATCTTGGATGATATTCAAGATAGACTCGATCTCCTTCTCATCTACCTCTTGTCCGGCTTGGAAGATCAAATCGTCTGCTATCGCCGAAAGGTCCCGTCTCAAATAACCGTCATCATCGATATTTCCAATGATATACTCCGCTATTTTCATTTGCTTATCCGGTAAATCCCTTAACCCGAGCTGCTGTAACAGAAACTCATTCAAGGATTGGCTTACGGAGAAGGGGACATCCTCTTTCCGTTCCGCACGCTCGGTCATTTCCCGTAGCTTATAATCAGGTATATCGTCTTCCGTTAAATAATCTCCCAAAGAAAGGTCGGTCTCAGTATCAACAGAAGGGATCTCTTCTCCCCCCTCCTCGCTTTCAGTTCGTTCAAAATCATCAACAGGCTCTTTTCCTTCCTCCAAGGCTGGGTTATCTTCCAGCTCATGCTTCACACGTTCTTCCAACTCGATCGCGGGAAGCTCCAGAAGCCGTATCAACTGTATCTGCTGAGGGGATAGCTTTTGCTGTAACTTTTGTTGTAACTGTTGCTTTAACATAATCTAAATCATTGCACTGTAAGGGCAGGACAATCACCCGCCCTCTTATTTATCAACATGCAAATATAAGTTTTTAGTTTTAACAGTACAGCTATTAAACTATAATAGTTCTAAACAAGGTGCATGATGGACCCTAGCGACTTTAAAATCCTTCCTTCACGATCCGTTTTATCGGCAGGAAGAATCGTTCGATCAGGCGTAATTCTTCCGTTACGATCTCTGCGGAGGCTTGCGTCTCGGGCGAGACGGGCAGGTCGATACCGTAATTGGTTCTCAGGCCCTCTGGAAAATCGATATCCGCCGTATAGTACTCGTCGGTGGGGACCAATGAGATATTCGATACCACGCCGTTTACCACTCCAAACTCCTGATCCGGGAAATTGGAGAAACGGACGATCGCCCGCTGGCCTCTCCGGACTTTTCCCGAGCGTGCTATCGGTATGCGCACCTTCCCCACCAGCCGGCCCTCGCCTTGCGGCACGACGGTGAAAGCCACCTCTCCGGATGGGATATATTGGTTCTCATTCCAGTACTTGGTGAAAGTCACGACACCCCCTACCGGGGCGATGAGGCAATAACGCAACCTCCACTCGTTCATGCTGTTCAGCAATTGTTCCCGGGCGGTCTGTAATTCCTGCCGTAGCGTAAATTCTTTCTCGCTCCGCTCCAGCGTCAGATCCAGCAAGGATTGCTCTTGCTCCCCGATCTGTATCCGGAGATTCTCGGCCGAGGCTGCCGCCCCTTCCAGCGAATAACGGCTTTGCAGTAGGGAAGCCCGTGCGGTCTCATGCTCGTAGGAGGAAATCACGGACCGGCTATACAATAATGAATCCCGGGCGTATTGCCGCCTTGTCAAGGCGAATTGCTCCGAGAGGGTCTTCCGCTGCCGTTCGGTCTCGTTATAGTAAGCCTTATACAACGCTATCTGTTTGCGGATGGAGGCCATTTTTTGCGGATAATAATCGATCTCCCTGTAATTGACGCAGGCATGGAGCGCCGACAGTAGTCCCGAGTAAGCCGCTTGCATATCACCCAGTGACAGTTCCTTATATCGCAATAATGCCTTGTCTAGGCTATCCACGTCCATCCCGGATCGTTCCAACGCCTTCTCTAGGTATATAGCATCCTCCATGCTGGCGTGGTTCTCTATGACCGCCAACCAATCCCCCTCCTTTACCGGACGATTATCCCTCACGAGCAGCTCCTGTATCTTTCCCGCCGCCCGTGTCACCACCGCCGTGGCGGGATGTTGCCCCGTCAATGTCATGTCAGCCGTGATCACGTCAGGATACTTGAAGAAACAGCTCCCCACCAGCAACGCCACTACCACGAGGAACAACAGCGTTATCCCCCACCGTACGATCCAGGCCGGCACTTGCCCCATCACCTCCTGTACCTCCTCGCTACGTAACTCTATATCTTTATTATTTTTCATAAGGTGGTTTATTTCGTTTGGTGGTAACTACGATAATCCCTCTTTTCCCTTTTGGACCGTATATAGCAGCATCAACACCTTTTAGGATAAAAATTTCTTCTATTTCGGTCACAGGAAACGAAAGTATATCATAATTTTGATATGGAACGTCATCAACGACAAATAAAGGTGGCTCATAATTTTTTACAGGATCCGTTTGGAATGAAATGGCTCCATAATCTTGAATAAACACACATTCCTTATACACATGATCTACTACATACCACGAAATGTTAACACTCCCCAATAGATAAAGTAAGGACCTCATATCCTGTATATGCCATTGTTCTATGTTTTGTCGATAGATTACACGACTGGATGGCAAAGATCCAGAATACAATCCATTATATTTTTGTTTTCTTCTCATGCTTGCGATAATAGAAACTTCATCGAGATTTACGGTTTTCCATATATCCGGATTTGGTTGTGATAAGTTTTTAATGGGAGTAACCTCTAATGTCATAGCTATTAAATCCCAGGCCAAACTCAATCGTGAGGGATCTGAATCTATTTGGTTCTTAAGTGGAAGCAATCCCATTCGGAAGTCTGGAGGCAATGACTGGAAATCAGTCTGTTCTTGTATGTTTAGTACGACACGGCCACACAATAGATTCTTCATAGAATCTACTAAAGCGAACGAGGATATCCCTTTTGGAAAATGTTTTTGTCAAAAACTAAATAAGAATCTTTAGGATTCCAGACTTTTTGGAAAAAAATAGAATCTTCCGATTGGGCCACTAAATATAATAATTTCATTGGCACTTCCCTCGAAGAGTTGATAACGGATAAGAGCCATTGTTCTTTATTTTCAATTATTTTAAGACCAAAGCCATTTTCACTCATCATTGGCAAATAAAAATTCTTACGGATTCTATCTCGATTTTCGCATTTTAAGATATATCTTTCTCCTGGATTTGCATAAATATGAAAGTAGCCTATTCCGGGCAATAGCGTTTTCACGGATTGAACCGTATCCCCTCTCTCATTTATAATTACTCCAGTGATGGATATCTTTTTCTTGTCAATTCCTTCCGCTGTAAAAACTATTTTACATGAGATATTTTGAAGAATAGATCCACTTTCAGGATAAAACGTAACAATATAGTCGGTCTCCCGTTCCGATGCAGAAACGGGAGATACCAAAAAAAAGGAATTTGGATAATACTAATGATAATAGATTTCATAAATTTATATATTCATTAGTACCGGCAAATCAGGTAAGCGACGTTCAGGGCACACTTCTATGTTGGGAGAACAAGTTCCATAGTTTCTAGGGCAATTAGTACCATCTCGAAAATTTCCACATGGATCAGAAATGCCAAAAGCCGCATTACATGAGTATCCTGTTGCTCCACAAATTTTGTATTACGCTCGTTACAAGGCCGTCCTCCTATAAGTTT
>ENA-OQBD01001004-OQBD01001004.1-human-gut-metagenome-genome-assembly--contig:-NODE-1004-length-13944-cov-4.319606_pt1 | contig 13944 bp, 17 predicted proteins | sample MGYA00242742_ERZ504543 | MGnify/ENA primary metagenome ERZ504543 (study PRJEB26092, sample SAMD00036239) | human gut metagenome | host: Homo sapiens | study: EMG produced TPA metagenomics assembly of... | reverse complement strand
AGGCATTTCCTCCAGACGGCCGGACAGTTCTCGAAGAGCTTCTGCCCAACGGGAAGTGGAGTCTGCCATGATAGCTACGTCGTAACCCATGTCCCGGTAATATTCCGCAAGAGTTACACCTGTATAAATAGAAGCTTCACGCGCCGCAACCGGCATGTTGGAAGTATTGGCGATCAATGTGGTTCTGTCCATCATCAGGTTTCCGGATTTCGGGTCGATCAGTTTACTGAAATCTTCCAGAACCTGAGTCATCTCGTTTCCACGTTCTCCGCATCCAATGTAGATGATAATGTCTGCGTCAGACCATTTTGCAATCTGATGCTGAGTCATGGTCTTACCTGTACCGAAACCTCCCGGAACAGCGGCTGTACCGCCCTTTGCGATAGGGAAAAGAGTGTCCAGGATACGCTGGCCTGTGACAAGCGGGACGCTTGCGGGGAAACGTTTGTGGGTTGGTCTCGGGATACGGATCGGCCATTTCTGTGCAAGTGCCAGATCTTTGGTGGTTCCGTCTGCGAACTGAATGGTTACGATCGGTTCCAGAATGGTGTATGCTCCGTCAGATGCCGCGTGGATAACTGTGGCTTCTGTAAGATTCGGAGGAACCATGGATTTATGGAGAATGGAGTCTGTTTCCTGAGTTTCTGCGATAACAGAGCCGGGACCTACAACATCTCCTTCTTTTACTATGATGTGAGTGTTCCATTTCTTTTCTGTGTCAAGAGAATCAACGCTGACACCTCGTGAAATATATTTGCCTGAGGCTTTGGCAATCTCTTCCAGAGGGCGCTGGATACCATCAAAAATATTGTGGATGATTCCAGGTCCCAGAAGTACAGAAATGGCATCTCCGGTTCCTGTAACTGTATCGCCCGGTTTCAGTCCTGTAGTCTCCTCGAAAACCTGTACGGTGGTCATGCCTTTCTTCAGGCCGATGATCTCACCTACCAGATGTTCCGGACCTACATAGACCATCTCGGAAATCTTAAATCCGCTGTCGCCCTTCAGATAAATGACGGGGCCGTTGACACCGTAGATAATACCTGTATTACTCATGTTCTGGTCCTCCGTCAAACTTGAATTCTTTGTATGCTGCCTCAAAATTTCCTGCAAAAGAGTGATCGATCAGGATGTTTTTCTGAGGAATCGTAGCGCGGATACCGCCAAGAAAAGAGTCCTTTGCAAGCTGGATAGCAGTACCTGTTGTATGCTGAAGTTTCTCTGCAAGAGATCTGTCCTCCGGAGAGAGATAGATGGTAATCTCATCATTTCCCGCGAAATCCAGAGCTTCTTTGATCTTAGCAGTTAAATAGTTCTCATACTCCGGAGTTTTGGTAAAGGATTCCAGAAGTCCTTTTACTTCGGAGAAAATTTTCTCTTTTAATTCGTTTTGTTTTCTGGTCCAGTCACGCTTGATCGTGAGCTGTTCTGCGGAGAGAGCCTTGTTTATTTCACGTCGGGCGCTGGCAGTTTCCGCTTTGATCTGTGTCTGGGCGTTTTCTTCACTGAGAGTTTTGTGTTCTTCTGCCATTTTCTCCAGAGCCGCTTTATGCTCATCGAGAATGGCGGCAGCTTTTTCGTGGGCTTCCTCTACAGTGATATCATAAAAATGGCTGAGTTTTTCATCAATTGTCATGTTAACACCTGCCTGTAATATTTAGATTGTAACTGTTCACTCCGTTCACAGTAACGTAGCCAAAATTCATTCCAGATTGCCTGCGGCAATGGGATTTTGGCTTGTATGTCTCGAGATAGTGGTGTGTGAACAGTAACATTAGATTTACTATTGGTAACTGTTTTACAGCTTTAAACCAATAGCTTCATTCACATATGAAGTGATAAAATCCGGTTTGCGGCCAGTACCGTGCCTGTCGGGAATTTCAATGATCAGAGGGGTTTTGTGATGAAGCTTTACATCATCTATAATTTCGGGAAACTCCCGGCCGAATTTCTCGGTCAGGAGTATGATTCCGATTTCTTTATTGGAGATAGCTTTCTGCAAAGCATCTTTTAATTCATCATGTGTGTGTACGACCACGCCCTCCACACCTGCCAGTCTCATCCCTGTGTAGGTATCGATATTGTCGCTGATCAAAAACATCTGCATCTTATAACTGTCCCAGGATCATGAAGGAGATGATCAGTCCATAAAGGGCAACACCTTCTGCAAGACCTACGAAAATAAGGGATTTACCAAGAATACTCTGATCCTCGCTGATAGCACCTAAGGCTGCGCTTGCCGCACTGGCAACGGCAATACCACCACCGATACAGGAAAGTCCGGTTACAAGAGCTGCTGCGATATAACCCATACCTGTTGCAAGTGTGCCTTCAGAGCCTGCAGCGGCCTGTACGGAAGAAGCACCTGTGAACATAACTGCAATGGCGATAAGCATAGTTCCAAAGAAGAAGAAGGCGTTTACACCGAGAGCTGTTTTGTAACGTCCGCGGTTTTTTTTCACCGATGAGATAGTAGCCAAATGGAAGAATGATGCTGAGTACCAGTGCGATTGCTAAAATGATCTGTGCGATTGTTGTCATAATTAAATCTCCTCTTAGTTCTTGATTTTGCTGTTCATATATATCATATTTATTCGGCTTTGAATATCTGGCTGACTGACAGATATGGGTTTCCCGGGGATGATATATAAATGAAAATAGTATAATTTCTGATGATCTTTTCGTTTATTTTACAGAGCGGAACGGCTCAAATTTACGTCCTGTACCTTTGTAAAAGCGGCTGAACATTTCATAATATTCCAGACGAAGCACCTGGATACCGACGATCAGGCCCTCCATACCACATACAAAAAGGTTTCCCAGAACTACTATTATCCAGTTCAGGTTTCCGCTTTCTGCGCCTGCAAGCATGAGAACGACTTCCATCATCGCTGCATGGCTGACTGCGAAAGCTCCGATACGGACGAAGGAAAGGGTATTGGAGAAGTAGCTTAACAGGACTTCAAACATTTCAAAAAGTCCCTGTACAACGAACATTCCCTTCTCTTTTGGCATAACTTCTGATTTCTTCTCAATGAGGGCTGTAAGTGGCTCTTTCAGGAAGATTAGGATCAATGGTACGCCGAACATGATAAACAGTACGATTCCGCCGGGAAGTGTTTTGCCATTCAGTATAAGTGCAATGGAGACAACTGCAGAGCCGTAGAATACCAGACCAGCCACTGAGTTTGTATCAAACCAGATGTGTTCTACATCTCCGGCTTTCCAGGCATTCAGGATGTTAAATACCATACATAAAAGGATCAGGCACATACCAAAACCAATGGCAACAATAAATACTGTATTCAGCTTTCCGATAAACGGAACTGACATCATATTGTTCATCGGGCGAAGCCACAGGGCAGGTATCACATCTTCGAATCCGAAGATACTTCCGAACATAAATCCGAAGATTGTGGAGAACACACCTGCACAACTGATAATGCCTGCCAGTGTGATATGTTTGAATTTATAAAGCAGGAAACCTCCGATAAAGAGTAGCAATCCCTGTCCCACATCACCGAACATTGCACCGAAAATAAAGGAATAAGTCAGTGCTACAAACCATGTGGGATCCATCTCGTTATAGGCCGGAAGACCATACATCTTAATGTACATTTCAAATGGTTTAAACAGTTTCGGGTTCTTCAGTTTCGTTGGCGGCTGCTGGTGGATACCTGGCTTCAGATGTTCGTCCTCTTCACCGTCAATAATGCAGAAAATGCGGCTGTCGTCTTTGATATCATTCTGGAAAGAATGGGCATCTTTCTCTGTCATCCATCCACATAAGATATAGAAAACGTCCTTATCCCCATGTGTACATGCTGCAAGTCTGCGCACATCAAAGTTACCGGAAAGCTGTGCGATAGCATTGCGTGATGCAACGATATCTTTCTGATTTCTAAGAAGAAAATCTGCTTTTTTCTGATCGGCAGATGCCAGATCAGCAGCAGCTCTGTTGCGTGTTTCAGTCAGTTGTTCGAAAGCTTCTTTTGCTGTTCCCTCATACGTATCTGGCATATAAATACGCTCGAAGTGCATGGAAGAATAGACGGCTTTTACTTTCTGGGCTTCGTGCTCCGGGACAAAATACAGACCCCAGACATACTGGTCATCTTCATCACATTTAATGAAAATTGTGTCCAGATTTTCGTAAATATACTTTTCAAATTTCTGGTAATATTCCTTCTCAATCCTTCCGAAACGGAAGTGGATGAACTGGAATTTCAGGATTGAGGAAATATTGTAATTAATATTTCTGAACGGGCGGATCACTCGCAGAGATTCATCCAGAGCTGCAAGCTGACTCTCCAGATCAGCACGTTTATTGCTTAGTTCCTGATAATCAGACTGAATCCGGCGGATTGTATTTAAAGCCTGTTCAGTATCCATGGGTTTGGCAGAAATCTTCTCCGGATCTGCCAGTTCATCATAGAAACTGTTGGCAGTAGAGAGTGCTTCCTTATATGGATTGATTTCCATAAACGGAGAAAGACTCTCTACTGCTGTCAGCTCGGAAAGGGCATTTTCCAGATGAATTTCGTACTTGGAAAGATAGGTGTTTACCACTCTGTCAATATCGGCCTTAGGACCGGTAATGCTCAGGAACTTCATTTTCTCAATCATAAATTCACCTCCTGGTTAATGTTCTTTAAACTGCGAAGCAGTTATTCAGTTATGCGTCATATAGAAATCAACTGTTGCAAATATAACGCATGGCTTCATCATGCTGCACACCGTAACGTACGCATTCAATGGCGATAGTCAGGCGGTTTACTTCGTGTTCCTTGTTATACAGATAAGAATAGATCACTGCTACAGAATATGGATTTCTGTGGGATTCCTTCTCAAGGATCGAGCGGTGGATGTGGTTGTAGAATTCTTCCAGATTGGCTGCGGTAAGCTGTTCATATTTGTTGCCGTACCATGTTTTCTGGAAAATTCTTCGACCTTCTTCGTATGAAGGTGCTTCCACCAAAGCTGTGATCTCTTCTTTCTTTAACTTATAATTTACAGGGATCAGCAGGGCATAAATACTTGCCGGATCCATGTTGTAATACCTTTTGGAACGCTGGATAAACTGCAGGTTCAGCATATCAAATTTCTCGCCGTAAGTGCAGGTAATCTCTTCCAGATCTTTACCTTTAAACAGCTTCTTACGGATGTTCCAGATCTGGGTAAAATAGTACAGATCCAGTGCCATACCATAGTCGAAGAGAAGTGCTGTTTCATGCTCCTGGATCTTAGAAAGCGGGATATAAAATTCGTTTCCTTTGAGGCTGGAGATCAGTTCCTCCATGGTGGAACAGGTAGTGATCCGGTCTACATCAATATTGGAATGCAGACGGAAAAATTCACGGTACGGAGAAACATCTACAGGATCCGTGTCGCGGTGATCGAAGATATTTGTCATGACTTCCTTCAGTACACGGATTTCATATCGCTTGGAATACAGATCCAGAAATTTACGCTGCTCCGGGTTGGCAAAGTGATAAATTCTGGAGAAATTCTGGAATATGGATTTCTTCAGAAGCTTCTCAATCTGGCCACGGTGCAGGGTATTTTCATCCAGTGCATCCCACCTGGAAGAGTATTCCGGCATTCGCTTCAGATAGGCAGCTACCTGCGTGACATCGGAGAGTTGGAGGATTTCCTCGAACTGATCCATGGTAGTAAGCCTGCTCTGCATTGCGCGGATTTTCGTGGAAAGTCCGCTGTAGGAGAGTACGCCTCCCATTGTTTTTCACTTCCTTTCCTGATGTCATCTAGTACATCGTTTTCGAAATAACTATACCACTCACTTGTCTGCAAATCCGAGTGCACAGGTCTAAAAGCCTCAGCGTAGCCCGCTACGCCTGCGTTTTTAGACCTGCACACTCGAATCCGCATCCTACGCGATTGGTATAGTTATTTACGAAACGATGTACTAGCTTTTTACTTCTCAATTCTAAGCATGCGATACCCAATGCCAATATGTGTCTGGATGTATTGTACTCCATTTTTCTCAGGCTCCAGTTTTTTCCGCAGTGTTGCCATAAAAACTCTGAGAGAAGCAACATCATTATCCGAACATCGTCCCCAAATCTGCTGGGTAATATAGGTATGTGTCAATACCTTCCCCACATTGCGGGACAAAAGACAGAGCAGCTTATATTCTATAGGTGTCAGATGCAATTCCTCTCCCTTCAGATATGTACAACCTGCCGTATAGTCTATCTTTAATCCACCATTCTCAAAAACAGAGCTTTCTATCTGCTCTCCGCTCTGCATAACCGCAAGTCTCCTCTGGGTGACACGGATACGCGCAAGTAATTCCTCAACAGAGAACGGTTTCGTAATATAATCATCCGCTCCTGCATCCAGCGCCTCTATTTTATCTGTGTCCTCACTTCTGGCGCTGATCACAATAATCGGCATATTCGACCAGGTACGGATTTTTTTATCACTTCTACCCCTTCCATATCAGGAAGCCCCAGATCCAGAAGAACAATATCCGGATTGTGGGACGAAGCTTCCAGAATGGCTGAAGATCCGTTTTCTGCAGTCAGATATTTATAGTCATGTGTTTTTAATGTAGTAACGATCAGATTGCGTATGGGTCTGTCATCTTCAACCACCAGAATTAATGTTTTATTCATTTAATGTCACCTCGCTTAATGGTAAAGTAAAAGTAAAATTGCATCCATGAGGATTATTATCTGTCAGAACCAGGGTTCCTTCATGTGCTTCTATAATAGAGTGGCAAAGTGCCAGTCCAAGTCCCAGACTTCGGTGACTATCCGCAACTGTTGTTTTCCCTGTATAAAACATCTCAAAAATATGTGACTTCATTTCTTCCGGAATTCCCGGGCCATTATCTTCCACACTTATCTGCGCTTTTCCATCTGTTTTCGTTCCCCGAATGCAGATCACAGAACCCGGCGGTGTATATTTTATTGCATTGTCAACTAAATTTACCAGAACCTGCATAATAAGACGTACATCCATACGTGCAAGAACAAGTTCTTCGCAGTCTGTCACAATTTTATAATCATCATGTTTCCGGCTGATATGCCTCAGGGATTCTGCAATCACCTCATCCAGAAGCTGGTCTGTAAATTTAAATTTCAGTCTTCCGTCATTCAGTCTGGTAATGGAAAGCAGATTTTCCACAACTCCGATCAGCCATTCAGAATCATCATAGATATCGCTATAAATCTGATGTTTGGTAGCTTCGTCCAGACGGTCACTATTGCCAAGCAGCATATCTGCATTACCGGAAATGGAGCAAAGCGGCGTACGAAGATCATGCGAAATCGCCCGAAGAAGATCTGCCCGCAGCTGTTCATTTTTGGCCATAACTGCATTTTTTTCTTTTTCCAATGCATTTTTCGCATTTTCCATTGCAAGCGCACATTCATTTATTACAGACAACAGGATGCTGTATTCAAAAGTGTCCAGTGTTTCTTTTTGCAATGGTATCCCGATCACGCCGTAAACATTATCCCCGCTCCGGATTGCCAGATATAAACATTTAGCCTGAGGAAAATGGTGTGTGGACGCACCGGCATGCTGTCTGTTTTCACAGACCCATTTGGCTATCTGCTGCTCTTCTGGTATCAAAAAATCTTCTGTGTCCTCTTTTTCCCCGGAGAAAAGCTTTCCCTCTGATAAAGTTCCATTTTCTACTACATATGCTGTAATATTGCGGTTTAATAAACGGAGAAGCTGTGTACAGGTGACATCAAGAATCTCTGTTTCTCCTTTTGCCTTTTGCAGCAGACGGTCTGTATCGAACAGAATCTGTGCACGAAAGGCAAGCTGTGTAGACAGCTTTGCATGTGTTTTCAGCTTTGCTGCAAGTGCTCCCGTAAGTACGGATGAAATAAGCATTATGAAAAATGTCACCGGATAACCCACCGCATAGGTTTTGAAAGACATCCTTGGTTCTGTCAGAAAAAAACAAAATAAAAATACACTTAAGAAAGAGCCTGCCACACTGCAAAGATAGCCATCTGTCACAATCGAAGTAAGCAAAACCCCCAGAATATATATGGTTACAATATTCGTATCCGTAAAATTCAGTTTCTGAAACAACAGACCAATTAAAGTGCATACCACAAATATAAATACCGTCAGAAAATAATCCTTTGCAGACGGTTTTTCCATAGACCATGTGAATGATCGTTTCTGATGATTCACATTTTTTAAATTCATCCTGTCCCCCACCTTTTTTACTGTTTTGAAAATTATATCATGGGGCTGTGTTGTGGTCAAAAATCTTTTTTAACTAGTACAGCGAAAATTAAGTTTCTGCTATATTGACGCAGGATGATTTCTTCAGCTGCAAGGCGGAGGAATGAGGCGTAGCGGTGGCTACGGCGATTGACGACAACGCCGACAGATGAAAAATCAGACAAGTCAATATAGCAGTTACTTAATATTCGCTGTACTATATGCGGAAGCACTTCTGAAGAGCTCTGTATTCTCCCAGCACCAGTAATTTACTATTCTCTTCCAAATACGTATCCGGAGAAATTGCAATATTAAATTCTCCTTCATTTTTTACTGCCAGAATATTAATATTGTAACGCTTTCTGATATCCAGTCCGCCTACAGTTTTTCCAGTCCATTCCTCTGGCACTTCTACCTCAAAAATCGCATGGGAAGCATCCACCTCCATATAATCAAGGATATGATCATCTGTGTAACGGATAGATGCCCATTTTGCAACCTGCTTTTCCGGATAAACCACCTTATCTGCACCATTGCGTAAGAGAAATTTTTTCCTGAACATCACGTTCAGCTCTGGATATTACCAGTTTTGCTCCCAGTTCTTTCAGAAGGGAAGTGGTCTCAAGAGAATTCTGAAAACTTCCTCCGATGGTCACGAAACAGATATCGTAGTTTCCAATCCCAAGAGATTGTAAAAATTCCGCATCAGTACTGTCCCCAATCTGGGCGTTAGTCACAAACGGAAGCACTTTATCCACCCTTTCTTCCTTCCAGTCGACTGCCATAATTTCATGCCCAAGCTGATTCAGCTGCATGGCAATATGTTTTCCAAATCTTCCAAGTCCAATAATCAATACATTCTTCATAATATTACTTGTCTCCTTCTCATCCAACTGTAATTTTCTCCAGAGGAAGCTTTGCATTTCCCTTGTTTCTTCCTGAGAATACTGCATAAATCAGGGTCAGGCCGCCTACGCGTCCCAGATACATCAGTATGATCAGCACAACTTGTGAAAAAACATGAAGTCCCGGTGTGACTCCCAAGGTTAGACCTACCGTGCCCACAGCTGAAGCTGCTTCATACAGACAATCCAAAAGGGGAAGACCTTCGTATACGCTGATTGCAACACCTCCACAAAAGAATAATGTAAAATAGAGCATAGCTATTGTGGCTGCATTTTTTATCACATGATACTCCAGTCTCCGTCCAAAAGCCCCTGCATTTTCCTGACTGCGAAAGGTTGCAATTGCATTCAGAATCAGTACCGTAAAAGTGGTTGTTTTCATTCCTCCTGCTGTAGAACCCGGCGAACCACCGATCAGCATTAACAGTATCATAACCGCTTTTGATGCCTCGCTCATCTCTGAAATGTCTATGGTATTAAAGCCGGCAGTTCTTGTAGTTACCGATTGAAACATGGCAGCTAACAGGCGTTCTCCTGCAGGCAGGTTTTTTACAGATCACAGGCAAAGAAAAAAACTGCCGGAAAAATAATCAGACATACAGTAGTCATAAGAATAATCTTGCTTTGCATGCGGTAACGTTTAAAATTCATTTTATTCCTATAAATATCATCCCAGGTAAGAAAACCGATTCCTCCTGTGATGATCAGCAGCATAATTACCACATGTATAAGGATATTTCCAGAATACCCTGTCAAAGACGGAAAGGCATTATCTGCTGTTCCCAGAATGTCAAATCCTGCATTACAAAAAGCAGAAACAGAATGAAAGGCTGCCATCCAGATTCCCTTTAAGCCATAATCCGATACAAAAACCGGCAGCAATAACATAGCTCCTGCTGCTTCAATCAAAAAAGTCCCCTTTAAAATGAACCTTGTCAATCTGACGATTCCTCCAACTTTAGGTGCTGAAATTGCATCCTGCATTGTTACTTCTTTGCATGAGAGATATTTTTTTCCCTGAAAGAAGCGAAACCGCTGCCGCTACGGTTACTACTCCAAGTCCACCTATTTGTATAAGCGCAAGAATAACTGTCTGTCCGAACACAGACCAGTAACTTCCGCTGTCCTTTACTACAAGTCCTGTAACGCATACTGCCGAAGTGGCTGTAAAAAGTGCCTCATGAAATGGCGTCGGCACTTTCTCCAAAGAAGAAACCGGAAGCATCAGCAAAATGCTTCCCAAAAGGATCACACCTGCAAATCCCAGAATAATCAGCTGAAAAGACGTCAGGTGTTTTTTCTTACACATTTTTTCCGGCATAAATAATCATAACTCCTTACTAATGATTCTATAGCAATATCTTCATAATGCGTTTTATTATATACAATTGCTTTCAAAGATAGTATAAAAGTCTATGATTCCGTATTAAGATTGTATAAAGGCAGTCAATACTTTTACACAAGACGTATCAGCATATGGCATAATCCTATTGATGTAGAACTGTCTGTTTATCATAGAAATCACCTTCATGGTTCCATGATACCCGCAATACCTGTTATTTTGCTACTTGTCTGATTCGATTAAACACACACTAATTCATCTGACATTTCTCTCTGAGGGTGTCATAAATTTTCTTTGTTTCTGATTCATCTGCGCCATTTACCACCAATATTTTTCCGCCTATATCCATAACTACATATGAGTGGCAGGATGCATGGGTGTAGCGGATATAATCTCCATAAATATCATTTCTGAAATTTCCCATACCATACTTCAGGTTTCCCATACCATTTGTTCTGCGATCATTCCCATTTTGAAATAAATTTTCTTTGTATGAGATACTGTCAATCTGCTCATAATCCACTGTATAATCACTCCATCCCTGTGCCTCAACAGTAAAATCATTATCATGGAAACTGATATCAATACCACCCCAGAACAAAGTCCATATAGTAAATATTATGACAAAAACTGATACGATTACATATATCACGATTGTCTTCTTGTTATACTGGATTTTTAATTTTTCTCCGGCTGCCATTTTTTTCTTATAAAAAAGATAAGAATAAAGAATGCTGACAATTGCAGCAGCCATAATGCTCACAATATACAAAATCAAAGCAGCAATGCTTTCTCCAAAAAGGCCGCAAAGCATACATAGGACACCTGATGCCACCCATAATTTTCCACTGAATCTATGAGTTGCACTCCAGTTTTCTTCATCCTGCAGTGTCCATACAACCCTGATTCCTATGGTGTTATTCTGTTTCACCTTCGGCAAATAATTTCCTATGATCATAAACAGTAATCCTGTTCCAAAGTAAATTACTGCCATAAACAGATTCTCACTATCCGCATCCATACTGATCAGTCTTGCCATACCATTATAGATTAACGCGGTAACAGGTATCATCCATATGACCATCCCTATAACCTTACTGCTCTGCTGTCTGTTCCTGTTGTCATAAAAGATGATTGTCACCAGTATGCAATCTGTCACTACAAAAAACACGTTTATCCATATGCTCTGCGCCATCGTAAAACCCACCAAAATTCCTGCAAGCATTACCAGTACAGAACAGATCAATGTACCTTTATATTTTTTAATCATTTCCTTCATAATCCGATACCCCCTTTAAGTCTGTGATCCACAACATAACATCCTCCAATACAGAAGTATTTAGTTCGTAATAAATAAATTTTCCTTCCCTTTTGCTCCTGATCAGATCAGCATCCTTTAATATTGCCAGATGTCTGGATATAGACGCCCCCGTCACTGAAAAATGTTCACATATCTCTCCTGCTGAAAGCCGTCCGCCCTTTAACAAATTTAAAATCTCACGTCGTATTGGATCTGCCAGTGCTTTCAATGTATCCTGTAATCCCAATAGTTCATCACAGCCTTTCATTTAACATTTAACCTAATTGTTAAATATAATATAGTATAAGAACTTTCATATGTCAAGTGCGGTCTCCTACTGCTTATTACTTTTGCAGCCTTCGTGGAAAGGAACTTCCTTGATTCGGCAAAAAAATAAGCAGCCACGCACGGTAAGGTGCATGACTGCTGTAGTTTTCAGACAAATTCAAAAGCAAAAAACAGAAACTTTCTATTCTGTATCACGGTGAATATTTTCTCACTCTTAACGGAATCCCATTCTGAGCAGCCAGGATTTTACTCTGCTCTACTTTTTCCTCGCCGATCACATCTACAACTGTGAAGCGTACATCATCAATATACTGCTTACAATCTCTTGCAAATTTCAGCATGGCGTCAAAGGACTTCTCGCCGTATGCAGGACGGACTACTTCATTATAGGATGCTGCGTCCGGCATATTCAGGCTGATGGATATACTGTCTACAGCCTGACAGATTTCTTCTGCAGTAGAACGTTTGTGAATCAGATCAGATAATCCGTTGGTATTCAGCCTGATCCGGAATGGGTATCTTTCCCTGATATATTTGCTTACTGCTATAAGGTTCTCAAGAGCCATGGTCGGTTCTCCGTATCCGCAGAAAACCACTTCATTACAGTCTGAAAAATCAAACTCATCAATGGCTTTGTAAATCTCTTCCAATGCAGGTTCATGTTCAAACCAGAGATTGGATGCCTCACCGATGGCATCCTCTGTATTTCGGATGCAGAAAGTGCATCTGCATGGACATTTATTGGTAATGTTAAAATATACCTGGTTTTTATATCTGTATATGATATCTGTTGTCATTTTATATTCTCCTCAGTGTCAAGCGGATAAAATCATCCGCTTCGCTACTTGATCCGGTTAACTTCAGTTATTTTATTTTTCCTATTATTTCACAATATTAGTCTTAAATCCGATTTTATCAAGTGCAGTACCGATGATCACAAACATAATGGCACTTCCACCTGACTGTACAATACTTCCGCTGACAGAGGTAAAGAAGGATGCTGTAAATCCAAACATAATTCCTTCTGCAATATAGTATCCTGTTGCTGAGATGGCGAATGCAAGAAGTAATGCAACTACATTTCTCTTTGTGACCAGCTTTGTTCCTTTAGAAGAAAACGGAAGACAGATCAGCATTTTAATGATTATGGTTGCAGGCGCCCATACAGGTGCTGTCAGAAGGTCTGCCAGACCACCTCCGATCGCTCCTGCCGCACATGCGTAAGGTAATGGCAGAAATGCTGCTGCCAGATAGATCATAGTGTCACCCAGATGTACATATCCTCCATTCACACCTACCGGAATGTGGAAGATATAAGTTGTCATTAAAGTAGTCAACGCTGCCATTACCGCTGTGGCTGTGATTCTTTTCACTGTACCAGCTGTTCTGATGTTTTCTTTTGCTGTTAATTCAGACATAATATGATCCCTCCTGTTATATATTTTACTTAACTGTCCGACATTTGGTATCTATGATTTCCTGTCTTATATCTGTGTCAGTATCCCCAGATATTTTTCAAAGCAGACTCCGTCATTTCTGTCAGTTCCTTCTTCCACTGCATCGTGAATAGCTCCGCTCAGAAATTCAACCGCCTTCTCCACACATGCTTTCATGGGAATCCCTCTCACCATTCCCGCACTCAGAACAGATGCCAGAAGATCTCCTGTTCCAGAATAACTGCCGCCCTCTTTTACAGAAAAACACCAGTCTGCTTTTTCTTTCTCCAGAACCAGATTTCCCATTCGTGCTCTGCCGTCACTGCCGGACACCTCTACTCCTGTGATCACAATTGCTTCCAGCCCAAAACGCTGAGTCAGTTCTCTGCCGGATGTTTCTATTTCCTTAAGCAACTGTGTTTCTTCCATATCAGAAAGTGCTTTCATTCTTTCTTTCAT
>ENA-OQBD01001003-OQBD01001003.1-human-gut-metagenome-genome-assembly--contig:-NODE-1003-length-13945-cov-4.307425_pt1 | contig 13945 bp, 10 predicted proteins | sample MGYA00242742_ERZ504543 | MGnify/ENA primary metagenome ERZ504543 (study PRJEB26092, sample SAMD00036239) | human gut metagenome | host: Homo sapiens | study: EMG produced TPA metagenomics assembly of... | reverse complement strand
CCTTTTTTACCTTTACCTTTTACATCCGCTAAGAAAATAACTTTCATTCTACATTCTCCTTTTCAATAGTTACTTCGTTTTCAATAGTCTCAATCAGTTGTTGACGAATACTCATCAAATCTTGACCCTCAATTTGAGAAGCTGCCGAATTGAATGACCTCCTCCGCCAAGCTGTTCCATGATACGCTGTACATTGACTTTGCTTCGACTTCGTGCAGAAATAGAGACAGTCCCACTTTGATTACAAGCAATGACAAAGGTTGCTTCCACCTCAGACATGGCCAACATACTATCAGCTGCTTTACTAATAGTTACTGAATCATAGGCTTTAGTCGTATTGGCACAAGCTACGATGATATGCGGCAAAATCTTTTCACCAGTCAAGATCAGTTCGTTCACTTCGCGGTACTCATCAAACTGAATCGCAGAGATCTCCTGGATGGTTACACTATCACTACCTCTTGAACGAAGGTAACTCGCCACATCAAAGGTCCGACTTGTAACACGTGTGGAGAAGTTCTTAGTATCCAGCATGATTCCAGCCATCAAGACACTAGCTTGAATCTTCGTCAATCGATTTTTCTTCGACTTCTGGAACTGAATCAGTTCACTAACCAATTCGCTCGCACTACTTGCTCCACTTTCAATATAGGTGATCAAAACATTTTCAGGGAAATCATCATCCCGACGGTGATGATCAATGACAATAATCTGTTGAAATTCCTGATAAAACTCTTTAGAAAGAGTCAAGGCTGTCTTAGAATGGTCAACCATAATTAACAAAGAGCGATCCGTCACCATTTGCATGGCTTCCTCTAGGGTAAGGATTTTCGTCACCTGCTCTTCTTCTAGTTTCGCAATCGCTCTTGAAATATCACTAGCCATTGCATGCGGGTCATAGACCACATAAGAGGAAACCAAATATTGCTAGAGAAAAACTGCATTCCCACAGACGCTCCTAAAGCGTCCATATCCAAGTTTCTATGCCCAACAATGAAGACTTGATCAACGGATTTAATCTTATCCGAAATAGCTGTCATCATAGCGCGTGTCCGTGTCCGAGTCCGCTTAACAGCCGAAGCTGTTCCACCACCAAAGAAATAGGGTTTTTCTGTTCATCATTTTCTTTGACAACTGCTTGATCCCCACCATCGAACTTCCGCAAGGTTTAGGTTCAAGAGGGCCACTTTACCAATCTACATCATGCTTCCCCGTCACCCGTACCGAGAATCCCATACTTAAGGTCAATTAGGTAGCTCACGATTTTTGGCTTCTTCCACGGAAATTTTATCCAGATAGACCTCCTGCGGGGTCTGAAGATTGAGGCTGACTTTTTGTACGCTGGTCAGAATCAAAAGCTGATCGGCATCCAGTTTTTCCGCCAGCAGGCCGCTGGTAAGATCTTTTTCAATAACAGCACTGGCTCCGCGAAGCTGTGCGCCCTGCTCGAGAACAGGGATTCCGCCGCCGCCACAGGCGATCACGACCTGGCCTGCCCACACGAGCGCGCGAATCGCGTCAAGCTCTACAATAGCCTGAGGCTTAGGGGCTGCCACAATCCGACGATAACCTTTCCCCGGTATCTCGGTGACAAAGTTTCCTTTCTTTTCCTCCTCCTCGGCCTCCTGGGCGGTCAGATAACGCCCGATGATTTTTTTCAGGATCTGCAAAGGCATCGTCATAAGGGTCGATGACTACCTGTGTGAGAATGGTGCTGACTGTTTTGTATATGCCCCGGCCGATTAATTCAGCGCGGATGGCGTTCTGCAGGTCGTAGCCGATGTAGCCTTCGCTCATAGCGGAGCAGACAGACATCGGAGCAAATGTATAGTCAGAAACAGCATATGGGCAGGAAGATATACATCTGACTACATGTATGGTATATAGCAACAAGTCTAAATGCTAAAGTGAGGGCATATATGCAATCCCAATTCTTACTTTTGCCTGCCATACAAACCATACATAAAATTACGAACGCTCGTACAGGGTATCACAAACAATCGCATGAAATAAAATCCCCACTAAATTTCTGCTGACCCCAAAGCCGGACAAGCCCTCATTTCAGCAGGCTGAAGGATTTATATCCGGATGAAGGAAATAAAGTGAAAATGGTTCATTATAACCAACTGATTAACAATAAATTAGCTTAAAATGAAGGATTTGAAGGAAAAAAAACAGGTTATAGAGCCAAATCTTCTCTATAACCTGCATATACTCAAATCACCTTGAAACATTCAGAGAGTGATATCTTTCATTATCTTTTCTAATGCTCCGGCATTATGGTTCACATAATTTCCGGCAGCTTTCCCTGCTTGTTGCAAATAAGCCTCATCCGACAGGAATTTGTCCATCAACCGTTTAAAATCATCATAACCGGTTACTTCAAAACCGCCTTTCTGCTCCAACAAATGTTGCGCCTCGCGGAATTTCTTGTTGTTAGGTCCGAATATCACAGGAATACCATATACAGCCGCTTCCAGCACATTATGAATTCCAACTCCAAAGCCACCTCCAATATACGAAATCTCACCATATCGGTAAATGGAGGACAGCAGTCCGTAACAGTCGATAATCAAACAATCGGCCTGTGTCACATTTTCTTCCGTAGCCTCGGTATAGCGGATGCACGGACGTTTCACCTTATCTAAAATCTCCTTCAAATGACTGTCGCTCACCACATGAGGAGCAATAACCAGCTTCATCTCAGGATGCTCATTGAAATACTTGATAAAAATATCCTCATCCGGTCCCCATGAGCTGCCTGCAACAAAAGTCAACGAATCACCTTTGAACTTCTCCACCAGCGGAAGCTGCTTGGCTTGATGGCAGATATCCAGCACGCGGTCAAAACGAGTATCGCCCACAACTGTCACATCGGTCACGCCAATTGTCGCCAGCAATTCTTTGGAAACTTCGTTCTGTACAAACAAATGAGCAAAAGTCCTCAGCACCTCACTATATCTCTTCCCATACCAACGAAAAAAAATCTGATTGGGACGGAAAATGGAAGATACGCTATAGGTGGGAATAGCTCTCCTATGCAACTCATTCAAGTAATTCTGCCAAAATTCGTACTTGATAAAAAACACCATACAGGGATTAGCCAATTCTACAAACCGACGGACATTACGCGGAGTGTCGAAAGGCAGATAGCAGACAAGATCTGCCCCCTGGTAGTTCTTTCTCACTTCATACCCTGAGGGAGAAAAGAAAGTCTGCAATATTTTATATTCGGGATGCTCCTTACGGATACGTTCTATCAAAGGGCGTCCCTGTTCGAACTCCCCCAATGAAGCTGCATGAAACCAAATATAACGGGCATTTTTGTCTATCTTGTTACGCAAGATATCAAATACTTCCCGGTGTCCTTTCACCATTTTGGCGGGCTTGGCGCTGAACAGGCCGGCAACCTTCACCCCGAATAGATAAATATAGATGACTAGGTTATAAATCATAACTACCGGCTATTACTTGAGCACTTCCACAGCCCGACGAATGCGTCGCAATGTTTCTTCTTTCCCTAAAACGGCTGAAATATCAAACATATGCGGGCCTTTACCTTCGCCTACCAAGGTTAAACGGAAAGCATTCATTATATTACCCAAGTGATAACCTTTATCTTCTATCCATTTCATGACCACAGCCTCCTGATTCTCCAGCGAGAAGTCGTCCAAGGCCTCCAATACGTCCGCCAACTCCAGCATACGTTCGGGAGAGTCCTCTTTCCAACGTTTTTTACGGGTCTTCTCATCATATTCCGTAGGAGCGACGAAGAAGAATTTGCAAGTTTCCCACAAATCCTTGATAAAACTTACACGATCTTTCATCAAGCCTACCACGGTCACCACTTTATCCATAGGAGCTTCAATGCCATGCTCTTTCAAGATCGGCATGAAAAGCCCGGCTACTTCCTCATTGCTTTTCTTCAATATATATTCATGGTTAAACCATTTTCCTTTTTCAAAGTCGAATTTTGCCCCGGCTTTGCTGCAACGGTGCAGGTCAAAAAGCTTCACCAGTTCATCCAAGGACATCAGTTCCTGGTCATTGCCCGGATTCCATCCCAACAGGGCAAGGAAATTGATAACAGCTTCGGGCAGGTAACCCGACTCACGATAACCGGAAGACACCTCACCGGTCTTGGGGTCGTGCCATTCCAACGGGAAAACAGGGAAGCCAAGACGGTCACCATCACGCTTGCTCAGTTTACCGTTACCATCCGGTTTCAACAACAAGGGAAGATGTGCGAACTCGGGCATGGTATCCGCCCAGCCGAAAGCCCGGTACAGCAGGACATGCAACGGAGCGGAAGGCAACCATTCCTCACCACGGATTACATGGGAAACTTCCATCAAATGGTCGTCCACAATGTTTGCCAAATGATAAGTAGGCAGTTCATCCGCCGATTTATATAAAACTTTATCATCCAAAATGGAAGAATTGATCACTACCTCGCCACGGATAATATCATGTACGTGTACATCTTCATTCGGTTCAATCTTGAAACGTACCACATATTGCTTCCCATCGGCAATCAGTGCATCCACTTCTTCTTTCGGCAGAGTCAAAGAGTTACGCATAGACATACGGGTAGAAGCATCGTACTGGAAATTAGAGATTTCCTGACGTTTGGCGTCCAACTCCGCCGGAGTATCGAAAGCAATATACGCCTTACCGCTGTCAAGCAACACCTGTACATATTTCTTATAAATATCACGACGTTCAGACTGACGGTAGGGGCCGTAGTTACCACCAAAGCTGACTCCTTCGTCGAAGTTTATCCCCAACCACTTAAACGACTCAATGATATATTCTTCCGCACCCGGAACAAAGCGATTTGAGTCGGTATCTTCTATACGGAAAATTAAATCTCCACCATGCTGGCGAGCAAACAGATAGTTATACAAGGCTGTGCGCACACCGCCGATATGCAACGCTCCCGTCGGGCTCGGAGCAAAACGAACTCTTACTTTTCTTTCTGACATTGTTGTTTTATATAAAATACGCCGCAAAATTAATCTAAATTTCCCGATTTTTTCGTATTTTGCGCGCAAAAATATACGATTATGAGAAGTTTCAAGACCAACCAACGGTTTTCATATAAAAATTTGATTTATAAAAGCCTTATTTTCATTGCCACAGTATCAGTGATAGTCTACTTTTTACCCAATGAAGGAAAGTTCAACTATCAATTTGATATAAACAAGCCTTGGAAATACGGACTGTTACAGGCATCATTTGATTTTCCGATTTACAAAAACGACATACAAGTACAAAAGGAACAGGACAGCATCCTGGCAGACTATCAACCTTATTTCCAGATAGACAAGGAAGCCGAAAAAAATGTCCTTTCCAAATTAAGGGAGGATTACAACAAGACCTTACGCCATTCACTGCCGGGCACGGACTATGTACGTTATATTGAACGCACATTAAAGGCACTGTATGAGGACGGAATCATTGCCGGAAATGACTTGAAGCGTATGGAGGAAGACAGTATCATTGCCATACGGCTGGTAGACAAGAATGTAGCTACGAGCCGTTTTATCGACCAATTGTACACCGTGAAGGAAGCCTATGAATATTTGCTGAATGCGGATACCACCCACTACAAAAAGAAGATATTACAACAATGTAATCTGAATGATTACATTACACCTAATCTGGTTTATGATGAAGAAAAGTCCGAGGCGGCGCAAAAAGACCTGCTCTCTAATATTTCATGGGCAAACGGCTTTGTGCTGAACGGACAAAAGATTATTGACCGTGGAGAAATTGTTGATGAGCAGACTTACAACATATTGGAATCCTTACGCAAGGAATGGGAAAAACGTAGCGACTCGGTACAAGAGAAAAGACTGACATTGGCCGGACAAATATTATATGTAGGAATCTTCCTGTTCTGCTTCATGGCCTATCTGGAGTTGTTCCGGGCAGATTATTATGAACGGAAAGGAACACTCACCCTGCTATTTGCGCTGATTGTGTTCTTCCCCGTCCTGTCTTCCATTATGGTGGAACAGAACTTGTCAAGTATTTACGTGGTTCCATTTGCCATGATTCCGATTATAGTCCGTGTTTTCCTTGACTCAAGAACGGCATTCATGGCACATGTCACTATCATTTTGCTTTGCTCCATCACTTTACGTTTTCCACATGAGTTTATCTTGTTACAGGTAGTGGCAGGAATGGTGGCGATCTATAGTTTGAGAGAATTGTCCCAACGGTCGCAATTGTTACGGACGGCTTTGGTTGTATTTATCAGTTACGCTTTATTATATTTTGCTTTCGAGCTGATTCATGAAGATGATTTGACCAAGCTGAATACGCGCATGTACATCTATTTTATGATCAACGGTATCTTACTGCTGTTCGCTTATCCGTTACTGTTCCTTTTGGAGAAAATATTCGGTTTTACTTCAGATGTGACTTTGGTGGAACTGTCAAATATCAACAATAGCTTGCTTCGGGAAATGTCCGAAGTAGCTCCGGGCACTTTCCAACACTCATTGCAGATGGCAAACCTGGCTGCTGCGGCGGCAAACAAGATTGGAGGTAAAAGCCAGCTGGTGCGTACGGGAGCATTATATCATGACATCGGTAAAATGGTGAATCCGGCTTTTTTCACAGAAAACCAGTCGGGAGTCAACCCGCACAAGAGTTTAAGTTATGAACAAAGCGCCCAGGTTATCATCAGTCATATCACCGACGGGCTGAAACTGGCGGAAAAGCATAATCTGCCCAAAGTGATCAAAGACTTTATCAGTACCCATCATGGACGGGGACTGACGAAGTATTTCTACATTTCATATAAAAACGAACATCCTGACGAAGAAGTGGATCAGGAAAAGTTCCGCTACCCCGGTCCGAACCCGTTCACCAAGGAACAGGCCGTCCTGATGATGGCCGACTCTGTAGAAGCGGCTTCACGCAGCCTGCCGGAGTACACGGAAGAAAGCATCAGCACACTGGTAGATAAGATTATTGACACACAGGTATCTGAGGGGTATTTCAAAGAATGCCCTATTACGTTCAAGGATATAGCAACAGTCAAAGCACTGTTTAAAGAAAAGCTGAAAACGATGTATCACACCCGAATCAGTTACCCGGAACTAAGGAAGTAAGCAATCCTGCACAAGCATCTTCCAGTATATCAAGCACGTTCTCGAACCCTTGCGCACCGCCATAGTAAGGGTCGGGAACATAGTCTGCCACTTTGGTGCGGCAATAATCCGTCATGCGATGGATTTTCTTTTCCGTTTCCAGATCGGGAGCACGCTCCATCAGGTCCTCTATATTACGGTCGTCCATGCCGATGATCATATCAAAATGATAGAAATCCTCCGTACAGACAGGACGGGAACGATGGGTCAGATTGTAACCGCGGCGGGAAGCATGCATCCGCATACGGCTGTCGGGCAATTCCCCTCTATGATAACTCAGGATTCCGGCAGAATCCACCTCTATCTCGTGTTCCAGTCCTTTTTTCTTTATGAGAGTACGCATCACTTCTTCTGCCGAAGAAGACCTGCAAATGTTACCGAGGCAGACAAAAAGTATTCTTTTCATATATAATCTACAAATGAAGGTATTCTTTAAATGATTTCACATCACGGTTCATGATCAGCTCTTCAGGAAACCCGGTAAGCTGCAACAATTCATACAAATTATCGTAACGGGCTATATCAAACGAAATATGCGCGTCACTTCCCAAAATGACCGGAACTTCATATTTCTTGCATAAACGGAGAATGGTGAGGTTGTTCTCACGGGCATTGGGTTTGTTACGGGTGGGTTTTAAAGAACTGTTATTTATTTCCAATAAAGTATGGTGTTCTTTGGCTGCCAATACCATCGGTTCAAAATGTAACGCCGCCGTACCGTCTCCGGGGTGACTGATAATATGAATAAAAGGATTGCTGATAACCTGTACCATTCCATGGGTGTTTTCTTCTATCGTTCCATATTCATAACATAAAGAGTGGATACCCGCAATACGGATATCAAGCATCTTCATATAATCCTCGTCCAAATCGAGGTTTCCTTTACCATCCAGAATATTAATCTCAGCCCCCAACAACAGCTCCACCCCATACATCCGGCGGGGAACCACATGCAAGTTTCTAAAATAAATAGGATGGCAAGTACCGGGAACACCGGGCGAATGTTCCGTTATCCCTAAAACCTTCAATCCCTTATCGGCGGCAGCTTGCGCCATTTCTTGTAAAGTACTGAATGCATGCCCGCTGGCAATGGTATGGGTATGTACGTCTAATTCTATCTTCATCTTTATTTTCGTTTATCTTTTCTATTATCGTCCAGTGCATGGACCGGTTACTGTGGATCTACATCATAATAAACTAACAACGAACGGAAACGTTCATCTTCCAATATGGCACGTTGTACGGCAAGCAGATAATCACGCACTTTCTTTATAGAAGCATTCTGCTCCACTTTCACAATCATTTTTTTTATAAATAAGGTCTGGATACGGGCCACCGGCGGTTTGTCCGGGCCCAATACCCTGTCGCCCAATCCGGAACGGAGCTGTGCCGCCATGGTATCCGCCGCCAAATCCAGAATATCCTCTTTGCGGTGTTTCAGATATACATAAATCAAACGATAATAAGGAGGATATTTGAACATCTGCCGTTCTGCCAATTGGTCATAATATAACTGCTCATAGTCATTATGCATCACTTGATGAATAACGGGTAAATCGGGCGATTTGGTCTGAAGGATAACCAGTCCTTGCTTATTTTTACGCCCGGCACGTCCTGCTACTTGGGCCATCAGTTGGAAAGCACGCTCATAGCTCCGGAAATCCGGGAAGTTCAACATCGTATCCGCATTCAGAATCCCCACCACACTGACATGATCAAAGTCCAATCCTTTGGACACCATCTGCGTACCAATCAGGATATCGGTCTTGCCCTGTTCAAAATCCGCGATAATTTTCTCGTATGCGGTACGGGTACGGGTGGTATCCAAATCCATCCGGGCGACTTTCGCCTCGGGAAATATCAGTTTTATATCATCTTCTATACGCTCTGTACCGAAACCGCGATGCATCAATTCCACTCCGCCGCACGCCGGGCAGGAACGGGGAACTTGATAGGTATATCCACAGTAATGGCAAGTCAGCTGGTTCAGCCCCTTATGATACGTCAGACTCACATCACAGTTCTTGCATTTAGGAACCCAGCCGCAGGTATGACATTCTATCATCGGAGCGAAACCGCGACGGTTCTGAAACAGGATAACCTGCTCCTTACACTCCAATGCCTCTTTTATCTGCTTGACCAGCGCCGGTGAGAAAGGGCCCTGCATCCGCTTCTGATGCGCCAGTTCCTTGATGTCAACCAGTTCTATATGAGGAAGCCGGATATCTTTATATCTTTCTTTCAATTCTACCAAGCCATACTTTCCCGAGGTAGCATTAAAGTAAGTTTCCACACCAGGAGTAGCCGTCCCCAGCAGCACTTTCGCCTTGAACATAGAGGCCAGCATGATGGCTGAGCTACGGGCATGGTAACGTGGGGCAGGGTCTTGCTGTTTATACGTATTCTCGTGTTCCTCATCTATGATGACCAGCCCCAAGTTACGAAAAGGCAGAAAAATAGAGGAACGAACTCCGAGAATCACATCATAGCTCTTCTCTCCCAACTGTTTCTGCCATATCTCCACCCGCTCAGCGTCCGGAAACTTGGAATGATAAATACCCAGCCGATGTCCGAACACTCTTTTCAAACGCTCAGTTATCTGAGTGGTCAGTGCAATTTCCGGAAGCAAATATAAGACCTGCTTTCCTGTTTTCAGCACCTCCTGAATGAGGTGGATATAAATTTCCGTCTTGCCACTGGATGTAACGCCATGCAGAAGACACACATTTTTCTCTCTGAAGCATTGAAGAATGTTGCCATAAGCCTGTTGCTGCGCAATATTCAGCGGATTAATATCACCGGTATCCGAAATTCCTTTATCCAAACGTCCTATCTCCTGATGATAGACCTCAAAGACTTTCTTTTCGACCAATCCGTTAAAAACGGCCGCAGACCCTCCAGACTTTTCAAGCAGCTCTTTCTTTGTTACTTCCTTTAAAGCATACCCTCTGGCTACCCAACCGGACAATTCCACATACTTCATTAATATCATCAATTGTTTAGGAGCACGTGACAATTCATTGAACAGCCGTTGTAAGTAAGCCTCATCCGCTTCTCCGTTCACCAACCTCACCCTTGCCTCTGTACGCGGTTTGTAATTACGTTTCAGTTCCTCCTTGACAAAGATGGCCTCTTTGTCCAACAAAGACTTGATGACAGTCAACACATTTTTCAGTCCGCTGTTTTTTTCCAACTGGGTTACACACTGTTCTGTATCCCGGCTCAACAAATCCAGAATTTTCTGCTCTTTCTCCGGTAAGGGTGCAGTGGCTTCAAAATCGGGATTATATTCCACCAACGTTTCGCTTTCCAGTTTCATACCCGAAGGGATAGCCGCCTTGTACACATCTCCTAATGTACAAAGATAATATTCCGCCAGCCATTGCCAGAACTCATATTGTTTCGGTAACAGTACCGGAGATGAATCCAGCACTTCAGCTATATCCTTCGTTTCATACCCCTCCGGGGCCGCATAATGTACATTTGTCACTATTGCCGTATAGAACTTTTTCTTTCCAAACGGAACAACCACCCGACAACCAATCTGTACCATCTCTTCCATCTCCTGAGGAAGGGAATAAGTGTAAAGGATGAATAACTCATGAAAAAAATAACAGCAATTCTGACATCACTTATTATGACACTTTCCGTCATATGTCAAACATCGGTTTTTGCTGCATTCAGCGACGTAGGTGACGATAATACTTACAAAGACGCTATTACAACTTTAACAAAGCTTAAAGTTATTGACGGATACGAAGACGGTACTTTCAAGCCTGACGGTCAAATCACAAGAGCCGAATTCACAAAGCTTATCGTATTTATACTTGGTTACAAAGACCTTGCATACGACTCATCAGACTTTACTGATGTTGACGCTTCACACTGGGCAAAGAACTATATTCAAACTGCCTACAATCTTGGCATAATCGCAGGTATGGGCGACGGTACTTTTGCTCCGGACGCTCCTGTAACTTATGAACAAGCTCTTAAAATGGTAGTTTGTACATTAGGTTATGTTCAGTTTGCCGAAAATCTCGGCGAATGGCCGGAAGGTTTCATTAAGCAGGCAAACACTCTTGACCTTACAAAGAAAGTTAATTCAACAGGTTACAGTGAAGGTGCAACAAGAGGTATGATTGCACAGGTACTTTACAACGCACTTGAAATACCTATATACGAAAACAACGGTTACAACTGGGTTGCAACAGAGAAAACTCTTATGCAGGACTACCTAAAAGTTAAAAAGCTAAAAGGTACTCTTGTAGGTGTTGAAGATTACCTGACAGAGGACTGCAAGCAAGATCTTAACGAAAGTGAAATGGCTATCTTGCCGAACGACAGCAGTGATCTTGTAAAAATCGACTTCTCGGAATTCACTTCAAACGTTACAGATATAAGCAAATATCTTGGCAATACTATCACCGTTTACTATGAACAGTTGACAGACAAGGACGACAGAAAGCTTATCATCATTGACGACGAAACAACAAAAAATTCTGAAATCAAATTAGATTATGAAGATTTAAACAGTTTTTCCGGCAACTCACTTAAATACTATGATTCATCATCAAAGCTAAAGACTGTAAAACTAAAAGAAGATGAACTTACAGTAAGATACAACGGCAAACTTGTTGCAAAGAACGAAACCGTAACTCTTACAAATCCGACAACAAAGCAGGAAGAAACATTCTCACGCGAAGAGGCACTTGAACAATGGCTTACTCCTGACACAGACTACACAATCTACGGTGACGTTAAACTTACAGACAACGGTGACGACGGCACAATAGATATGATTCAAATAAACAACTATGACACAATAGTTGCTTATGCCACTCCTACAACAACAGATTACCGTATAACAGACAAGCTCGTAACAGGTAACTACTTAATCCTTGACCCTCAAGCGTCTGATTATACATACACAATCACAAAGAACGGTTCGGAAATTCCTGTTACATCAATTTCCGCAAACGATGTAATTCTTTATACAAAGAGCCTTGACGGTTCGTACTACACACTTCTTGTTACAAATAATCCTGTTAAGGGTTCAATCACTTCAATCGGTTCAAACGGCGATAAAATGACAATCGGCGGTAAATCATATAAAATCGGCAGCAAGTGTGAGGCATACATAAATGACAAAGACGGCAAAACTCTTAAAACAGGCGTTTCGGGTACATTCTATCTTGACGCATTTAACACAGCCGTTTTCGGAACACTTGAACAGACTGCCGTAATTCCTTACGCTTACATCACAAACGCATTTATCGACCGTGACGAAGGCGGTAAGATTTACATTACTGCATATGCACCGACTGTTTCGGCAAGCAGTGCGTCGTCATATCCTGTAAAGGATAAAGTTAAGTTCAACGGTGCATCAATCAAGAGTGAACTTATAATTGACAAACTAAAAGCATCGGCCGATTATACAAACGATGATACAGAATTGGCAGATCATATTTACGGTGCAGGAAAAACTCCTACACTTACAGGTTTCTCACAACCGGCAAGAGTTACAATAACAAACGGTGAAGTTACACAAATCGTTGCTCTTACATCTGATGAACTTCAAACTCAAAATGACGACAAAGAACAAATCGCAAAGTGCAAAGCTGCCGATAAGTATACTTATTCATCAAACAGTTTCTCGCTTAACGGCAAAACAGCATTTTCAATAAACTCTTCAACAGTTGTTCTTTATGTTCCGGCAGACAGAACACAGAGAGAAAAATATGCTAAAAAAACCGCGTCATCAGCATTTACAACAGGTGATACATACTATGTAGAAGCATATGACATCAGTTCATCAAAGGTTGCCGGGCTTTTGGTACTTTACGGAAATGACGGTACACTTACATCAGTTAAGAAAGATACAAACTTCTCAATCGTTTCTACTTTAACCTGAAAGCGTATATAATGAAGTAAAAGACGATTCAGTTCTTCAATTCAACGTATTCGCAGGTTCAAACACAGAAAAAGCCTGGACAACTTATGACCGTACAGAATTTGCAGACGCGCAAATCGGTGACGTTATCCAATTCGCTTATGACAGCGATCGGCTTGCACAAGGACGTATAAACAACATTAAGTTCGCAGACATCGCAGAAGTTCTTGACGGCAAGACATATGACGGTAAAAAGTTCAACTGGGAAGAAGAACAAGACCCTACAGAAGATAATAATTATCAAAAATACAAATTCGATTACAGATTTAAAAAGAACGGTACTGACGAAGACGAAGTTTACAACAGCACATCAACAGGTACAGTTCCTTACTCAAGAGCTTGTATGTACAACATCAGCCAAGTCCTTACTGACGAAAAGAAGATTTATGTAACAAAGACAGGTTTTGAAAACGTTGACGGTACATATACTCTTGATGACAGCGATTACGAAGAAATCACAGTCAACGCGTCAACAAAGATTGTTCGTATGGACGAAGACAGAGATGAAATCAGCAGATATGTCGATAACACAACAACAGACCTTTCAATCAACGATTTGAAAGACGCTAAAAACTACGGCGAAGATTGTTCAAAAGTTCTTGTATGCTCATCAAAGGGTACTGCAAAACTTATCGTAATCTACAATTAATCATAAACAACAAAAAACAAGTCACTTCAAAAGTGACTTGGTTTTTTTATTTATTTAACTTCTAATTTTTCCTGTCCGCTGTATCTCGGAATTTCAAATTTATACTTTGCCGTTGGGAATGCCTCGAACATACTGCTCATACTCTTTGCCTGTTTTGACGCCCACGCAATATCGGTTGCGTAT